>Ga0209944_1000878_pt1 | contig 12935 bp, 8 predicted proteins | sample SalPonR1_C_D2_MG_FD_185701 | JGI IMG/M metagenome (GOLD analysis project Ga0209944, IMG submission 185701) | Salt pond soil microbial communities from South San Francisco under conditions of wetland restoration - Salt Pond MetaG R1_C_D2_MG... ...
GTCCGGCGGTGCTCGCGATCCTCAAGGACGCCCATGTCCATTGCGGTCGCTGCGCGCCGGCGGCCACCGCCCACGACGCGCTCGCTACGCGCTGAACCGATTTTTACCTGCGGCGAGTATCCGGGCATGATCCCAGGGAAACCGGGGCGTCCGGTGGTTCCTTTTTTGGTCAGCGGTTGATTTCGTGAAGCCGGTCTGATCAACGTCTACCCCGAAGCGGCGTTGCGGTTACCCTCCGCGCCGTTTTTCCTTCGGCCCGCCTCACTTGGCGGGCCTTTTTTTCGGCTGCTGTAATGTCGTTCGGCGGGGGTGACTTCTCGCTCAGGCGCGGTTCAGAAAATCTCCGGATAATAGGCGCTTCAAACAATCGCACAGGAAAGGAACTGGAATATGCATGCACTTATTCGTGGGGTGGTCGCCGGCGCGATCGTGCTGGTTCTGGGCGGCTGCAGTATCCACGTTACCGGTAAAGACGGAGCCGACGGTCGTGACGGAGGTCTGGTGGAATTCGAACGCGATAATCGGCTCGCGATCGAATCTCTCAGGCTCGGCATGGGTTTGCCCGAAGTCCAGTCGGTGATGCCGCATGAATCGGACTTCAGCGAGGCATTTACCGTCGGAGGTGCGTCGTACCGGGTGTTGTTCTATCGCACGCAGCGGGTCGCGCGTGACGGCGTGACTACGCGTGACGAAACCACGCCGCTTGTATTCAGGAACGGCGAATTGATGGGCTGGGGGGAATCCGCGTGGTTCGAACTGACTGGCCGCCCACTGGCCAGGCAGTAACGCCCGAATGCAGTCCGGACCGTTTCTGAACTACAGTCCGATCGCCCCGGGACGGAAAAAGAAAAGGCCCGTGCCGACTGTCGGCACGGGCCTGTTTTTTCAACACGTATTTGCGTCAGGCGATCAGAAGATCACCGTGACGTTGTCGGAGCATACGCTGCTGCCGGCTTCGCAGACCTGGTAGGTCAGGCTGCCGCCACCCTTGAACTCCGTCGCGTCGGTGTAGGCGCCGTCGTTGGCGGTGGTGGTCAGCAGGCCGCCGTCGCGATAGATGTCGACGTTGGTCGTGGTCGCGCCGTTCCAGCTCAGATCAGTGGTCCAGCGACCCTTGTTCTTGTAGCCGTTTGCCGATAGCGTGACGTCACCGGTGGATGGCTCGCTGACCGTGACGGTCTGGCTGCTGGCGTCGGTCGCACCGGCGTCATCGGTCACCGTCAGCGTGACGGTGTAGGTGCCGCCGGCCGCGTAGCTGTGGCTTGCGGTCGAACCGCTGCCCGTGCTGCCGTCGCCGAAGTCCCAGGCGTAGCTGGCAATCGTACCGTCGCTGTCGCTTGAACCCGAACCATTGAACGAGCAGCCGAGATCGGCGCACGACGATGTGAACGACGCGGTCGGCGCCTGGTTCGCAGTCGAGCTGCTGACCGTGACCGTCTGGGCGTCCGAACCGGTGTCGGTGCCGTCGCTGACCGTCAGCGTGACGGTGTAGCTGCCGTCGTTGGCGTAGCTGTGGCTGGCCGTGGCACCGGTTGCCGTGGCCCCGTCGCCGAAGTTCCAGCTGTAGCTCAGCGCATCGCCGTCGGCATCCGAGGAGCCGGAGCCGTCGAACGAGCATGCCAAATCCGTGCAGTTGAACGAGAACGATGCAACCGGCGCGGTGTTGGTGGGGCCGCCACCGCCGCCGCCGAGGAAGGCGACCGCATCGGCAGCCTGGACGAGCCCGAAGCCGTAGCTGTTGTCGCGACCGGCACTTCCGAGATCTTCGGCGGTAGCCGCCAGTGCGTTGCGGATGTCGGCTGCGCTTGCGGTGGGTACCTGGCTCCAGACCAGCGCGGCGACGCCGGCGACGTGCGGCGTGGCCATGGACGTGCCGTTGAAGAACTCGTAGCCGTCGGCCGGCGCGGTCGTCTGCGTCGAAACCGTCGCGCCGGCGCCGATCTTGTTGGCCGCGAGGAACTGGCCGTCGGCCTGGCTCATGCTGACCGCCGGGATGTTCGAACAGGCCCGGAACGATGGGCCGTTGCACTCAAGCGTGCCGAGGAAGCTGCCCGAAACATTGTTGTAGATGATGGCTGCATTGCCGCCGCCGGCCTCGACGTTCGCGACCTTGGCGCTGAACGAGATCGCGCCGCGCTCGCACAGCACGGTGTTGCCGTTCCAGCTGCCCGCGCTGTCGCACAAACCGCCGAAGACGAGGTTGCCGCTGGCGGTGGTGACCGCCGCGCGATCGAAAGACGCAACCGAATAGCCGGTGCCGTCGACTTCAGCATTCGCGCTGATGGTCGGGACCGTGCTCAGCACGCCCACGCCGGGACCGGAAAGCTCGACGGCGCTGTTTTTCTGCGAAAAGTCGGCAACCGTCTTGGTTTCGTCGATTGCAGCCACCGAGACCACGGCCGGGTAGCTGGCCGGGTAGCTCAGTGTGGTGGTGCCGTCGTTACCGGCCGCGGCAATCGACAGAACGCCCTGGTCGAGCAGGTCCTGGAAGCCCTGTTCGGCGGTGCTGGATGCGCCGCCGCCGCCGAGGCTCATGTTGATGACGTTGGCGCCGGCGTCGCGACATGCGTACGCGGCTTCGATGACGCCCGAGGTGTAGCTCCAGCCGCATGCGCCCGAAGTCCAGCTGTCGTCGCCGAAGACCTTGGCGATGGTCAGCGTGATGTTGCCGCCGGGCATGACGCCGATGATGCCGTCGCCGTTGTTCAGCGCGGCGATCGTGCCGGCCACGTGCGTGCCGTGCCCGCAGGAGTCGATGAATGGGTCGCCGCTGCCGCCGAGGTTCAGCCCGATCACGTTGGTGTCCTGCAGATCAAAGTGACCGATGTGGTAGCCCGAGTCGATGATGCAGACGTTGAACGCGCCGGCGTTGGCGTCGCTGACCAGGTCGGACTGGGTCATGGTGATGCCGAACGGTACCGTTTCGGCCATCGGATAGACGCGCGAATCGGGTTCGATATTGATGATATTGGGGTTGTTTTCGAGCCCGCGAAGGGCCGCTTCGGGGATGGTGATCGCCATGGCGTTGATCGATTCGCCGGTCAGGTCGATCTCGATCCTGCCGCCGGCCGCCTGCACGGCTGCCGCGCCGTTACCCGCCGCGCCGGGCGCGAACTGGACGATGTAGCGGTTGTCGTCGGCCCACGCGTTGGCCGCGCAGGCCATGGCCGCGGCGCCGATCAGGCCCGCGATTTTCCTGTTGACTCGATTCATTCCGGTTCTGCTCCTCTTTTTTTGGATTGGGGATTCGCAGTTGTCGGATGGGCAGGCCCTTCAAGCGGGCAGCACCATCGGGGTCGAACGCTGCGCTTCCGGTCGGGCGACACGCCCACGATCTGGCTGCACGCATGCTTGCACGACGAAACCATTCCGCTCTCCCTCGGCGGTGGATTCCGGCGCGCGACCATGACTTATGGCATAGCCTCCTATTCAGGGTGAACAGCGCGTGAGGGTTTTGTCAAGTGCCTTGTCTTTCGGATCGCCAAGTATCTGTTTTTACTGATCTTATCAAGGTCGTAAATTCCCGCTGATCGACCTTGGGCCAGAAAGCGGCCAAAAAAATCCACGATCGGGAGCAGGCGGGCCAAGCTCTGAATGAACCTGTTGAAATCGGGCGGGTCATGACTTTCCGTTGCCCGCGATCAATCCGGATTGAATGTTCTGGATCAAGTATGTAAAGTCGATCGCGTTATCGTGTGCGATGTGTGCCGTCGAGCAGGCCGGATGCGAATGCATTGAAAATCAAACGCTCGCAATTTCCAGGGGATCAGCATTGAACAAATACAGCAAGACTGCATTGGCCGCGGCCATCTGCACCGCGTTGAGCGCCGGCCACGCCGGGGCGGCGACTTTCAACGTCACGAACAGCAACGATGCCGGGGCGGGCAGTCTCCGGGAGGCTTTGAGTCTGGCCAACGGCAACGCCGAAAGCGACATCATCGACCTGTCCTCTATTTCCGGTCAGACCATCACTTTGACCACCGGCCAATTGGCGACCTACGACGACGAAATCACGCTTCAGGGCGGCGGGGTCACGATAGACGCGGCCGGCAATTCGCGAGTCCTGTTCAGTTCCAACACCAACCTGAGGCTCGAAAACCTCACGATCACCGGCGGCTATGCCGTGCCCACGCTCACGCGCGGACCGATCGGGAGCGACTTGGGCGGCGGTATTTATTCAAAATATGGCGCCCTGTCGCTTGAAAACACGACCGTGACCGGAAACACCTCGGCCGGCCCAGGCGGTGGTATCTACCACCTGGGCTATTCCGAGGGTCTCGACATCAGCAGCTCGACGATCAGCGGCAACACCGGCAACGCGGCCGGCGGCGGGATTGCCGCATACGTGGGTACTGCAAATATCACAATCAGTGACAGCATTGTTTCAGGCAACGAAGTCGAAGCCGGGGGGATTCAGCTGCGCGAAAGGCTGGACCGCACGTTCGACGGCGAGGGCTGGGGACGCCAGCGCGGCGGCGTCATTGGCCCGGGTGCCACCACCGCCGGCGGGTTGATCATGTTGTCGTATTACGGCGACGTCATTGTCGAGCGCTCGACCATAAGCGGTAATTCGGCAGATGGCTCCGGCGGCCTGTTTGCGATCGCGCCCTACGGCGGCGTCACGGTATCGCAGTCGACGCTATCCGGAAACCAGGCGACGGAATATGCCGGCGCCGGCGTCGTGGCCGCAAAGTACGAAGCCTTGGTCAGCAACAGCACGATTTCGGGCAATACGGCCGGTAACGCGCTGGGCGGGTTGTCGGTGTACTCGGGAAATGCCGGAACAACGATGGGGCGCGGTGACGATCCGGGGCCGATTAGCGGCACGACCCGCATCGAATTCTCCACCATCACCGGCAACAGTGCGCCCGGCGCCAGCGGTGGGCTGTACATGTCGAACTACGGTATCCAGAGCGTCAACGGATCCGTGATTTCCGGCAATTCGGCGGCGACCGATCCGGATCTCGCGATCGATGCCGGCATTGGCAGCGGAAGCGTGGACATGACCTTTTCGCTGGTCGGGATCGACCCGTCCACCGGCACGCTGAACAAGGACGCCACGAGCACATCGCTGACCGGACAGAATCCGCAGATCGGCCCGCTGGCGTTCAACGGCGGACCGACGCAGACGCACCTGCCGGCGATACCCGGCAGTCCTCTGATCGACGCGATCGGATCGGGTCTGGGCGACTGTGGCACCGCTGTAACCGTCGACCAGCGCGGCGAGCCACGCCCCGCGGGTTTCGGATGCGATATCGGATCGGTCGAACGCGGTCAGATCGTCGAGGCGGTTCCGGTACCGATATTCGACAGGCTGGGGCTCTTGCTGATGGCCGGACTGCTCGGCATTGCCGGCTTGTTCGGCGTGCGTCGAAGTACCGGCGGCTGAAGATCGCGAAAGAAATGAAGGGATTTGCGCGTTCCCCGGCTCCTGGCCGGGGAATTTCGTTGGGCGGTTGTGCCGTCGGCACTCGAAGCCCGGCTGTCCGGAGATTCTAGCGAATCTCGGAATGCCCAAACCACAGGACCCGGCGCTCTAGCCCGCGCGGCGTGCGTCCGATATATGTGAATTCCAGTCCCTTGCGCCGCCAGACGGCCTGCCGGAGATGCTTGCCGAACGACGGATTTTCGAGTTCCAGGTAAACGCCCAGTGCGCCGTCCTCGGAATTGTCACGGCTGTAGGATTCGAGTGCCCGTACGGCCTGTTGCAGCAATCGGTAGACGACCAGGCCGTTTCGATAGCGGGGCGCTATGAAGGTTCGGTAATAGAACACTTTGACGGCGAGGTCCGGCACCAGGCGCTTCAGCGCGGTGCAGACGCCGGCGATGACGCCGTCGTCGCTGCGCGCTACGGCGACCACCTGGTCGACGCGCCGGCGGGCAGTTTCGTGATCCGTGATCGCACCGTGTTCGTTCCAGAATGCGATGATTTCGGCCCGGCCGGCGTCATCCAGGCCATGCCAGACCACGTCATAGGTGAATCGACTCATTCGGGTGGCCGTTGGCTTGTTCAGCGGTTATCTTAGTCGACCGGATATAGGCGGATGCACAGCAATTGACTCAATCATCGATAGACGCCGAAGAGTCGGCGCCGGACCAGCAAGAACAGAAGCGCACGGCCGAGGTCGAGCGACGCGAAGCACTGGCCCGGCGGATCCGCGAGAATCCCGGCGAAGCGCTCAAGAGCGAATTTTCCAGCAGCTTTCTGACCTTGCTGGAAAAAGGGCGGCTCAGCGTGGCTGTATCTACCTACCAGGCCGGGCAGGTCGTGTTCCTGCGCGCCGAGAACGGCAAGCTCAACACCCATTTCTGTTCGTTCAACCGGCCCATGGGGATCGCCGCCCGCGGCAACCGGCTGGTGGTGGGCACCAACAACGAGATCTTCGAGTTTCGCAACACGCCGGCCGTGGCGCCGAAGGTGGAGCCCACCGATACGCACGATGCCTGTTTCATCCCGAGATCCATCCATTACACCGGCAACATCGACATCCACGAGCTGGATTTCGCCGGTGACGAGCTCTGGTTCGTCAATACCCGCTTCTCCTGCCTGTGCACGCTCGACCTCGACCACAGCTTCGTCCCGCGCTGGAGGCCGCCCTGGGTCTCGGCCTATGCCGTCGAGGACCGCTGCCATCTCAATGGATTGGCAGTGGTCGACGGGCGCCCGCGCTACGTCACGGCGCTGGGCACGACCGACTCCCGGGGCGGATGGCGCGATAACAAGAATGCCGGCGGAATCCTTTACGATGTGGTTCGCGGCAAGGTGCTGGTCGACGGCCTGTCCATGCCGCACTCGCCGCGCTGGTACCGCGACAAGGTCTGGTTCCTGGAATCCGGCTATGGGTCGCTTTCCTGGTACGACCCGAAAACCGCGCAGACCGGGCGCCTGGCCCAGATGCCGGGTTTCACCCGTGGGCTGGATTTCATCGATCGCTACGCGCTGGTCGGGTTGAGCCAGGTCCGCGAAACCAACACCTTCGAAGGCATCCCGATCACCAGCGACGGCTCGGAGCGCCGCAGCGGCGTCTGGGTCATCGACCTGGAGACCGGCGAGACGGTAGCGCTGCTGCGGTTCAGTGACGCGGTCGAGGAAATCTTCGCCGTCAAGATCCTACCCGGCCTGACCTTCCCCAGCCTGCTCGAACCCGGCCACCCGCTGATCGGCAGTTCCTACGTACTCCCCGACGATGCGCTGCGCGAAGTCGCCCAGCCGTCGGCCGAACCGGCCGCCAACCGCTGACGCTCGAATCGAAAGTGATTCGACTGGCCCCGGTCAAAACCCGTAAACCGTAAAGCCACCGTCCACCGGAATCACCTGTCCGGTGATGTACCCGGCCCCCTTCATGCACAGGAACGCGATGGTGGCGGCGACTTCCTCGGGGCGGCCGATTCTGTGCAACGGCGTGCGCGCAAGCACTTCCTGCAGATAATCCGGGTCGGCCAGCACCTGCTTCGCCAGTGGGGTTTCGATGTACCACGGGGCGACGGCGTTGACCCGGATGCCGTCGGCGGCCCACTCGACGGCCAGGTTGCGCGTCATCTGGTTCATCGCCGCCTTGCTCATCGCGTAGGCAACGCCGGTTCTCAGGTGGGTCAGGCCGGCCACCGACGAGACATTGACTACGCTGGCGTCCGCTGAAGAAGCCAGCAACGGGTGCAGTGCGCGGGTCAGTTTCAGCGCCGCCAGCAGATTGGTTCGAAGCACGACATCGATGTCTTCTCCGGTCAACTCCAGCGCCGGCTTGCGGATGTTGAAGCCGGCATTGTTGACCAGGATGTCGAGCCGCCGAGCTCGTGTCTTGATTGTGTTTACCGCATCGGTCCGATCTCCGGCAACCGAAATATCGCCGCTGATTGCATGTGCCATGTGGCCATCACGCCTTAGCGCGGCCATGGTTTCCTGCAACGCCTCGGCGCCGCGCGCCATCAGCCAGACTTCGGCGCCGCGCTCGGCAAGCGTTTCGGCTACCGTTCTTCCGATGCCGCGCGAGGCGCCGGTCACCAGTGCGACACGGCCGTCCAATCTCCAGGGATTCTTGATTTCGTCCATGGCTGGTATGATCGCATCGGAAAGGGCGCATCAACAAGGCCCGATCGAAGCGAGGAGCAAGGGGGAGCGCCCGGCAGGCGCATGGTTTTCCCGGCCCGTCACGACAGCGCCCGCCGACTACAATTCAAGTTCAACGTCGTCAGTCAACGAAAGGCACGGATACGATTCATGGTAGACCAATACCCCGACCCGAAAGACCAGTACCCGGAAGAAACGCGCGAGTGGCTGGAGTCGCTTGCCGCCGTCATCGACAGGGAAGGCGCCGAGCGCGCTCATTTTCTGCTCGACCGGCTGGTCGAACTGGCGCGCCGCTCCGGCGCCCACCTGCCGTTCGATCTGACCACGGCCTATATCAACACCATTCCGCCGCATCGTCAGCCCAGCATGCCGGGCGACGGCGCGATGGAGCGGCGCATCCGGTCGATCATCCGCTGGAACGCCATGGCTATCGTGGTGCGAGCCTCCAAGCGCGGTGGCGAACTGGGTGGCCATATCGCCAGCTTTGCCTCGGCCGCAACGCTGTACGACGTCGGCTTCAATCATTTCTTCAAGGGCCCGGAGCATCCGGACGGATCGGACCTGGTCTACATCCAGGGTCATTCCTCGCCGGGGATCTACGCGCGCGCCTTTCTCGAAGGGCGATTCAGCGCCGAGCAACTCGACGGTTTCCGCGAGGAGGTCGACGGCAAGGGGCTGAGTTCCTATCCTCATCCCTGGCTGATGCCCGATTTCTGGCAGCTGCCCACGGTGTCGATGGGGCTGGGCCCGATCATGGCCATCTACCAGGCTCGATTCCTGAAATACCTGACCAACCGCGAGCTCACAGATGCCAGCAAACGCAAGGTCTGGTGCTTCATGGGCGACGGGGAATGCGACGAGCCTGAATCGCTGGGTGCGATTTCCCTGGCCGGCCGCGAAAAGCTCGACAACCTGGTGTTCGTGGTCAATTGCAATCTTCAGCGCCTGGACGGACCCGTGCGCGGCAACGGCAAGATCATCCAGGAGCTCGAAGGCGTGTTCCGGGGTGCCGGCTGGAATGTCATCAAGGTGATCTGGGGCAGCTATTGGGATCCGCTGCTGGCCCGCGACAAAAAGGGCCTGCTGCGCCGCCGCATGGAAGAAGCGCTGGACGGCGAATACCAGAAATACAAGGCCATGGACGGCGCCTACGTGCGTGAGCATTTCTTCGGCGCTTACGACGAACTCAAGGAAATGGTCGCCGACATGAGCGACGAGGACATCTGGCGCCTCAACCGCGGCGGCCACGATCCGCACAAGATTCATGCCGCCTACCGCGAGGCGATGCACACCGAGGGCCGCCCGACCGTAATCCTGGCCAAGACCATCAAGGGCTACGGACTGGGCCAGTCGGGTGAAGGCAAGAACATTTCGCACCAGCAGAAAAAGCTCGACGAAGACGGCGTGAAATATTTCCGCGACCGCTTCAACGTCCCCGTGCCCGACGAAGATCTGGCGGAAGTGCCGTACTACCATCCGGGTGTGGACTCCGACGAAGTGCGCTACCTGAAGAAGCGGCGCTCCGAGCTGGGCGGCTTCCTGCCCAAGCGCGAGTCCGACGTGCCGTCGCTGACCATCCCCGAACTCGACGCGTTCGAAACCGTGCTCAAGGGCTCGGGCGATCGTGAAATCTCCACCACGATGGCATTCGTGCGCGTGCTGGCAGTATTGCTGCGCGACGATAATCTCAAGAAGAACGTCGTGCCCATCATCTGCGACGAAGCGCGCACGTTCGGCATGGAAGGGCTGTTCAGGCAGATTGGCATCTATGCGCCATCGGGTCAGCTCTACGAGCCGGTGGATTCCGATCAGCTGGCCTACTACAAGGAAGACAAGAAAGGCCAGGTGCTGCAGGAAGGCATTACCGAGGCCGGCTCGATGAGTTCGTGGATTGCCGCGGCCACAAGCTATGCCAGCAACGGTTTGCCGATGATTCCGTTCTACGCGTTCTACTCGATGTTCGGCTTTCAGCGGATCGGCGATCTGGCCTGGGCGGCCGGCGACATGCGCGCGCGCGGCTTCCTGATCGGCGGCACATCGGGCCGGACCACGCTGAACGGCGAAGGCCTGCAGCACGAAGACGGCCACAGCCACGTTCTGGCCGGCACCATCCCGAACTGCGTGAGCTACGATCCGACCTTCGGCTACGAACTGGCCGTCATCGTCCAGGACGGCATGCGTCGCATGTACGTTGACCAGGAAGACGTCTACTACTACATCACGACCCTCAACGAGAACTACCAGCACCCGGCAATGCCGGAGGGCTGCGAGGCAGGCATCCGCAAGGGCATGTACCTGTTGCGCGAAGTCGAGGCCGAAAACGCATCCAATCATCGATCGCGGGTTCAGCTGATGGGCAGCGGCGCGATTCTCAACGAAGTCATTGCCGCGGCTGAACTTCTGTCCGAACAGTTCGGCGTGGCCAGCGATATCTGGTCGGTCACCAGCTTCAACGAACTGCGCAAGGATGCCGTGGAGATCAACAGGCGCAACCGGCTCAAGCCCGAGGAACCCGGCGAACTGCCGTACATCAGTCGCCAGCTGGCCAATCGGGAAGGGCCGGTGGTGGCCGCGACCGATTACATACGCAGCTACGCCGACCAGGTGCGCGCGTTCATCCCGCAGCGCGACTATCTCGTGCTGGGTACCGACGGCTTCGGTCGTTCGGATACCCGCGAAAACCTGCGCAAGTTCTTCGAGGTCGATCGCTACCACGTCGCCTACGCGGCCATGGCCGGGTTGTATCAGCGCGAGGAAATCAGCCGTTCCGAACTTTTCGCCGCGCGCGAGAAGCTCGGCATCGACCCGAATAAGCCATTGCCGAGCGCGAGTTAGCTTTCGCACGAAAGGCCGCGCGAGGTTTAAGGTTTAAGGTGAAAAGCGGTTCGGGTGTAGCGATTAATTGATGTAACGGCTTATTCCGGGTTTAGGGTTTTGGTTTTGACTTTCCTTAAACCTTAAACCCTAAACCGAATTAATGAGTCCAGCCGAATCTGAGTCAAAAGAGCGAATTCACAATGTCTAACAAAACCGAAATCCGCGTTCCCGACATCGGCGACTTCGACAAGGTGCCGGTCATTGAGGTGCTGGTTGCCGAGGGCGATACCATCGAGGAAGAGCAGTCGCTGGTGACGCTGGAGTCCGACAAGGCGACGATGGAAGTGCCTTCGTCAAAGGCCGGCAAACTGGTCGAGCTGAAGGTCTCCGAAGGCGACGAGGTTTCCGAAGGTGATGTGATCGGCATCGTCGAGGTGGAGGACCACGAATCCGAAGAAGAGAAGGAGTCCGAAGAAGGCAAGGAGTCCGAAGAAGGCAAGGAGTCCGAAGAAGGCAAGGAATCGGAAGAAAAGAAGGAAACCGAAAAAGGTGAGTCCGAGGAGAATGCTGACGACGACTCTGAGCGAAAGGATTCTCCGGAAACCGGAAACCGGAAACCGGAAACCGAAAAACCTGACGAAAGCAAGAAAACCGAATCTTCCACAAAGGAATCCGAAGCCAAAAAAACTGCCGAATCCGACGATTTGCCCGCCCCTCCGGTGCCCTTCACCGAGATGGGCAGCGATCCCTCATCCATCCCGCATGCCTCTCCTGCCGTTCGCAAGCTCGCGCGCGAGCTGGGCGTCGAACTGGGCGAAGTCGAGGGTAGCGGCGATCACGGCAGGATTACCGCCGAGGACCTGAAAAAGCACGTCAAGTCCCGGATGGAATCCGGACCGGCCGTTTCCGGCGGGCGAATGGATGTCGCCGAATGGCCCAAGGTGGATTTCTCGAAGTTCGGTGAAATCGAGGAAAAGAAGCTTTCGCGTATCCAGAAGATCTCGGGCCCGAACCTGTTGCGCAACTGGGTGAGCATCCCGCACGTCACCCAGTTCGACGAAGCCGACATCACGGAAATGGAAGCCTTCCGCAAGGGGGCGAAACCCGAGGCCGAGGAGGCCGGCACCAAGATGACGCCGCTGGTGTTCCTGATCAAGGCAGTGGTGGCCGGCCTGAAGAAGTATCCGAAATTCAACACTTCGCTTTCCAGCGACGGGGAGTCGCTGGTCTACAAAAAATACTTCCATGTCGGTGTCGCCGTGGACACGCCCAACGGCCTGATGGTGCCGGTGATTCGAGACGCGGACAACAAGAGCCTGCTCGAGCTTGCAATCGACCTCACCGAACTTTCCGGCAAGGCACGCGATGGCAAGCTCTCGCGCGACGAGATGCAGGGCGGCTGTATGTCCATCTCCAGCCTCGGCGGCATCGGCGGCACGGCATTCACGCCCATCATCAATGCGCCCGAAGTCGCGATCCTGGGTGTTTCGAAGGCCGAAATGAAGCCGGTCTGGAACGGCGAGAAATTCAAGCCGCGCCTGATGCTTCCGCTTTCGCTGTCCTACGACCATCGCGTCATCGACGGCGCGGATGCGGCGCGATTCACCCAATACCTCGCACACGTATTGGGCGATGTGCGGCGGTTGATGCTCTAGCGCCGCAGGCGCTGTAAGGAGCAAGGAGCAAGGAGCAAGGAGCAAGGAGCAAGGAGCAAGGAGCAAGGAGCAAGGAGCAAGGAGCAAGGAGCAAGGAGCAAGGAGCAAGGAGCAAAAAAACCGTTGCGGTGCGAGCAAGTTTGCTTATTGGTGAGACTTAGATTTTGATATTCCTTGCGCCTTGATCCTTGAACCTTGATCCTTAATCCTTAAACTCAAACGTTTGAATTACCGCCCGAACGAGCAGTCAGCCGACTTCGATTAAAACGAGCAAATTTGCTATGTCCAACAAAACAGAAATCCGCGTCCCCGACATCGGCGACTTCGACAAGGTGCCGGTCATCGAGGTGCTGGTCGCCGAGGGTGACACGATCGAAGAGGAACAGTCGCTGCTG
>Ga0209944_1000896_pt1 | contig 12762 bp, 8 predicted proteins | sample SalPonR1_C_D2_MG_FD_185701 | JGI IMG/M metagenome (GOLD analysis project Ga0209944, IMG submission 185701) | Salt pond soil microbial communities from South San Francisco under conditions of wetland restoration - Salt Pond MetaG R1_C_D2_MG... ...
CTTGACCAGGTGCGGCGGCTTCCGAAGTTAACTTCAAACCCATTTCACCCCGCGAAATGATTTTGAAGTTAGAAGTTAGAAGTCAAATTCGAAACTGAAAGCCGCCCGCTACGGCACGGCGCTGAACAAGGTGGGCCTGGCCGGGTAAACTCGAATTCCACCCACGACGGTATGGAACCAATGTGCCTGATCGCATTCCGCTGGCAGCCCGATGCCGAACAGCCGCTGATCATGGCCGCCAATCGCGACGAATTTCACGCCCGGCCGACACGGGCGCTCGGCTGGTGGGATTGGCCGGGCGATCCGCTGGCCGGCCGCGACGAGCAGGCCGGCGGCACATGGATGGCGGTCGGGCGCAGCGGCCGGTTTGCCGCGATTACCAATTTTCGCGATCCCGAGGCGAGCTCCGGCACCCGCTCACGCGGTGAGCTCCCGCTGGCCTGGCTGGAATGGAACGGCGCCATCGGCGAGTTTGCGCACAAGCTACATGCGGAAAAGGCCCCATACGGGCCGTTCAATCTGGTTTTCGGAGATATGCACGAATTGTGGGCGGTCGGAACCCATGCCGAACCCGTGTCGGTGACGCCCGGCGTACACGCGCTTTCGAATCACCTGCTCGATACCCCATGGCCGAAATCCATTCGTGCCGTGCGGCGCATGGAGCGCTGGCTGGAGGTCGGGGCGGAAGACATCGATGGTCTGCTCGACCTCCTCGACGATCGCCAGCCGGCCGACGACCACGAACTGCCGGATACCGGCGTCGGGCGCGAGGTCGAGTCAATGCTCTCGTCGCCGTTCATCGTCAGCGACCGTTACGGCACCCGCTCGTCGAGCGCGCTGCTGCTGGGGCCCACCATTACCATGGCCGAGCGCACCTTCGGCGTCCACGGCGAGACCACCGGTGAACGCAGTTTCAGCTGGCAAAGGCCCGATTGAGGCCGCAGACGCGGTGCCTGGGTTCACCGCCGTTTCTCGATGGCCCGGGGCCCCGAACTTCGGCCCGCCATTTCCTCGTAGCGAGGGGAATCCAGGTGCCGTGACTGGGGTGTTTTGCGCCCGAGCGAACCGCAGGCGTAGCAGTCTTACGTCGAGGATTCGCGATCAGCAAAACGCCGCAGACGCGGTGCCTGGGTTCACCGCAGTAGAGGAAACGAAAAAGCCCCGCATATAAGCGGGGCTTTTTCTTGATCGGATCCGCTGTAAAGCGGTTCCGATCAGATCGGCGTGACGTTCGCAGCCTGAGGACCCTTGGGGCCATTCTGCAGTTCGAACTCAACCTTCTGGCCTTCGGCAAGGGACTTGAAACCCGAACCCTGGATGGCGCTGAAATGCACGAAGACATCCGAGCCGCCGTCATCCTGAGAAATAAAGCCAAAGCCCTTGGCGTCGTTAAACCACTTCACGGTACCTGTAACCATTTTCTTTACTACCTTTCAATTTAAACAAGAGTTATCAAAAGCTGACGTCCGGCCGATAAGCCGATTAATGCATGGTCGAGGATTTTTTCTGGAGGCATACTGTTCAAGATTTGCTACCAAACGTCCACTGCCCTGCTACGCAGCGCTTTCGACTATACGCGCTTTGGCGCACGAATGCGAGCCCCTGGTTCATGAATTTTGCGTGACAACCAGAGCGACCGCCGGGCCCCTCGCTATTCAATCAGAGGTCCCTTGTCCGCTGTGCGATACTTCCCGGCGCCACCAAGCGGAAGCGTTGAAACGCAAGTGAAGCTGTTTTTCTCCAGCCTGGCTCGTGCCGTTTATCTCTGGTTTGCGGCGTTCGTCTCGCCATGGACCGAAGGCCGGTCGCTGCTTGGGGCATTGCTGGTCATCCTGGTCTGGCCGTTTTTCTGCGTCCTGCAGCTGCTGCACTGGATCGGGTTCGCGCTGGACGAGATCTTTTTCCGCGGTTGGCGCAGGGTCGAGGTCCGCCGGCCCTTGTTCGTGCTCGGACCGCCCCGTTCGGGCACGACCCATCTGCACCATGTACTATCGATGGACGATCGAACCACGACGTTCCGCACCTGGGAATGCCTGTTCGGATTGTCGGTGACCGGTCGAATGCTGTTGCTCGGCCTGGGGCGTCTCGACCGGCTGGTGGGGCGCCCGTTCGGACGCGCCGGCGGCTGGCTGGGCAGGCATTTCCTTGCAGGCATGGATGACCTGCATCCATTTGCCATGGATGCGCCGGAAGAGGATTTTCTTGCGCTGATGCCGGTGATGCAGTGTTTCATCCTGGTCGTGGTTTTCCCGCGAGCCGATTGGCTCTGGCGCACCGCGCGCCTGGATACCGAGGCCACCGATGCACAACGAAGACGCCTGATGCGGTTCTACCGGGCATGCGTCCAAAGGCACGTGTATGTGTTCGGAAAAGACAAGCGGTTTCTGTCCAAGAACGCCTCGTTCTCGGGCATGGCCGAATCGCTGCTGGATGTTTTTCCGGACGCACGCATCGTGTCCACAACCCGTGACCCGAAAAAGACCGTACCGTCGCAACTCAGCTCGATCAGGCCGGGTCTGACCGCGGCGGGCTTCGATCGGATAAGTCCGGCGCTGCGCGACCGCTTCATCGAGCAACTGGCGTTCTATTACCTGCACCTGGAGGCCGTCGCACGAGCCCGGCCCGACCGGATCGAGGTCATCGACAACGACGAGTTGCGCGACAACCTGGAGGCCGTCGTCCGGGCGTCCTTTGCCGCGCTGGGACTGGAGATATCGCCGCAGTTTGGCCGGGCGCTGGCCGAGGCCGGCCGGCGATCGCGCGGGTTCAGCTCGAAGCACGCCTATACGCTGGCCGAATACGGGTTGTCCGAGTCAACGATCGAGAAGCGTTTCGACGCCGTCTATCGCAATCGGACGTTCGGCCGCAACCGGGTTGCCGCCACTGATGTCTGAAACCGCCGGCCATCCCGCAGGCGAGCCGATACGCGTCGCGTTCGTTTCCGATTCGATGCCCGAGCGAAACGGCGTCGGCGCTTACTACGCCGACCTGATCGACCAGCTCGACGGCAATGGATTCGCTCCGACCTTCGTCTGTCCCGGCGGGGCCGCCAGCGGCGGATTCCATTTTCCGCTGCCGGGCGACTCGACCCAGCAGGTGTTCGTGCCGTCGCCGCGCGAATTCAAACGAATCATGCAGCGGCTGAAACCGCAGGTCGTCGTGGTTGCCACGCCCGGTCCGTACGGCATGCTCGGCGTGCGCTGGGCACGCAAGCTGGGCGTCCGGCTGATCGTCGGCTTCCACACCGACTATGCCGGCGTGACCGACCTGTATCAGCGCTCGGTACTGCGCGTATTCAGCCGCGGCTATTTCCGAATCGTCGACCGGCTGATGTTCAGGTACGCAGACCACGTGCTGGCCAATTCGGCGCAGATGATCGAGCAGGCCGAATCTCTGGGCGCGCGAAAGGTCAGCCGGATCGGCACGCTGTTGCCCAGGTCGGTGCTCGAGACCCCGCGGGTGCCGCCGCGGGCAACCTTCCGGCAGGTGCTGTTCGCCGGGCGCCTGGCGATGGAGAAGCGCCTGCATGCGGTGCTGGAAGCGGCCGAGCGATTGCCGGCGATCCGGTTCGTGATTGCCGGCGACGGGCCGCTGAGGACGCAGGTCGAGGCCGCTGCCGGCAGGCTGGAGAATCTCGATTACCTCGGCTGGCTGACGCGCCCGGCGCTTTTGCAGCAAATGGATGCCGCCGATGCGCTGGTGCTGCCGTCGGAGCTCGAATCGTTCGGCAATGTCGCGCTGGAGGCGATGGGGCGCGGACGGATTGCGGTCTTGAGGCGATGGGGCGCGGACGGATTGCGGTGGTGACCGATACCTGCGGCATCGTCAACTGGCCCAGCCTGGTCGAGCATTTGGTCGTGTTCGCGCTCGACACCCCTTTGTGGAAAGTGCTCGACGACATTGCCCAATGGCCGGATCAGCGCCGAATCGCGCTCTCCGAAGGCGCCAGCCGGGCCGCCCGCGATCTGAACCGCGACAGCCTGTCGCAATGGCGACACTTGCTCGAGCCCGAGTCATGAAACTGCTGGTCTCCATTCACGACGTGATGCCGACGACGCTGGATCGGGTCGAGCGCATTTTCGACCGCCTGGTCGCCGCCCGGCTGCTGCCGGTCATGCTGCTTGTGGTTCCGGGCGCCGGCTGGCGCCGCGAGGATCTGGATCGCCTGCGCGCAATGCTGGACGCCGGCGCGCAGCCGGCCGGGCACGGCTGGCGCCACGAGGCGCGCCATGTCCGGGGGTTGAAGCACATATTGCATAGCGCGCTGATTTCGCGCAGGGCCGCGGAACACCTGGCGCTTTCGCGAAAGGAAATCCTCCGCCTGATGCTCAGCAACCACCGCTGGTTCGGTGATCACGGGCTGCCCCATGTCCGGGGTTTGAAGCACATATTGCATAGCGCGCTGATTTCGCGCAGGGCCGCGGAACACCTGGCGCTTTCGCGAAAGGAAATCCTCCGCCTGATGCTCAGCAACCACCGCTGGTTCGGTGATCACGGGCTGCCCGAGCCCGGGCTTTACGTGCCGCCGGCCTGGGCGATGGGCGCGGTGCCGCGGAATCTGCTCGATCGCCTGCCGTTCGACCAGTTTGAAACTCTGGCCGGCGTTTACGATGCCCGCAGCCGGCGCTTCCTCAAGCTGCCGCTGGCCGGTTTCGAGGCCGATACGACATTCCGCGCCGTAACGGTGCGCAGCTTCAATCGACTCAATCGCAGCCTGGCGCAAGCCGGCGGGCGCCCGCTGCGGCTGGGCATACACCCGGATGACTTCGAGTTGAAGCTGGCCGACGAACTCGACACGATGCTTGCAGCCGGCGGAGAGTCGCTCGGTTATTCATCGCTGGGCGTTCCAAGCGCGGCCTGAAGCCAGCGGTGCAGCCGGGCAGCGTCTTCGGCGGCCAAACCGCCTGCGCGCGCGAGTGTATCGATCAGTTCGGCGTCGGCGGGGGCGCGTTTGTCATCCAGGTGGCCGCCGGCGGCGAGAAACGATTCGAGTTGATCGGTCTTGTCGCTCCTGAACCGCGAAACGCGGCCGTCGCGCAGCGCGTCGATCAACGCACGCGCGTCGCCGCCCAGCGCCTGATTGAGCCGGGCGACCGGTTCGATAAATGTCTCGGAAATCGCGCTCGATTCATCAAGGATGCCCGGACTGACCGGCACAACGTGTCCGCGCTTCCAGCGCTCCAGCCAGGCGCGTGCGGCGGAGACGCGCAGGTCCAGGGCATTCGCGACGGCATCTTCGATCGGCAAATCCAGTGCCAGTTCGCGGGCATGCTCGAACTGGCCCAGCGTGACGATGCCGAAGCCCCTCAGCGCGTTGAGCTCGTCCAGCCGGTCGCGCAACAGATGGAAAAGCGGGATCGACTCGGGACCCCGCCATGGATCAAGTGCGACCACGCCGGCCTGGATTGCCCAATCGTCGGGGTTCAGCGTCGCGTCCGGGCAGGGCGGCGAGGCCGGAAGTTCGAAGCCGAAAGACGTCTCGGCCACCGGCGCAAGCTCGATGATCTCGGGCGTCGGCTGGCCGGCAAAGCGTTGCCAGGCCTGGGCGTCGGCGGGCTGAGATGAAAGATAGATCACCTGGCGTCCGGCCGCGACGACCTCCTGCACGGCTTCCACCACCGCGCGATAGCGCTCCGGATCGGTTGTGGCCAGCACTTCGTCCAGAAATACCGGCAGGCCGGGCCCCTCGCTCTCGGTTTCCTCGATCCAGGCCAGGCGCAGCGCCAGCAACAGCTGGATGCGCGTGGCGGTGGAAAGCTCGCCGATACTGCGCTGCTCGCCCATGGACTGGTCGAATGCGGAAAAACGCCCGTCGTCGAAGGTCAGCTCGAAGCGTGTGCGGGTCATCCGGCCGAACAGCTTTCGGGCCCGGGTGAACAGCGTCGGCTGGTGCGCCTGGCTGTAGCCGGCGCGGGCGCGTTCGATAAGCAGCTGTGCCGCCTCGGCGTCGCGATGCGCTTCCATGACCGACTCGAGTTCGCCGCGCAGCCGCTCGCGCTCGGCATTGAGCCGCTCGAGCTCGCGCTGTGCCAGCGCCGATTTGCGTTCATTCTCAATGGTCGCGATTCGTTCGGCCAGTTCGTCGCGCAGCCTGGCCGAAGTCGTCAGGCGTTCTCCAAGCTGAACCAGCGCGGCTTCGTCGCGCGATCGCGCCATCTCGAGCAGGTCCGGATCGTTGCCGAGCGCTTCCAGCGCCGCCCGCCGGCCGTGCTCGAGCCCGCGCAGCTCGTCGCGAAGACGGCGCCATTGGTCGAGCTTGCGCAGACGATCGCGCAATCCGTCTCGGTCGTCGTCGGCCAGTCGTGCGACTTCGAAAAGCGCGCGGCGTTCGGCCGAGAGCGATTCGATCTCGTCTTCCAGTTCGGCCAGCCGGTCGTCTGCTGTCTGCACGGCCTCGCGGTCGCTGCGGGCCTGCATGATGTCGCGATTGAGTCGATTCAAAAGACTGCCAAGCCCGTCGGCGTCCAGCGGAGCCGGCGCCGGTCGGGACGCCGTCGTGAACGCATTTCGTATCCGATCGACGAGCATCCCGCGACGGCCTTCGCGATCCGAACTCGCGGCGCGCAACCGCTCCAGGCGGTCACTGACGTCATTCAACTCGATTACGGCGTTCAGCTTCAGGCGGCCCCTGGCGTCCAGCAGGTCTGCGGTGCGGACCTGCAGCCGATCGGCAGCCATCTCGAGCTGGCGCTGTTCGGATGTGAGCCTCGCGCGGGCGCGCTCGAGCTCCGCATCCAGTTCCTCGGTGCGCTCGGCTTCGCTCCGGTCTCTCAGCCCTTCGGCCCGCCGGGCCTCGAGCTTGCGCAGTCGCAGCGTGACTTCGGTACGTTGCCACTGCGCCGGCGCTTCGAGCGCGCCGGCTTCGAACCGCTTGCGCTGCTGGGCCATTCGCCATGAGCGGCCTGTCAGCACTGCAAGGTGGCTCAACGGCATCAGCGCCGCGACAGCCGCTATCGCTGCGATGAACGGTCGACCGAGTTCCAGCCAGGCCCAGCCGGCGGTGCCCGATGCGGCCGCGAACATTACACCCCAGCCGGTCCAGCCGACCCAGCCCGTCGGCGGGCACGCCAGCCAGTTGCGCAGTGCGGCGATGCCGGCATCGAGGTCGGCGAGTTCGTCGGGATCGGGTTGGTATCGGCCGCGCCAGCCCGCTTCCCGCTCCAGCGCATCGACCTCGGCTCGCGTGCCGCGAACGCGCTCGGCGAGTTTTTCCAGCCCGTCCAGGGCCTCCCGGGTAAGCGTGTTTTCGGCACCGGGGTCGACATGTCCGGCGCGTCGCGCAGCGGTCTCGCGGGCGCGCTCCAGGTCCCGGCGCTGCTGCTGAAGATCGGCAAGCTCGCGTTCATGTGCTTGCAGCTGCTGGCGCTGTTCGCCGAGATCGGTGGCAAAGGCCTCCAGTGCGCCGATTTCCCGGATGCCGCTGTCGGCAAGCGATCGTGAGGCCTCGGTGCGCTTGCGGCGCGCTTGCTCCCGGCGCTGGCGGCGTTGCACCAGTTCGTCGTCCAGCCGCTGCAGGCGCTCGGCTTCGCCGCCGTCGAGCCGGTCCATGTCATCCGGGAATTGCGCCAGCGACTTGTGGATTGCCGCCAATCGATGCTCGAGCCCGAGCAGTTCCAGGGCGCGCTGCTGGGCCTGCAGGCGGCGCTGCGCCTCGATGCTTTCACGGCGCTGTTCGCGCAGCGATTCGAGCTGGTCGATTTCTCCGGCGAGCGCGGCGTGGCGCGCTTCCAGCGCCTGTAGCCGGCTCACGGCCTGCTCGTGTTCGCGCGCGAGCTTTTGCGGGCGCGCGGGCTTTTCAAAGGGCGTCGCGCGGGCCAGCGCATCGAGGTCATAGCCTCCGGCCATGACCTGCCTGAGCGTGTCCGAAAACTGCTGTTCGGTCGCGCCGGCGCCTTCGAGTTCCTCGGCCCGGATCAAATAGGCGGCGAGTCCGTCGGCGTCGGGCCAGGGCGGGCGCTCGGCTTCGACCCCGTCGATTAGCCAGGTCCTCGCCTGGCCGATCGCGTTGCCCTTGATGGTGTGCGCGGCGTCGCTGAATTCAGCCGTGATGTCCACCGGCTGTGCGTCCGGGCGCCGCTGTAGCAGGATCGAAAGCGCCCGGATCAGGCTGGTCTTGCCGGAAGCGTTCGGCCCTATGACCACGCTGACCCGGTCACGTGCCGGCGCGAGCTCGAGCCGACCCTCGATTCCCGGCAGGCGGGCGACGACCAGGCGCGAAAGCTTCATCTTCGCGTCTCCAGCAGTCTCGCCAGAGCGGCGCGGCCGACGCGAAGCAACCGTTCGGCGGCCTGTTCGGCAGAAATGTCGATCGCGACCGGCTGCAGTTCGGTGATTTCGATGGCGGCCTGCATGCGTGAGCGCGCTTCCCCGACCAGTCGCCGGCGTGCTTCGCAGTCCGGCCCGGTCAGCAGCAGCAAGTCGCGCGCGATCACGCCGGCCGGGTCGGGCTGCCCGGCAAGCGCCTCGAGATCCAGCGGTACAGTGACCATGCTTTCGATCTTGTCGATGAAAACCCGGCAGCCGGATTCTTCGAAAACCGGTTGCTGCTCGAGCGTCTTTCGGGCAGCTTCCGTGATCTCGGGCGCTGCAGGGTGACGGCCGGTCAACCGGAATCTCAGGCCCAGCGCGTCGGGCAGGGCGTCGCGATCGATTCGCCGGGCGATGCGTTGTTTGCCGGCGGCCAGCATGGCGCCGTCGAGGTCGCCGGGCTGTTGGAGCGCGCTCACATCCAGGTCAAGCGCGTCGTAGGCCAGCGGGGCCAGCGCAATCTGGCGGGCGGTCACGACCCGATGCTCTACTTCTATCAACCATGGCCCGCGAATGCCGGTTTCGCTCGCCCGCAGCGCGCTGACCGAACCGAGGTAGCCGCCCGTATCGACGACATGACGCCGGTCTTCCGGGGCGTTTCCGTCGGGACCGTCAAGCCGATCCGGCATCAGGTCGGGCTGGTGCACGTGGCCCAGCAGCCAGGCATCGACTTCGGCCGCTTCGAGTTCGGCCGATTGCACCGGCGCGTAGGCACTGTCGGCCTGATCACGGTCGCAGTGCAGCAGACCTAGACGGGGCCGGGTCGGCTGGTGCCTGGGGAATGTCTCCAGCGGCGCCGGATCGGCTGATGCCTGGGGAATGTCTCCAGCGGCGAACGGGTCACGCGGCGGCCCGGAAAGGACCAGCCGATGACGCTGCCCGCGCTCAGCTCGACGCTTTCCCATTCTCCGCCGCGTCCCAGGAGTTCCAGTCCCGCCAGCGCATCGGCCAGGCGCGGCAGCACCTCGGTGTCGTGATTGCCGGCGACGGAAATAACCCGGATATCGTTTTCGAGCAGACTTTCGACACCCGATTTCAGCGATGCATAGCCGGTGAAGAAATCGCGTTCGCGATCGACCACGTCGCCGGCCAGCAAGACCGCTTCAACCTTCAGCGAGATGGCTTTATCGATGCAGCGTTGCCAGGCGGTCTCGGGCCCCAGCGATCGCGCCGCGTCGGCCAGGCCGCGGGGGAGGGCGACCGGCACGCGGCCCAGATGCATGTCGCCGACGGCCAGCAATTTCATCGTCTGCAGGTTTCCGGGAAGGCGTCAGCCATGACACTGCGGGTTGGCGTGCGAGCACTCGCCAGCTTTCGCGAGCTCGGGCTGCAGGGTCGGGTGATCGATGTCGAAGCGATCCAGCAACAATGTATCGATGCGAGCAAGCAGCTCCGGCCAAATAGCGAGATCCTCCATCACCACGTGCGCCGAAAGGGCGATGCGGTCGCTGCTGATCTGCCAGATGTGCAAGTCATGAATCTCGATCACGCCGTCCACCTCGTTCATGGCCGAGCGCACGCCTTCCAGATCGAGCCGGGCCGGCACGCGCTCCATGACCACGCCGAGTGCGGTCCTGAGCAGACTCAGCGCGGCGATCAGTATCAGCGTGCAGATCAACAGCGAAAGTATCGGGTCGATGGGGGTCCAGCCTGTCAGTACGATCACCGCGCCCGAGGCCAGGGCCGCGACCGAACCCAGCAGGTCGCCCATCACGTGAAGGATTGCGCCCTTGACGTTCAGATTGCCTTGTCCGCCGTGCAGCACCTTGAGCACCGCCAGGTTGATGACCAGGCCAATCGCCGCCACGATGAGAACGGCTGCGCCGCGAATCTCGACCGGGTTCTGGAACCGATCGATCGCGTTGTAGACGATCACGCCGACCAGCACCAGCATGGCCGCACCGTTGATCATTGCGGCAATGATCTCGGCTCGCCCGTGGCCCCAGCTATGATCCTGGTCGGCCGGCCGGGTGGCGAACCAGGCCGCCAGTGCCGCCAGGCCGAGCGCGGTCGAATCGGTCAGCATGTGACCGGCATCGGCCATCAGCGCCAGCGAACCGCCCCACCAGCCGACCACGAATTCGACAGCGGCGAAGCTCAGCGTGAGCAGCAGCGCCCGCCGGAGCGCCCGACCGCCCGAACGGTCGTGGCTGTGGTGGCTGTGTTGATTCATGAGGTGTAGCTTATTCGTTTCCTGGCGGTCTTGCAGTCGGGAGTGGTCCCTGGCCGGGGGCGGCGGCTTAAAAATTCGACTTCTGGTCCCGGGGCCGGTTCGGCTCACCGTGACGAGGGCACTGTGCCGGGTGCGGCGGTTTTAAATCAAATTCGACTTCAACTTCAAAAGCCGTTTCGCCGCCAGCTGAGGTGGCTGATGCGAGTGACTTTTTTCGGTTGCAAAAAAAGTAACCAAAAATGCGCTTTATAGGCAGCAGAGGGTTGCGGTGCGGGCTGATGGGGCGGGTGGTCAGGTGTTTGATCATGGCGCTGGCTGAAGATCTTCTTGTCCGTTCGTCATGTCCCGCTTTGGTACCCGGGCGATGACTTGATTCCGGCTTCGATCATTATCGGAGCGGGGTCGTGGCGATCGAGATCATTGATTCCATCGGTGGATGCTGAAGAAGGTTCCAGTTCGGGTTGATCAGTGAGCAAGGCAGCGTCTTCGAGTTCGTCAACCTTGCCATCCGAAAAGAACACCGGGCGGGATTGGCCAGCATTTGTCACTATTGCCGGGATCTGGAACCCACTTCAGCATCCCCGGACGATCAGTGCGAGCAGGATCGTGACAACCCCGCTCCGATAAGCATCGAAGCCGGAATCTCTTCATCACCCGGGCGCCGAAGAACAACACGCCGCACGGACAGAAAGTTCCGCAATCGAAACCCGATGCCTGACATCCAACCCCCGGACCCCTCCGACCAGCACCTCGAACAGCTGCCGCCTGTAAGAGCGCTTTTGCCTACTTTTGTCGCGACTGACAAAAGTAGGTCGCCCGCAAGCGCGCAGCGCGGGGCGAAACGAAGTTGAAGTTGAGAGCCGCCGCACCCGGCACTGGTGCCCATCACCGCACGGCGGGCGGCCGGCCATCACGGCCTCGCCGTGCCTAAAGTCCGGCCGCCAGCCGCGTCCCCTCGTCGATCGCCCGCTTGGCGTCAAGCTCGGCGGCCAGCTTGGCGCCGCCGATCAGGTGCACCGGGCGGCCGTTCGCCTTCAGTGCTTCGTATAGCGCGTTTTCCGACACCTGCCCGGTGCAAAGCACCACGTTGTCGACCTCGAGCAGGCGTTTTTCCTCGCTGCCGTCCTTTTTCTTGATCGTCAGGTGCAGGCCGCTATCGTCGATGCGGTCGTAGGAGACGTTGGAGAGCATTTCGACGCCGTGGTTCTTGAGCGTGGTCCGGTGAATCCAGCCGGTGGTCTTGCCCAGGCCGGCGCCGGGTTTGCCCTTGCTGCGCTGGGTCATCCAGATCCGGCGCGGCGGCGGTTCGCGATCCGGTTCGACCCCTTCGACGCCGCCGCGCGATTCGAAGTCCATGTCCACGCCCCATTCGTCGAAGAAGTGCTGGACGCCGACGGCTTCCGGGTCCGGTTCTTCGGGGATGTTTTCGTGCAGCAGGAATTCGGATACGTCGAAGCCGATGCCGCCGGCGCCGACGACCGCGACCCTCGGGCCGACGGGCTTGTTGCCCCTGAGCACGTCGAGATAGCTCAGCACGATTGGATTTTCCTGGCCTTCGATCCGGGGATCGCGCGGCAGCACGCCGGTGGCGAAGATGATTTCGTCGAAGGCCCCGGCCTCGAGATCGGCCTCGTCGACGCGATTGCCCAGACGAACATCCACGTCGTGCAGCTCGATCAGGCGATTGAAATACCGCAGCGTTTCGACGAACTCCTCCTTGCCCGGAATGCGCTTGGCCATGTTGAACTGGCCGCCGATGCGATCGTCCGAATCGAACAGCGTGACCTTGTGGCCGCGCTGCGCCGCCGTGGTGGCCGCGGCGAGGCCGGCCGGGCCGGCGCCGACAACCGCGATCTTCTTCGGTTCGCCGGCCGGCTCGACGACGAGCTCGGTTTCGCGACCGGCGCGCGGGTTGACCAGGCAGCTGGCCTTCTTGTTTTCGAACACGTGGTCCAGGCAGGCCTGGTTGCAGGCGATGCAGGTATTGATTTCATCGACCCGGCCGGCCTGCGCCTTGACCACCCAGTCGGGATCGGCCAGGAAGGGTCTGGCCATCGAGATCATGTCGGCGTCGCCGTCGGCCAGCACCTTTTCGGCCGTCTCCGGCATGTTGATCCGGTTGGTGGTGACCAGCGGAATCGAGACCTCGTCGCGCATTTTCCGGGTCACCCAGGTGAACGCCGCCCGCGGCACCGACGTGGCGATGGTGGGGATGCGCGTTTCGTGCCAGCCGATGCCGGTATTGATGATGGTGGCGCCCGCCTTTTCGATTGCCTTGCCCA
>Ga0209944_1000904_pt1 | contig 12715 bp, 11 predicted proteins | sample SalPonR1_C_D2_MG_FD_185701 | JGI IMG/M metagenome (GOLD analysis project Ga0209944, IMG submission 185701) | Salt pond soil microbial communities from South San Francisco under conditions of wetland restoration - Salt Pond MetaG R1_C_D2_MG... ...
GGCATGAACTGTCTGCTCCAAGACTGGAGCGCGCTATAGGCGTGATCTACAGGCCGGAAACCGAGCGCATCAGCCACTACTTCGAATCGGTGCTGCCAAAGCAGTTCGACGAATACATCTGGTTCGATGAAACCACTGCAGTGAAACCACTGGACGGGAGTGACAACCGGGCACTCGACGACGCTCATCCGCTTAAAATCTGAGTCTGTCGCGGTGCCTCAATGCTTTTGGCACAGGAAGCAAGAAAACGGACTGCCGTGCTGGCTTGCCCTGCACAGGGCGGCACAGTTGGCTCGATTCAGCGCACTGTCGCTGTCTCGAAGCCATCGGCGAACAAAGCCGCGTCGCATGCTGATGGGCGCTCGAAACCATTGGTGACGGCAAGCGTCGTCGCGCTGCCGCCGTCATCGGCGTCGCTGCCCATGCCCCGGCGCGCGAATGCGTCCCAGATTTCGCACTGGTTGTCGCCGGCGTTGTTGATCTCGTCGGCCTGCAGAATCGCGTTGCGGGCATCCAGAAAAGTTGGCCCACAGGTTTGCAGCTTCAGGCCATCGATAACCAGCTGAAGGGCGATGTGGTTGCCGCCGCTGCCGCCGATGAGGTCGGGATCGAAATCGTGTTTCTCGACCAGGTTCAGATACATGTCCCACAGCGCCGAAGCGAACACCGTGCCGACGCCGTGTGGAATGCTGACGCCGTTGACGCTCTCATAGACCAGCGGGTTGGCGTTCATGTCTCGCGTGTAAGGCGCTGGTCGGATGCCGGCGCCCGGAATGTCCTCGGCGAAGATCACGTAGCGGCCCACTCCGCGCAGCGTGTCCGGTGTATCACTGGCCTTGGCGGTCAGCCAAAGGCCGAGGAAGTCGCTCCAGCCTTCTCCGGCCTGCTGGTCACCGAACAGGCATGATGAATTCGATGGGCCGCCGGTCAGACGAATCGAAAGGCCGTGGCCGTACTCGTGTGCGATGATGCCGGCATCGAGATCGCTGTCCCTGTCGGGTGCGGGATCGGAATTTTCGAATACGCTACCCTGTGCCGGCAGTCCGGAAATGATCGTGCTTCCGTCATTGTTGCCGATCATCAGGGTCGGAATCGTCACCGATCCGCCGACCGCGCCGCCGCCCATTGCAATCGTGGCGTTTCCGGTACCGCTGTTGATGACGATAGCCGCGATCGCGCCGGCACTCTGGGCGTTGAGCGCCTTGAGACCGAATTCGCAGACGCCGCGACGGACCAGTGCGATATTGCCGGCGGTAAAGCCCTGCAGTGTCTCACAACCCAGACCGGGTTCCGCTGAGCCGTCATCGACCACTTCGAGCGCGGTGGTGGCACCCGTCATTGGAACTTCACCACCAAAGTTGCCGCGGCGCGCGACATAGTCGCCGGCAGCCGAAGACGGCGATTCGACACGCAGCGTTGCCGCCTCGGGTGCCTGCCAGACGAACATCTGCATGCGGCCCGGTATGCCGTCGGGCGGGGTGGCGAAATTGGCGTTGTTGGTACCCGAACCATCCTGCGCATCTGCGATGACCGGATCGCCGCCGGTGCCGCCCTTGTCGAAATTGTCAGCCTGGAAATTTCCCGCGGATTCGTCGAAACCGAAGTGCCAGAGTACATCGTGCACCAGGTTGTTCCAGTAGAACAGGTTGGTCGTTGCGAAGTCCAGGTATTGCGCCGGCGCCTGCGAATCGAGATCGAGCGGAAAATCGAACACCAGCGATGGTCCGCCGTCCGGACGGCTGCCGCCGGCGTTGTCGGCGTTGGTGTCGTCCTGCGCAAGGACATTATTCCCGCGGGTATCGGTAAAGCTGCTGCTGCCGTCGTCGTGCCAGCCCAGCGGCGAAGCGAGTGGATCGGCGGGGTCAGAGACCAAGCTTGCCGTCCCCTCAGCCGGGCTTTCCAGCGGTTCGGCGAAGACCGTGTAACTCGCCTCATGCGTCCAGTTGATGGCCGCGACGACCTCGCCTTTGTGTGCGTCGATGAAAGCGTGCATCCAGTCGCTTCCCTCCCGCTCTTCCACGGAGATTTCCCACACCAGGCGCAATCCGTCAGGCGCTGCGTACCAGGCCAGATTGGTCGGAATTTCGCGGCGTGCCAGGTCACCGCCGGAAAACAGCATGGCCTGGCTGGAGCTTCGCTGAACCAGCTGTGGTTGTACCTTCACGTCGATACCGCGGCTGCTCGCATAGACATTGATCGCGTCAAGCGCGCCTATGCCGGGTTCGCTGCGCGGAAGTCCCTGCAAGCCGACCGAGGCCATCCGGCTGTGAACGTCGATGACCTCACCGTTCTTGTCGATGTTGACATTGGCGACGCCGTTGACCACCGGCAGTCCCTCGATGTGCTGGCGCAGCCAGACGTGGCGAACGCCGTTGTGGCGGGTCGCGTAGCTGTCGGTGACGCGAATATCATCGAGATACCGGGCGTTAATATCGAATCGAGCATTTTCGACAGCGAGCGCGTGCAGCGCGACGCGCTCCAAGTCGGCTGCCGGTGCGCTCGTCGACGCCAGCGCGACCCACGCTGCGATACAAAATCTTTTCATCGGGGAAAGTCCTGTGTTCCTCGTTCTTCGAAGCGCCGGTTGACGGATTCGGAGCGAATAGCAAATTATTTTACGCTGCACATGTCTGGTCCAGTGTGGTAATCGCCCGTTCCAGAACAGGTTTTGTGCCTTTTCCCGATCCGACACGACTGCCGCTTGTCGAGATGGCAATGTTGCACCGACCGCAGGCCGATGCGACTGGCAGTTCAAGCTGCGTTCATGATAACTTGCCAGCTGAGGGGTGCGCAAATAGATGGGGTAGTGAATCGGTTCATGAAATCGCTGTTCAGTCCTGAGGCCCGGGAACAATTTCGCGGACAGTTTCGCGAGGATTATCAGTTTGCGATGATTGTGCTGTTCGGCGCGCTTGCCGCCGTGGTGATTACAGGCTTTGTGGTATTCCGATTTATTGTTGGCCATTACTTCGGTGCCACGGTCAACCTGACGATCGTGGTCAGCGTGCTGCTGGTGATGGCTTACGCGATTCGCAGCGGTCGTACCCGACGGGCCGGCCGGATATTCGCGGTGGTGATCGTAATTGCATGCATTGCTTCGACCGCCATGTTCGGGCGAACCGGGATACTGTGGGGCTATCTGGTCCTGTGGATCAATTTTCTGCTGACCGGTCGACGCTTTGCGCTTGTATCCAACCTGATCCTGATGACTGTGCTGATCATCGAGACCAGCCTTTTTCAATCCATCCTCGAAGGGGTGACCTATATCGTCACTGCGCTGCTGGTGACTACGTTCGGCTACATTTTTGTGGAGCGTCTGGCACGTTACCAGAATCAACTGCAGATGCTTGCACTGCAGGATCCGCTCACCTTTGCCGGAAACCGCAGAATGATGCGCAGAGACTTGACCGCCGCGGTGTCGGCAACACGCCGCAGCGGCAAGCGCTTCACCCTGATCCTGCTTGACCTCGATAATTTCAAGCGGATCAACGACCAGTTCGGCCATGAAGTTGGAGACCGCGCTCTGCGCGAATTTGCCGATCTGGTTCGCGAGCACATTCGGGCCGAGGATGGCTTCTATCGGTTTGGCGGAGAGGAATTCGTGCTGTTACTGCCCGATCATGGTCCGGAATGCGCGCTCGAGGTTGCCGAGTCGTTGCATGGACGAATCAGCGGGCAGCTTGCGTACTTCGGCGAAGCCGTGCGCTTCTCGGCCGGCGTAGCGGTATTGCGCAGCGACGAGGACTGGCCGGCATGGATCACTCGCGCCGATCGGGCCATGTACGAGGCCAAGCAAGCCGGGCGCAACAGGATCGAGGCTGCCGATCAAGGACTGCGGCCGGGGCTGAACACGATTACGCCAAAGACAGAGAGACTGCGCGACGCTGATGTGTGATCGGAGACGCCTCGGTTTAAAGCATGCTCAAGTGTCCGATTTCGCGCTGTTAGGGTACCGAATCATTCACGAACAAGGAGGCTCGGATGCCGATTGAAATCGTCGAGGGCGACATTGCCGACCAACCTGACCTCGATGCCGTTGTCAACGCGGCTAATGCCCAGCTTGGCATGGGCGGCGGTGTTGCCGGCGCGATCCATCGAGCAGCGGGCCCTGAACTCGAGAAGGCGTGCCGACCGTTTGCGCCAATCGAGCCGGGGCAGGCTGTGATCACAGAAGCCTTCGACCTGCCGAATCGCTTCGTTATTCACGCGTTGGGGCCGCGCTACGAAATCGACCACCCTTCGGATGAACTTTTGGCTGCAGCCTATAGCAACGCCTTGACGTGCTGCCGCGAGCACGGGTTGCAATCGGTCGGGTTTCCCGCCATTTCAGCCGGGGCATTCGGTTTTCCGCTGGAGGAGGCGGCCAGCATCGCGATCAAAACGGTCAGATCCAGTGCGCGGGGCGATCTGAAGGTGCGCTTCGTGCTGTTCGATTCGGCCAGCCGCAAGGCATTTGCCGAACAACTGGATTTGTTGGAAGACTGAATCGGGTGCCGGTCAGTAAATTTGAGCGTAGCAACATTCGGCAATACGTCGCTTCATGGTGCGGCGACACTGCGATGCTAGTTTTGGCGTCATGACAATGGAAAGACGGATCCCGAAAGCAGAATCGGTCTGGGACTATCCCAGACCGCCCCGCATCGAACCTGTCGACTGGCACCTGGCGGTCGAACATGACAGTCGCATCGTCGCCGAGACGCGCTCAGGCCTGCGCGTGCTGGAAACATCGCATCCACCGTGCTTCTACTTTCCGCCCGACGACGTCGACTTTTCCGTGCTTCGACCCAGCGCCACGCGCACCTTCTGTGAATGGAAGGGCCAGGCCCGCTACTGGCACCTGGAAACGACGAACGGACTGATCGAGGACGCCTGCTGGGCCTACCCCGAGCCGACTGACGACCGGATCCGCGACTGCGTGTCGTTCTACGCGCGCAGCGTCAATGGTTGTTTCGTCGAAGGCGAACGCGTGATGCCGCAGCAGGGCGACTTCTACGGCGGCTGGATCACCAGCTGGGTCAAGGGCCCGTTCAAGGGCGGACCGGGCACCCGGGGCTGGTGAGGTCGTTCTTTGGTTCTTTGGTTCGTTCGTTGTAGTCAATACTGGGGGCGGAGATCTGACGTCTGAAGAATCCTCGTCGCTAAACCATTAAACCAAAGAACCAAAGAACCAAAGAACCAAAGAACCAACCAGCTACCGCTGTTCCATCTTCCAGCTGCCGTCGGCCTGGCGACAGGCCGTTCCGTAGATCGTTTCAGGCTTGCCGCCGATCATCGCTTCGAGCGTGTACTCGCGGCACGGGCCGGCTTGCGTTTCATAGGTTTCGGTCGGCGTGATTTCGTATTCGTAGCCGGTATCCGGATTGCGCCAGGTCGAGGGTACGCCGGTGCGTACGTTTTCCAGCGCATAACCGGCATATTCGCGGTCTCGTGCGTCCATTTCGCGGCCGATGGATCCGCCGATCGCGGCCCCGACCAGCCCGCCGATCACGATCGCGGCCGTACTGTAGCCGTCGCCGCCGTGTCGCCAGTCGCGGTGACCGCTGTAACTTGCGGCCGCGCCCACCAGGCTGCCCAGCGTGGCGCCGATCAGAAGGCCGCTCTGTTCTCGCGGCCCGGTCGTCGCGCAACCCGGCAGAACCAGCGCCGAGGCGACAAGCAAAGACAGAAGTCTGGGGTATTTCATGAGCATCTCTCCGCGCTGAACATCAGTATTGATTAATATACGCTTGTCGACGGCAGAATTCCATAACCCAGGCCCGATCGCGGGACTGCGGCGCGCCCTGGGCAGGCAGATCAGACCCCGATATCCTCGTTCCACAGTTGCGGCGACTCGGCCATGAAGCGCTTCATCAGTGCGATGCAGGCTGGGTCGTCGAGTACCAGCAGATCGACCCCTCGCGATTTCAGCAGCGTCTCGTCGCCCTGAAACGATCGGTTTTCGCCGATGACCACGCGTGGAATGCGGTAAAGCAGGATGGCGCCGGCGCACATGGGGCAGGGCGACAGCGTGGTGTAGAGCGTGCTTTCACGGTAGACGCGGGCCGGCTGCCGGCCCGCGTTTTCCAGCGCGTCCATCTCGCCGTGCAGCACCGCGCTGCCTTTCTGCACGCGCCGGTTGCGGCCGCGGCCGATGATTTGCCCGTCGTGCACCAGTACCGAGCCGATCGGGATGCCGCCTTCTTGTGCCCCCTTGCTCGCCTCGTCGACCGCGGCGCGCATGAATATCTCGTCGGGTGGATAGGTTTCATTCATTTTCAAACTCCGTGGTTGACGCCCGCGAAACAAAGTGCGACTTCAAAAGCAGCTAACCACGAAGGGCACGAAGAACACGAAGAGGAAAATCAAAAAATATGCGCCCACGCGCTGGGTAGGCATTCGTGTCCAAGGCCGAAGGCTTGTCTTGAATTGCCTTTTGCATCCCTTTTACTCCTTCGTGTTCCTCGTGCCTTTCGTGGTCAGCGCCTTTTTGCAGACGCTGATATCGGCCCCATTAATTTTCTGCGTGGCGGATGAACCAGCACTGGTGGATCTTGCGGTTGCGCTCGAAGTCCTTCGGGATCGACCAGGCGGTGCGATCCTCGATGCGGTACTCGTCGGCCAGGTCGTCGTCGAGACGGAACCGGCGCAGGTTGGTCGAGAACACCAGCACGCCGTCGGCGGCCAGGCAGCGCATTGCCTGGCGGATCAGATCTGCGTGGTCGCGCTGGATGTCCAGGGCCGATTCCATTTTCTTGGAATTTGAAAAGCTCGGTGGGTCGAGGAAGATCAGGTCGAAGCGTTCGCTGCACTGCGCCAGCCATTCCGCGACGTCGGCTCGGATGGCCCGGTGCGGCCCTTCGTCCAGCCCGTTCAGGGCCAGATTGCGCTTGAACCAGTCCAGGTAGGTCCGCGACAGATCGACGCTGGTGGTGGACCGGGCGCCGCCGACGGCCGCGTGGACCGTGGCCGCGCCGGTATAGCTGAACAGGTTGAGCATGCTCTTGCCGGCGGCCGATTCGGCCAGCCACAGGCGTACGGTGCGATGGTCCAGGAACAGCCCGGTATCCAGGTAATCGGTCAGGTTGACCAGCAGTCGGCAATGGCCTTCCCGCACGGTCAGGAATCGGCCCTGCTCGGCGTGACGCTCGTATTGCTCGCGGCCGCGCTGGCGCCGGCGGACCTTGAACACCATGCGCTCGTGCGGTATGTCCAGTGCTTCGGGCAGGGCGGTCAGCGCGTCACGCAGGCGCGACTGGGCCTGCCGGGCGTCGACCGTGGCCGGCGGCTCGTATTCCTGCACGTGAAGCCAGTCGCCGCCTTCGGTGCCGTAGACGTCGACGGCCAGCGCGTACTCCGGAATGTCGGCGTCGTAGACGCGGTAGCAGTCGATGTCGTTGCGCCTGAGCCATTTGCCCAGCTGGCGTCGGTTCTTGCGCACCCGGTTGACCAGGTCCTCGGCTGGGAGGCGTTCGGCGTAACCCGGGTCCGAGCTGATCTCGAATCGCTCGAGTCGACATTGTATAGGGCCGTTGTCCATCTGCCAGGTGCGCGCCGGCTTCAAACCGATCTGGCAACCGGAACCGTTCAGCACCATGGCCCGCCAGCCGGGGAAATGCCTGCGCAGGGTCTCACCTAAACGAAGATACAGCGGCAGCAGTTCGTGCTGTTCGGCTAGTCTTTCGCCATACGGCGGGTTGACCGCCACCAGGCCGGACGGGCAGTCCTTCGGCGGCCGGGCCTCACCGAGTTCGCGGCCTTCGACATGCACGTGCTTCGCCAGCCCGGCCCGCCGGACGTTCTGCAGCGCAAGCCGGATCTCTGCCGAATCGTGGTCGAAGGCGACGATGCGCGGAATCCGTGCCAGCCCGGCTTCCTGGCGCTCCAGCGCCTCGTCGACCAGCGCCTTCCAGGCCGCGTCGTCGTGACCGCGCCACCGCTGGAAGCCGAATCTCGTGCGCAGGAGCCCGGGTGCGGAATCGCCGGCGATCCAGGCCGCCTCTATGGCCAGGGTTCCGGAGCCGCACATCGGGTCGCAGAAGCCGCCGGCGGCTTCTGCAAGGCCCGGCCAGTCGCCCCTGAACAGAATCGCCGCGGCCAGGTTTTCCTTGATCGGCGCGGCCGTGCCCGGCGCCCGGTAACCTCGGCGGTGCAGGCTTTCGCCAGACAGGTCAAGCGCCACCGTCACGTCGCCGGCCTGCATGTGCACGTTGATCCGCACGTCGGGTGCGGCCGTGTCCACCGACGGCCGCTCGCCGGTGGCCTCGCGGAGCTGGTCGACCACGGCATCCTTGACCCGTTGCTCGGCGAAGCGGCTATGGCTGATTGCCGCCTTGATGCCGGTGAAATCGACCGCCAGTGTGTTCTCCGGGCCCAGGTGATCGGCCCAGTCGATGGTCCGGACGCCGGCGTACAGGCCATCGTCGTCATCGGCCTCGAACTCGGCCAGCGGCAGCAGGATGCGGTTGGCTACCCGCGACCACAGGCAGGCCCGATAGGCGCCGGCGAGGTCGGCTTCGAAGCCGACGCCGCCGCGCCTGACCCGGACCTGCGCCAGCCCCAGGGATTCCAGCTCGTCGGCCAGCATTTCTTCCAGGCCGCGCGGGGCGGTTGCGAATACGGAATGGAGAGTCGGCATTTGGGGAGCTGTCCCGGGGGTTGAGGGTTGCACCGACATTGTAGGCTGAGTATTGCCATTACCCGCCGTTGCGGTTCCCGGATTCGTGCTAACCCCGAGTCGATTTGGGTCATCCTACTACGTATGGTCGATCACCGGCATTCGAGCGCAGTCTGCGCCACCGATTTTCATCAGGCGCTGCGGCGCAGCGGCGATCGCTGGTACGCCGCCTGCCTGAACATCACGCGGGCCCCGGCGCTGGCCGAAGATGCGGTGCAGGACGGTCTCGTGCTGGCGTGGCGCAAACGGCACCAGTTCAACGGCGAGGCCGCGATCGATACGTGGATTCATCGCATCGTCGTCAACGCCGCATTGCAACTGCTGCGCCGCAACAAGGCGATGGTCGACCGCGGTCCGACTGAGGTCGAGCACGTTAGCGAACCAATCGAGTTGCATACACCGGCGGACGCGCGAGCCCGTGATGAATGGCTTTACGCGCTCGAACGTCTGGTAGCGGTGCTGACCGATTACGAGCGCATCTGCTTTGTCTTGAAGCATGTTGAGGAATGGCAGCTCAGTGAAATCGCTGACGAGACCGGAAACAGCGTCAACAGCGTCAAGCAGGCGCTCTTTCGGGCCGTGAAGAAACTGCGGGTCGGCCTGGCTGACTGGAGGATTGAAGCATGATCGATGACCGTGAGTTGCTGCTTTTTCATTACCGCGATGGTCTGTCCAGCCGACGCATTCGCTGGATCGAAAAGCGGCTGAAACAGGACCCCGCGCTACGGCTGCGACTGCAACGCCTGGAAGCCGAGCTGGATGCCCTGCGCCCGGCACCGTCCACGGCGCCTGTTGCTGCACATGGACGCTGGCGCGCGGCGCTGGCCGACGCGATGGCCGAACACGATCATGCCGGGGCCTCGGACAGGGTTTTTCTGCCTGCGCCATGGCAGGGGCTGCTTGCGTTTCGGTCATTGTTTGCACCGATGCTGGCGGCCGCGGTGATGCTGTCGGTAGGTGTGTTCATCGGTACACGACTGCCCCCGCCCGCAGTACCTGCACCGTTCGATGAGATGGCCACGGGCCAGGGGTTCAGTCCCGCCCCGGCCACGGTAAATGTCATGCGTGCCTATCTGGTGGAAACCGAACAGCGGCTGATGGAACTGGATGATCTGGACTCGGCCGGTCGCGCGGACGTGCTGGCCGAAATCCGGCAACGCAACGCACTTTACGTCAAGGCGGCCGAACGCGCCGACTGGCCCGAATTGGCCCGAGTCCTGCGCGCCTTCGATCTTGAATTGGATTCACTGCAGGACGATCCTGGCCCGGGCGACGCCGACCGCGACATGCGCAGGCAGCTTGAATTCGAGCTGAATGTGTTGCAAACGCGAATCGATCGGCGCGCATCAAAGCTGACGCATTCAATCTAACCCCGGATTTGCCGGGTTGAAACGAGGTCAATCCCAATGCGACATATGTTGAACGTGCTTCTTGTCTTTCTCCTGCTGGGTCTGGCGCCGGTCGAGGCGCAACAAGAGGATAACGAGGCGCTTGCAATTACCGCGCTCGAAGCGCTGATGGCCGCCGCGCCGGAACGCGCGCTGCCGCTAGTCGAGCGGGTCTTGCAGAGCGATCACAGCGATCGCGTCAAGCAGCGTGCGCTGTTCGTTGCCAGCCAGATCGATCTGCCGGGCGCACAGCAACTGCTGATGGAATTTGCCCGAACCGAGTCCTCGCTGCAGGGCGAGGCGATACGAATGATCGGGATCAGCGGCGATCCAGCCAGCCTGAACGCCGTGGGCGAGCTGTATCCGGATGCTTCCCCTGAAATCCGCGAGCGCATTCTCCAGGCCTACCTGATTGCCGAACGTCCCGATGCGGTGATGAAAATTGCCGAGCAGGCGGGCTCGGACGAGGAGTTCGATCAGGCGGTACGGATCTTGGCGGCAATGGGGGCTTCGGAACAGCTTCGCCAGATCGGCCGACAACGTCCCGGTTCGCGTGGCCTGATCCATGCCTATGCGGTGGCAGGCGATCTCGAGTCGTTGCGTGTGGTTGCGCAGGGCGAGGCCGGGAGCGTCACGCCCGAAGCCCGACGCGACGCCATCCGCGGCGTGGCCATCATTGGCACCGACGCGGCACGCGAGTTGTTGATGCAGATCTACCGTGGAAGCGACGACCCGCAGGTCCGTGAAGCAACTGCGCAGGCGTTGATGGTGGCTGGCCACGACGCCGGCCTGTTGCAGCTGTATCGCGACGCCGACGACCCGGACGAAAAGCGGGACCTGTTGCGCATGCTGGTCATGATGGACAGCGATGCGGCGCTGGACGCGATCGATTCAGCATTGAACGGACAGCAGCGATGAGCATTGTGCTTCCCGGAAACAGCGCAGCCATCGGCTTGGAGGTCCGGGTCGGGGCCAGTGCCCGGAGTGTTTTGCCCGCGCTTACGGATAACGGTTGGGCGAGTTGGAAAAGGACGCGTTGTCAGGTAAGTCAATTTAAGGATAATCATCAAACCAAACATCTTGTATCTTCTGTTCATCGTAGCATTATCACTGGGCGCGCCTCCGGTATTTTCGCATTCAACCGCCCAACACATGCAAGCGGTTATGGATGATATGCATGATCTGAAGGCGCAATGCAAGCTGCCTTCTTTATCCGTCGCCATTGGTATCGGTGATGAAATAGTGTTTGCCGAAGCTGTTGGCTATCAAGACTTGAGCGCTCGCCGGGAAGCCAGCGCCGCGACGCAATATTCGGTAGGCAGTATTGCCAAACCAATGACGGGCATTGCACTCGCCAAACTGATTGATATGGGCAAGATTGCCCTGGATGCACCGGTAAGCGACTATGTAAAAAGCCCTTCGTACACCAAGACCTTCACGGTGCGCCAGCTAGCCTCGCATGTCGCCGGAGTCCCCCATGACACGGCTGAACGTGAAGTGGCCGAATTTGTGAATGTGCACGATCATAAAAGCCCATTCGAGGCGTTTGCCGTATTTTCCTCTCACCCGTTGCTGTTCGAACCCGGTACCGAATTCAAATATTCATCCAACGGATATATCCTGCTATCGGCAGTTATTGAGAGCGCCTCGAATATAAATTACGTCGATTTCCTGAGCTCGATGCTGTGGTCTGAACTTTCCATGACGTCGACAGAACTCGACACTTCCTTCGCTGGTAATGAACATGAGGCGACCTACTACGCCGAAATAACCAAGGACGGTGACTACGTGAAGTCCGAAAACAAGAGAGATAGGAGTTTCCTATTCGGCGGCGGAGGCTTTATCTCCACACCAGGCGACCTGGTTAGAATGGCACAAGCTACATACCATGAAGACTTCCTGTCCGCCGAATCGAAGCAGGAGATGCTCACGCCAACGAGGCTTAAGAATGGCGAAGTAAATTCTGATCGATACTCGCTTGGTTGGCGGGTTGGTGCAATCCGGCTTACCGATAGCGAAGAGCACCAATGGCCTGTGCTACACCACGGCGGCGTTACAGATAAAGCGGCTACGAGTTTCTTGCTGGTTGTCCCTGACTGTAAAGCGTCCATAGCATTTGCGACAAATTATGTTCCGGAGAAATTCTGGCAAATGCGTTCCAGGATGGCTGAAGTACTCAAGATGTATATCAATCCGGGAGAATGTCAAAAAAACTAAGCGAGCGAATCGTGTGCGCCCGGGAACTGAGCTCGAATCCGGTTCAACTTCCCCGGGCATCTGCCTTGAACGGATACTTGAAGAGCTGCGGAATGACATTCGATACCGGCTCGATTTTCCGGTGGTCGTCGAAGATCTCGCTCCTTGGCTCCTCCCTGATCGGCCTGGCGCGTCATGTTACACCGTCAGGCCAGCAGGTTCGACAACATGAAATGGCGGCTGGTCACGGCCATGGCCAAGGGCGATTGCGTGAGTCACCGGTGAAACCAGGAATTCTCGTGGTCGCGGACGACGGAACCGGGATATTCATGAGTGAACCAGAACACGCTGAGAAACCCGTTCGAGGTATTCCGTCTGTTAACCTGAGACTCCCTGCTGGCGCACGAACGGATCGACTGGATCCGACCCTCACGAGGCCCGTATGAACGCGATCATTCAGACCAAGGGCAAGAGGCAT
>Ga0209944_1000910_pt1 | contig 12672 bp, 9 predicted proteins | sample SalPonR1_C_D2_MG_FD_185701 | JGI IMG/M metagenome (GOLD analysis project Ga0209944, IMG submission 185701) | Salt pond soil microbial communities from South San Francisco under conditions of wetland restoration - Salt Pond MetaG R1_C_D2_MG... ...
ATGGCCGAAAAAGTCTGGGCGCGCATGAAGGCCAACGATTCGAAGCAGTGCCGCAACTGCCACAAGTACGAAGCGATGTCGGCCGAGTTTCAGGGTCGCTATGCGCAGCGGCGCCACTCGGCCGAATATCGGGAAAAGACCGGTCGCACTTGCATCGACTGCCACAAGGGCGTCGCGCACGAACTTCCGGAGGGGATGTAAAAACGATCTACGAACTCAACAGCAACAATCTGTTTGCAACATGGCTCGGTTATACGACGACCGGGTCAATCGAGTAGACCGCCCGGCCGGCAACGGTACCGGGCATCGCAGTTCAACAGGTAGTCAACCAAGCGGGAGAAGGAGAACACCATGCATGACTGTCAAAGCTCAAGGACCGCAAGATTATGCGGCGTCATCTTTACCGGGCTGATGCTCATCGGTCTCCTGGTGCCGCATGCTTTCGCCTCGCCGGGCGACGATGCGCTCGAGGATCGAATCGAAGCACGTGAAGCCGGCGGGCAGGCAACTGTCGAAGGCCGTACCAACGATCGTCTTGGCGAACTATCGCGCCGCAACGCACAGGACCGCAGTTCGCTGCGCGGTGGCCAGGAAGGCGATTCGCTCCTGGACGACCCCGAAACCGCGCGCTTCTTCGACAAGATGCCGGCGGATATTCTGGCGATCTTTGCGGATCCCGACGTGGCCGCTGCTGTTCAGGACAGCGTCGAGGCGACCAGCTCCCAGCGCCCGCGTCCTGCACCGGAATATCTGTTTTCGGAGATTACAGGCGCCGAGCTCAACGGCATGCCAGTCGTCGATTTCCAGATCACCGATGAATTCGGTCTCGGTATCGAAGGACTTGCCCAGGGCGAGAACGTCGAGTTCAGCTTCACGGTGAACAAGCTGGTTCCCGGCAGCGGCGGCGAATTGACCAGCTGGAGCACCTACATGCTGGCCGACGACGAAGGCATGGAGAACGTATCGGCCGGCACCTACGCCGACGGCACGCTCGAAGAGCTGGGCGGCGGCAACTACAGCTTCACCTTCAACGATCCGCTGGAAGCGATTTCCGGCGTGGCTTTCGAGCCGGATCTCACCCACCGAGTTGGCATGGAAGTTCGCGACGCCGAAGTATTCGGCGGAGAACCGGAAACTTTCGACACCGCATTCAATATTGTTCCTGCCACCGGTGAGACGGAGGGAATCCCCGCCAAGTCGATCGTCGAGCAGGAAAACTGCACAAGCTGCCATGGCAACGAAGAATTCGCGTTCCACGGCGGCGCCCGCAGAAGCGTTGAGCAGTGTGTTTCATGCCACCAGCCCGGCAAGATCGACGGCGGCGGCATCAACGCTTCGCTCGACTTCGCCACCATGGTTCACAAGATTCATGCCGGCGAAAACCTGACCCAGAACTACGAGTTCTGCGGCTTCGGCTGCGAACGGTTCGGCGCGCCGCCCGACAACTTCAATCACGTCGTCTATCCACAGAGCACCAAGAACTGCGCCACCTGCCACAATCCGGAAAATCCGGCCACCCCGCAGGCGTCGAACATCGACAGCAAGGCAACGGCCCAGGTATGCGCCTCCTGTCATGACGACCTGGCATTCGACGAAACCGGTCTGACCAACGCCAATCGCAACCACATCGGCCTGGCGCAGCCGAACGAGACCTGCGAAGCCTGTCACTCTCCGACCGGCCTGTTGCAGGGCAACCTCGCGTATCACGTGATCGAGTCGCAGGTGCAGGCGCAACAAATCGCGTACAACATCCTGGACGTCAGCAACACCGGCGAAGGGATGTCGCCGATCGTCACTTTCGAGGTGGTCAACCCGCTTGACGGAACGACGTACGACCTGATGAGCGCGCCGGCTTTCAACAGCGACGGCACCAGCGTCAATATGACATTTGGTTGGCCGACGGTCGACTTCACCAATGTCGGTAACGACGCCGGCACCGAACTGGCAGGCTCAATCGGCGCGCGCACGGTTTCCATCCGCATCGCAGGCCCAAGCGGTCCGCCCGGATATGTCACCGACAACGGCGACGGCACCTACACGCTGGACACGGGCATGCTTGACGAGCCTGTAGTGATTCCGTCGACGATGCCTCCGCTCGGTTCGGGCCAGGTCGCGATCGAAGGGCATCCGGCAGCCGATCTGAATGGTGATGGCACCTTCGAATCCGACATTCCGGTGACCAACGTGGTGCAGGCATTCGCGATCACCGATGCAACGCCGACCCCGCGCCGCGAAGTGGTTTCGCTGGCCAAATGCCAGACCTGCCACAACGTCAACGACGGGCTGGCACTGCACGGGGGCAACCGTACCGATAACGTTCAGAACTGCGTGGCTTGCCATAACCCCAATGGCACGGATATCAATCGCCGTCCAGATGATCCGGACGGCACCGCCGACGGCGTCAATATGGCAGCGGTCGATGGTCTCGAAGACCAGAGCATCAGTATGCAGTACATGATCCATGCGATTCACAGTGCTTCGGTCCGCACCGAGCCCTACGTCGCTTACGGCTTCCGTGGCAGCATCCACGACTACAGCGATGCCAGCTATCCGCGCTCTCCGGCCGATTGCCAGGCCTGTCACGACGGCGATACCTATACGCTGCCGTTGGCCAGCGAGCGCCTGGCGGTCACGGTCAATACCGGTGCAACGGCTACCGAAAGTGGATTCGTGCCGAGCCGGGCAGTGGCCGAAGACCCGACTGACGACAACAACGTCAGTCCGGAATCCGCGGCCTGCCTGTCGTGCCACACGTCCGACATCGCCAAGGACCATATGGCGGCCCGTAGCGATTCAGGTATTTCGTTCGGCAACGGCTGGCTGATGAACCCGGATCCGATCGGTGACCCCGATACGCAGGCGTTCATCGATACGCAGCCCGCCGAGAACTGCTCGTTCTGCCACAGCGAAAGCGGCTTCGTGCCGGTTGGTGGCGTACATGGAGTGACGAACTGAGGTCTTGACGACTGCCACGAGCAGTCAAACAGGCTGAGCACAACATGGCCTGCCGACCCCCGGTCGGCAGGCCAGACTTGTTAAGGTTGAACCGTTACAAGAACCTGGGAGACAGGCTTTGCAGATCCGGCGACGATTGACTGACTACGCAAAAGGAGTGGGTTTCCTGATGGCCGCATTGACCGTTCTGCTGACGATGCAGTCCGGTGTAGCCGCACAGGAAGAAGACCAGGAAGAAACCCCGCAATGGATAAAGCTGGGTGATGACTACATGCCCGAATACTCCCGCCGCGGCGCCGACGAATGCATGCGCTGCCATGGCGACGAGGACAGTGCGCACCTGAACGCCGTGTTCGAAGGGCCGCACGGTGTCATGGCCGATGAACGCACGCCGTTCGGCGGCAACCAGTGCGAGGCCTGTCACGGTCCCGGCGGCGATCATACCGGCCGGATTGGTTTTGGCGAAGAACGCCCGCCCATGCCTGCATTCGGACCCAACTCACCGTGGTCCGAAGAACGGGAAAACCAGGTCTGCCAGGATTGTCACACCGAACAGAAACACGGATTCTGGGAAGGCGGCACTCACCAGCGCCAGGACGTCGGCTGCGCCGACTGCCACGATTCGCACGTCCGCCGCGACCCGATGACGGTCGCATCGACCCAAACCGACACCTGCGTCGGCTGCCACGTGGAGCAGCGGGCCCAGGTTCACCAGGCCTATTCGCATCCGATCCGCCAGGGCGAGATGGCCTGTTCCAGCTGCCACCAGCCCCACGGCGCGCCGAACGAGGCAATGCTGTCCAGTCCGACAGTCAACCAGAATTGTTACGAATGCCATGCCGAAAAGCGCGGTCCGTTCCTGTGGGAGCATGCGCCGGTGGCGGAAGACTGCACGAACTGCCACAAGCCGCACGGCTCCAACAATCCGGCGATGCTCACGCGCCGGGCGCCGTTGCTGTGCCAGCAGTGTCATTCGCGCGTCGGCCATGCCGGCATCGGTCGCTCACCCAGTGATCTGCCTTCAGGCAATCCCTCGGCGTTCCTGCTCTCGGGCAGTTGCACCAGCTGCCATTCGCAGGTCCACGGGTCCAACCATCCCTCCGGATCCATTCTGAATCGGTAAGCGGCAAGCGGAGAGTCAAGCATGAACATCATTGAACGTCTGACGCACAACGCATGGCGACCACTGTTGCCGGCTCTGGCTGCAACTGCGCTGATGCTCGCCGTCGGTTTGCCGGTCGTCGCGCAGGAAGAGGCCGAGACCGCAGAGGCTCCGACAGCGAACGTCCCCGAACCGCCGGACCTGAGTCGCTGGCAATGCCGTAACTGTCCGCTTGTCTACGGCTGGCGCGGCAGCGTATTGTTTGGGGCCGGCTATGTTTCGGATGATTTCTTCGAATTCGGAAACTATCGCGGCCTGGAGCAGCAGGGCGTTTACGGCGCGCTCGGGGTCGACCTGACCTGGCGCGCCGAAGACGCGCGCTACCTCGACATTTACGGCGAGCGCCTGGGCCTGGACAGTCGAACGCTGGAAGTCGAAACCGGCAAGCAGGGCAGCTACAAGATCTTCCTGGGCTGGGATCAAATCACCCAGCATCGGGCCGACGATACGCGTACGCCGTTTCTCGGCGCCGGCACCAGCGATCAGACCTTGCCCGACAGCTGGGTCCTGGCCGGCACCACCGACGGGATGACCGCGCTCGATGCCAGTCTGCGCCAGATCAATATCGGGCGCGAAAGACGTACCCTCAGATTGGGCGTCGAATTCGGCGGCAAGAGCCCGTGGCGCTACAAGGCCGACGTCAGACGGAGCACGCGTGACGGCAACGCGATCCGGGGCGCCAGTTTCATCTTCCGCGCCGCAGAACTGGCTGCACCCATCGACTACCGGACAACACGCTTCGATACCAGCGTTGCCTATGTCAAGGATCGCTGGCAGCTCGAGGCCGGCTATAACGTTTCGCTGTTCGAGAACGACAACGCGTCGCTCCAGTGGGAAAATCCGTTCACTGGAATCTTCGGCGCACAGCTGGGCCAGCTCGCCGAGCCCCCGGACAACCAGTTTCACCAGTTCATGCTGACCGGCTCATGGAACCAGTCCAGGTATCTTTCGCTGGCCGGGCAGGTGGCCATGGGCCGCATGACACAGGACGACAGTTTCGTTCAGCCCACGGTCAACCTCAACCTGGCCAACCCGGGCCTGCCGCGCGCCAACCTGGACGGCGAGGTCGATACGCGCATTGTCAACTTCCGCGCCACCAGCAATCTGACCCGGAACCTCAGGGCGCGAGTTCAATACCGCTACGACGAGCGCGACAATGACTCGCCGCGCGATTTCTACACGCAGGTGATCACGGACACCTTCGTGACCGGCGAAGTCGTCAACGAGCCGTACAGCTTTGACCGAACCAGCGTCGATGCGAGCCTGGATTACCGGGTGTTCTCGTTCCTGAACCTGACGGCATCGGCCGAACGCAAGGAAATGGACCGCACGCTGCAGGAGGTCGAGGAAACGACGACGGATATTTACGCTTTCCAGGCGCGGACCAACCTGTTCGAGCGCCTGAATGTGAGAGCCGAATACCAGCGCGAGCAGCGCGATAACGACCTCGATCCGGCATTGCTGGGCCCCGGGGTGAATCCCGATCTGCGGCGCTTTCATTACGCCGAGAAGGACAGGGACACGTTCCGCATCTCGGCCGACTACGCTGTGCTTGACAACCTGTTTGCCGGCGTGTTCGCCGAAATCGCCGACGAGGATTTCAAGGACGTCCTGATCGGCCTCAGTGACGCTCGGGCCGAAAGCTACGGCATCGATCTTTCGGCGAGCTTCTCGCAGAACGTTTCGGCCCATGCCTTCGTCGCCTTCGAGCGGCTGGAAGCCGACATTCGGGGCGCAGACAACAACGACGGTGCAACCTGGTTTGCAACCCAGGACGATGAGTTCCGCACCGCCGGCTTCGGCGTCAATTTCGACGAGTTGCCGGGCAAGTGGGCCCGCGCTGCCATCGACCTCAGCTATGCCGCAGCCGACGGCGAGATTGCGATCGACAAGCGCAGCACGGTTTCGCCGGACTTCCCCCGTCTCAAGACCCGGCGCTTCACGCTCGAAGCCTCCCTGGAGCGGGTGCTGCGGGAGAATCTGAACCTGCGCCTCGGGTACCTGGTCGGCAAGCTTTCCGAAGACGACTTTTTCCGCGACAACGTGCTTCCGAATACGGTTCCGACGCTGCTGAGCCTGGGCGAGCAGACCCCGGACGGCACCGTGCACGTCGTCAGCGCGGTACTGCGCTATCGATTTCAGTAGCCCGGCATACACCCAAAGCCGGTGATAAAAATTGATTCAGCACCGGTTTAGATAAATTTGATTCAATACAATAGTATTCGTTAACCTGTCTTGTGGAAATTGACTTTCCAGAGACTTTTCACTGCCAGAACGGGAGAGACCATGAGTACCATCAAGAAGCATTCAGCTAAAATCGCCCTTGGCGCCGTTCTCGCGGCTGCCATGAACGTCGCGGTTGCCCAGGCGCCTGCAGCGGCAGAAAACTGCGCCAGCTGCCACAACGACAACGGCGTGACCACGGATCCGAACATCCCGACGATTGCCGGCGTCGGTAGCTTCTTCCTCGAAAACCAGTTCGCGATCTTTGCCGAAAGCGGGCGTCCCTGCGCCGCCGACGCGTTCGGCGACGATGCGGCCGCCGATCACTGCGCGCTGGTCAGCAGCCTTTCCGAAGACGATCGGATGGCGTTGGCCGAGTATTACGGCGAGATGTCCTTTGAGCCGTTCGAGCAGGAATTCGACGCGGCACTGGCCGAGCAGGGTGCTTCGATCCATGCGGCAAGCTGCGATCGTTGCCATACCGCTTCGGGTTCCGAGCCGTTTGACGATGCCGGCATCCTGGCCGGTCAGCCGATTCCGTACATGATCGAGCAGTTCAAGCATTACAAGGCCGGCGAGCGCTGGCAGCCCGAAAGCATGGCCGAAGTCATGCAGCTGAGCGAAGACGAGATGAAAGCACTGGCTCACTTCTACGCCAGGGAAGGGCAATAAGCCTACTGTTGCCGGCAGCCTGCGGCAAGCGCGTCGTCTGTGCCCGGCACAGACGACGTTTTCCGTGGCACAGGCAAGCGCGGCGCTGTACGAACAATGCCGGGATAGCCGTCTTTTCGCGCAATCGAAGCTCCTTCATTGCAGAGACCGGACATCCGGGTATGTTCGTGGCATGGTCGCCTGCCGACACCTGGAAAATACCGGCGTCGAGGCATGCCGGAAGACATTCAGACGCAGCATGACGGAGCCCGCCTTGTGAAAGCGCTCAAACGCAATCGTCCCGCGCAAGAGGCGTTCGCACACGCGGCGGAGCTCGCCGCGCCCGGCGTGACGATCCCGGATTACATTTCCGGACACTATCGCTGGGCCTACCTGTGGCGACCCGGCGTCTGGTTCTTCGACCACATGCCGGTCATCAACTGTATCGTGTTCGGTCAGTACCGCAAGATGGTGGATGCCACGCTTGCGCACTTCAGCCCGGACCCGGCGACCGGATCGACGGTATTGATTGCATCGGCGTACGGGGACCTCGTGCCGAGGCTGGCGGACCGTCTCGGCGACAACCCGCTGACCGTGCTCGACGTCGCGCCGATCCAGCTTGGCCTGGCAGACACCAAGCTGCGCCAGGCCGGACTGCGCGAAAAAGCCGAACTGCACCTGATGGATGCCGAATCGCTGCAATTCGGCGACAACCAGTTCGATTCCGGACTGATGTTCCTGTTGCTCAACGAGATGCCGTCCGACGCCCGGCGGCGCGCTTTGGAGCACGCCATCAGGGTCATCAAGCCCGGTGGGCAGCTGGTGATCACCGAGTACGGCGCGCTGGGCAAGGAGCACCTTCTGCACCGCTTCCCGCCTTTACGCTGGATGGTGATGCAGATCGAACCTCATCTCGACTCACTGTGGCGCAACAACCTGGCCGAAATGGTCGACGATTGCGCGCGCGCTTCCGGCAAACGCGTCACCTTGACCGACTGTTCGTTGATATTCGATGGGTTCTATCGCGTCAAGCGCTTCAGGGTCGAGGGCCTGGGCTGATGCCGGCCAGTCGGCTACCGGCTCGATTGGATGTCCTGCAAAGCGCCAGCGGCGTGTTCCTCGCGCTGTTCATGTGGCTGCACATGTTCTTCGTTTCGTCGATTCTGCTGGGCAAGGATGCGTTCTGGCACGTCGCACGGTTCTTCGAGGGCTATCACATCTTCGGCAAGCCGTATCCGATCCTGGTCAGCGGCGTGGCGCTGTTCGTGTTCGCGATGTTCATCTTTCACGCCGCGCTGGCGATGCGCAAGTTCCCGGCCGATTACCGCCAGTACAGCGCCTTCCGCAAGCATGCCGGTGAAATGAAGCATGGCGATACCACGCTGTGGTTCGTGCAGGTCTACACCGGGTTCGCGATGTTCTTTTTGGGTTCGGTGCATCTGTATACCATGATGACCCGGCCCGAGTCGATTGGCCCCTACGGGTCGGCCGATCGGATCGTGACCGATTGGTTCTGGCCGCTGTACCTGTTGCTGCTTTTTGCGGTCGAATTGCACGGCTCCATCGGCCTGTACCGGGTCGCCGTCAAATGGGGCTGGCTGGAAGGACGCAATCCGGCCGCGACCCGGCGCAACATGAAGCGCGCCAAGTGGCTGATTACCATATTCTTTCTGACTCTCGGTCTGCTTTCGCTGGCCGCCTACATCAAGATCGGCATCGAACATCGTGACAATTACGGTGAGCATTACGTGCCGCCCAGTCTTGAAGAACCTCTGGAGCCGCGCCAATGAAGCTTGTCTATACCGACGTGCTCGTCATCGGCGGCGGTCTGGCCGGCCTGCGCGCCGCGATAGGGGTAAAGCGTCGCGGCCTGGATACAGTCGTACTCAGCCTGGTGCCGGCCAAGCGCTCGCACTCGGCCGCAGCCCAGGGCGGCATGCAGGCCAGTCTGGCCAACAGCGCCATGGGCCGCGGCGACAACGAGGACGTTCATTTCGAGGACACGGTCAAGGGCTCCGACTGGGGCTGCGACCAACAGGTTGCGCGGATGTTCGTGCACACCGCGCCCAAGGCCGTGCGCGAATTGGCTGGCTGGGGCGTGCCGTGGAATCGGGTTCGATCCGGTGATCGCGAAGCGGTCGTGAATGCTGAAAAGATCACCATCAGCGAATCGTCCGAGGCCCACGGCCTGATTACCGCCCGGGATTTCGGCGGCACCAAGAAGTGGCGCACCTGTTACACCTCCGACGGCACCGGCCACGCCATGCTGTTTGCGCTGGGCGACCAGTCGATCGCCAACGGCATCCCGGTGATGGAGCGCAAGGAAGCGCTTGCACTCATTCACGAAGGCGGACGCTGCTACGGCGCCGTCGTTCGCGACCTGGTCACCGGCGAGCTGACATCTTTCGTCGCCAAGGCGACAGTGATCGCTACCGGCGGATACGGCCGGATTTACAAGGTCTCGACCAACGGCATTATTTGTGAGGGTACCGGCATGGGCATCGCGCTGGAGACCGGCGTGGCCGAGCTGGGCAACATGGAGGCCGTGCAGTTTCATCCCACCGCAATCGTGCCGGCCGGCATCCTGACCACCGAGGGCTGCCGTGGCGACGGCGGGCTGCTGCGCGACGTAGACGGCCACAGGTTCATGCCCGACTACGAGCCGCAGAAGAAAGAGCTGGCGTCGCGCGACGTGGTATCGCGGCGCATGACCGAACACATGCGCAAGGGCAAGGGCGTGAAGTCGCCCTACGGCGATCACCTGTGGCTGGACATCACCGTGCTCGGCCGCGCGCACGTCGAGAAGAACCTGCGCGAAGTCAAGGACATCTGCCATTACTTTCTCGGCATAGACCCGGCCGTGGACTGGATTCCGGTCCGTCCGACACAGCACTATTCGATGGGGGGTATTCGCACCCGCCACACCGGCGAAAGCACGACGCTCAAGGGGCTGTTTGCCTGCGGCGAGGCCGCGTGCTGGGATCTGCACGGTTTCAACCGGCTGGGCGGAAACTCGGTGGCCGAGACGGTGGTCGCCGGCATGATCGTCTCGGAGTTCATCGCCGACTTCTGCCAGTCCGACGACAGCGAAATCAGCATTCCGACGGCGCTGGTGCGCGAATTCCATGCCCGGGAGCAGGGCAAACTTGATGAATTGCTGGCATCTGAAGGCAACGAGCAGGCCAGCGACATTCGCCGCAGAATGGAAGAGATCATGATCGACAAGGTCGGCATCTTCCGCACCGGCACCGAGCTCGACGAAGCGGTAGACGAGCTCCAGGACCTGCTGGTTCGCTCGCGCAAGCTTGGACTGCAAAGCCGTGTGCACGGCGCCAACCCGGAACTGGTGGCCGCCTACCGGTTACAGAAAATGCTCAAGGTCGCGCTGTGCGTTGCGCTGGGCGCACGCGAGCGTACCGAAAGCCGCGGCGCACACTCGCGCGAGGACTATCCGCAGCGCGACGATTCGAACTGGCTCAAGCGCACGCTCACGACCTGGAACAACGAGAATGATACGTTGCCGACCGTCGACTACGAGCCGATCGACGTTGCGGGCATGGAATTGCCGCCCGGTTTCCGCGGTTACGGACAGGCCGACCACCGCGATCACCCCGATACCGAGGGGCGTGCAAGCGAAGTCACCGCGATTCGGGAGCAACTCGAGGATGCCGATCGCTTCGAAGTCCAGAACCGGCTCATGCCTTACAAGCATTTGCTGCCAGAACGCTACCGCGAGAAAAACGAACGTCTTGAAGAACCCGTCGCAAAGACACGATAAATGAATTCACGCACCGTAGGAGCCTGCCTTGCAGGCGAGCAGCCCCGGAACCCAGCACGGCTGATGCAAATATGAACAAATCGTCCGACCAGGCAACCGGTAGAGAGCCGCAGACCGGAGTTTCTGACCAGAGCGCACGCCGCCTGACCGTAAAAATCCTCCGCCATAATCCGCAGGATCCGGCATCCGAACCGCGCTTCGAGGCTTACGAGCTCGACGAGGCACCGGGCATGACGCTGTTCATCGCGCTCAACCAGATCCGCGACGAACAGGCGCCTTCGCTGCAGTTCGACTTCGTCTGCCGCGCGGGCATATGCGGCAGCTGCGGCATGCTGATCAACGGCCGGCCCGGGCTGGCCTGCCGTACGCTGACCAGCAAGCTGGGGCCCGAAATCACGCTCGCGCCGCTGCCGGTGTTCAAGCTCATCGGCGACCTGTCCGTGGATACCGGCGCCTGGGCCCGCCAGATGGGCGAGCGCCTCGAGACCTGGGTGCACCGGGAAAGCGAACCCGATATCGACCGGCTGGAAGAGCGTATGGACCCCGACCGGGCCGAGGAAATATACGAGCTCGACCGCTGCATCGAGTGCGGCTGCTGCATCGCCGCCTGCGGCACCGCGCGCATGCGCAAGGATTTCGTCGGCGCGGCCGGCATCAACAAGATGGCGCGTTTCCGGCTGGATCCGCGCGATGAGCGCAGCGACGAGGATTTCTATGAACTGGTCGGCAGCGACGACGGCGTGTTCGGTTGCATGACCCTGCTCGGGTGCAATGACGTATGTCCCAAGGAGCTGCCGCTGCAGACCCAGCTGGCCTTCATGCGGCGCAAGATGGTGTCGGTCAAGTAGGTTTATCCCCCAGGAGAATTCGATGTCCATGTTCAGGCGGTTCTCGACGCTTTTCGTTCCGGCAATCGTCCTGCTGGGTATATGCAGTTCAGCCAGCGCCGAAGCGCCGGCAGTCGCCGATCGCTGTTTCGGCTGTCATGGCGAGGACGGCGTGACCGACAATCCGAACATCCCCACGATTGCCGGGGTGGGGGACTTCTATCTCGAAAACCAGCTCACGATATTCGCGGAAAAGGCACGGCCCTGTATCACCGACTTCCTGCCCGATGGCGAGGTCGTGAACAAATGCGCCCTGATCGGCGCATTGTCGGAGAACCAGCGGACGGAACTCGTTGAATATTTCGCCGGGCTCGAGTTCGTTCCGTTCGAGCAGCCGGTCGACGGCGCGCTGGCCGAGCACGGCTCGGCCATCCATGCCGAAAATTGCGAGCGATGCCATACCGAGAACGGTACGCAGTCATTCGACGACTCGGCCATCCTGGCCGGGCAGCCGAAAGCGTACCTGGCACGCCAGCTGCGAAATTTCAGAGCAGGCAAGCGCTGGCAACCGGAAAGCATGGCGCGCGAGACCGAAGATCTCCAGGACGAAGGCATCGAAGCGCTGGTGAATTTTTACGCCGGTGCGGGCCAATGACAAAGTCTGATGGCGGCTTGCGGTGAAAAAGGATGCCAACAACGTCCTGGACCTCGAAGCGCTGCGCCGCGGCTGTAGAAATTGCAGCGTAAACGAACTGTGCCTGCCGGCCCCGCTGCACGGCGATGATCTCGATCGGCTTGTGGGCATGCTGACTTCAGGCGATTATGAGCGCGGCCGGCATGTATTCAACATCGGTGACCGGTGTCGAAACCTCTACGTCGTTCAAAAAGGTTCGCTCAAGTCCTGGGTGACCACCTTGCACGGTCATGTTCAGGTTCTGGGATTTCATCTGCCGGGCGAGATCATCGGCCTGGACGGACTGGATTCGTTGCGCCACCAGAGCACCGTCGAGCCCCTGGAGCATTCCGTCATCTGCCGTTTGCCGTACGAGGATCTCGAGAATGTCGCCGCTCGGATT
>Ga0209944_1000917_pt1 | contig 12629 bp, 13 predicted proteins | sample SalPonR1_C_D2_MG_FD_185701 | JGI IMG/M metagenome (GOLD analysis project Ga0209944, IMG submission 185701) | Salt pond soil microbial communities from South San Francisco under conditions of wetland restoration - Salt Pond MetaG R1_C_D2_MG... ...
GCACGGCATCCTCGCACCGCCGGATCCCGAGCGCTTCGCCGCCAGCGGCATCACCACCCGCTACTACAACGCGGAAATCCACCGGGGCGCGCTCGCCACACAGATGCCGTAGAGGTAAAACCGTAAAAACAGCTCTCGCGGAGGCGCAGAGGCGCCAGGAAGAGCAAGGGCTATAACCTTCATGGTTTCGTAGAGTGTGTCGAGCGCAGCGAAACGTACCACCGGACCTGGCGGCGCCGCAGTAGAACGGGTGGCGACTAAGGCGGGCTCTTCAGGCGGGCTGCGGCATCTCGACCACCGGGAGCGACACGCGAGCGGCGTGCCGGGTGGTCAGCAGAATGGTTTCAGCCTCATCGGCGCACTGTCCGCAACAGTCCGCGCAGCCGGTCCGCATCTTCAATTCTTCCAGCGATTCCACCCCACGGCGCGCGTGTTCGCGGATTTCGCGATCGGTGACAGCATTGCAGACGCAAACGAACATGGCTGCACAATAGTACGAATACGAACGATTGTCAATACATGATTTGAATCAGTCGCATTCATTTCAAGATAGCGGTGATGGATGCCGACGCAGGGCGCGCGCCCCCCCCGTTTCGAGAGTCCTTTCGGGATTTCGCATGAACCCAAAAAAAAGGCTATGGCATACAAATACGAATGCTTCTCATATATACTCGCATTCACGTTACGTTTCCATGACGTTCAACTCATAACGTTCCAGTCCAATCAAGGGAGTTATTTCGTGAATTACCCAACCCAATCCGATCGAAAGCAACCCGCGGCAAATTCGGCGATCGGCGCCCTTTTCCTGGCCGCAGCCGTGTTGTCAACAGCCGCGACCGCGCAACCCGATGACCCGCAATCCGGCACAACCGAGCGCGATCAATCGGTCGCCGAATCCGAGCAATCGGGCCAGATGCCGATGGCGCTCGCGCCGGTGGCCATTCTCGGCTCCGCCGAGGCCGCGCTGCAGGTTCCCGGCGGCGCAACCTTCATCTCCGAACAGGATCTGGAGAAATTCGAGTTCACCGATATACAGCGCATTCTGCGCCAGGTACCGGGCGTCTCGATCCAGCTCGAGGACGGCTACGGCCTCAGGCCCAATATTTCGATTCGCGGCACGCCGTCCGACCGCTCCGCGCGCATCACGCTGCTCGAAGACGGCGTGCTCATCGCGCCTGCACCCTATGCCGCGCCGGCCGCTTATTATTTCCCGACCGCCGGCCGGATGCAGGGCATCGAGGTGCTGAAGGGGCCGGCGGCCGTGCTGGAAGGCCCCTACACCACCGGCGGCGCGATCAACATGCTCTCGACTCGTATTCCCGACGTCGCGCGCGGCCAGGCCACGTTCGAGGCCGGTAGCCACGGCCATCTCCGCGGACATGTCTGGTACGGCGACAGCAGTGAACGATTCGGCTTCGTGGTCGAAGGCCACGAGTGGCGCTCGGACGGCTTTCAGAACATCGATCGCTCGAACCGCGACACCGGCCTGAACAAGGGCGACTACACGGCCAAGTTCCGGGTCAACACGCCTTCGAACCGTGAGAACTACCACGCGCTCGAGCTCAAGGTGCAGTACGTCGACGAGACCTCCAACCAGACCTATTTCGGCCTGACCGACGCCGATTTCGCGCAAAGCCCGAACCGGCGCTACGGACTGAGTGAACTCGACCAGATGAACACCGAGCACGAACAGGTCGTGGTCAGCTACACAGGCCGCATCGGCGACGCGTTGCAACTCAGAGCCAGCGCCTATAACAACGACTACGAGCGCTCCTGGTTCAAGACCGAAGGTATCGATTTCGACGGCACCGAAAACGCACAGGAGCTGTCTCGCACGAGCTGGTTCAACGTCATTCAGGCGGTCAACCGCGGCGAATCGCTGGGCGGCTTCACCGCTGCCGAGCTTCAAGGCATTCTCGACGGCACCCTCGATACACCGGAAGGCGCCATCGAAATCCGCAACAATGCGCGCGAATACTATTCCCGCGGCGTGCAGGGCGAGGCCACCGTGCTGTTCGACACCGGCCCGCTCTCGCACCAGCTTCGCGTTGGACTGCGCTACCACGAAGACGAAGAGGACCGCAATCAGCGCAAGAGCACCTATACCCAGGTCAACGGCAGCCTGGTGCTGGACGACTTCGGCCTGCTGGGCAACGCCGGCAACCGGATCGAGCAGGCCGAAGCGCTGGCTGCGTGGGTTTACGACACCATTGAAATCGGCCGGTTGACGCTCAGCCCCGGCGTTCGTATCGAGGACGTTGATCTCAACCGCACCCGATACGAGAGCCGTATCTCGCGAACCGATGATCCGTCGAGTCGTGCACCGGACAACCTCCGCAGCACGCGCAGCGACAGTATCACTGCGGTCTTGCCCGGCGTCGGCGTACGCTACGCCGTCAACGACGAGTTCAACCTGATCTTCGGCGTGCACAAGGGCTTTTCGGCGCCGTCTTCGGACCCCGACACCGACGAAGAAGAGTCGACGAACTGGGAAGCCGGCTTCCGCTACAACGGCGACCTGGGTTCGCTCGAAATGATCGGTTTCCTCAACGACTTCGAAAATCTGGTCGGTGTCTGTACCGCGTCCAGCGGCGCCAACTGCGACGTCGGTGAAGTATTCCGCGGTGACGCGGCGCGCGCCCGGGGCCTGGAAACCCGCTTCTCGACCGACTGGTCGACCAGTTCCAGCTTCGGGCTTCCGCTGGAAGCCACCTGGACCTGGACCGATGCCGAGTTCCGCAGCGACCTGGCCGACAGCAACTTCTTCGGCGACGTCGAGAAGGGCGACCCGATCCCCTACATCCCGGATCACCAGTTCTACATCCAGCAGGGCGTGGTCTGGCAACGCTGGGCCGGCTATCTCAGCGTGAACTACATCGACGAAGTCTGCGCATTCGCCTCGTGCGGGCCGTTCGAGCAAACCGATTCGCTGACCACCGTCGACGCATCGGTGCAATACGACCTGACGCCGCGAATCCAGATATTCGGTCTGGCCAAAAACCTCAACAACGAAGACGGCATCGCCGGCCGCCAGCCGCGCGGCGCCCGTCCCAACCTGGACCGCACGTTCATCGGCGGTCTGCGGATTCAGTTGTAAACATCAACTTTCCCGCGCCCGGCGCGGGTGCGGGCCTTGACGGCTCCACCCGCGCCTTTTAGTTGACCTTCCCGCTACAACCGGTGGCGATGCACGTTGCACGACCTGACTCCAACTTCCCGGCCGCCGGCCATCCGGCGCCCGCGCATGGGGTTTACTGGAAGGCACTCCGGAAGATCACGTCGAAGCGGGTTTCGAAGTAGCCTTCGAACTGGTTGATCACCAGTTGATCGTAACCCTCGGCGCTCAGGTGAAAACAATCAGCGCCATCGAAACGCAGGGCCGCGACCGGGCTGGGCATGGCCGGGTCTCCGGGTGGCTGCAGGTCGCCGGGCTCGATGCCCATTCCGGGAAAGCCGAACAGCGACTGCATCTGGCCGAAATGGCTGACGTGAAAAACCCTCGGGTGCTCCGCCATGTCCAGGAGGGACTGCTCCAGCGCGATCGCTGCCGTGTTGAGCTCCAGCGGCGTTGGCTGCTCCATGCTGTTCCACAGGGGCGCGCAGAACAGCCCGCCGATGATGCCGCCCAGGGTGTCGACGAAGTTGGGGTAGTCGTAGAAGCTCAACAGTACTTCCACATCCGGCCGGCTGGCGAGAATGAACTCGACAATGGTCTCGACGTCGGCACGGATAGTGGCGAACAGCGCGGCCTGATCGGGCGGGTCCAGGTCGGCGTTCCAGGCGTCGAGAAAGTCGTTGCCGCCGACGCTGAGCTGGACGATCTCGATGGCCGGATCGGTCAGCGTCTGGTCGATGATCGCCAGCCGGTCCGGCGCGGCCCACTCGGCCGCGGTCGAGCCGGATTCGACGGTGGCTGCACCAAACACCTGGACCTGGCCGAAACCGAGGGCGGCGAATACCATGGAATGGGACTGGTCATTGAACTGCTGGTCGGCCCAGCTATCGCCGATCAACAGCAGTCCGCCGGGTGCGGCCTGGGCCGCGCTTGCGAAAATGAACAGCGACAACAACGCCATGGCGGATTTCAGGCTGGGCATGGAGCCATCTCCTGGGAGCGTGTCGGACTGACTCGATCATACCAAGACAATCAAAACGATCGCCGCATCCAGGGCCTTGGACGGATTCGCCTGCAAGCCAGAACAGCCTCCACCCTGTTCCGACAGAGTTGGGCTGATGAGTGACTCCAGGTTTCTTCAGTCCCGGTCGCGGCCCGGGCCCGGGCATTCGGGTAGTGGGCCGCAAGACCAGGATAACGAGGTCAGCGCCGGGTTCCCGCGGCGACCAGGTAGTCGCGCGGCACGCAGATGCCCAGATCGGTCGCGAAGCCGTCGTGAAACGCGACGAAGTCGCGCTCGAGCGCCCGGCGATCCGTTTCGTCCAGCTTGCCGGCGAGGGTGCGCAGGGGGCCGTAGCCCTCGACGAACGTCTGCCAGGCGGCCTCGCCGTCGGGTTCCCGGTAGAACGACGTGCCCTGCTCGAAACCGAGGTCGACCTGGTCGCCGAGGAGTGTCGCCAGGCGCTCCCGGGTGCCCCACTCGAAGGGCGACGGGGGCGGTGTCCCCGTGGGTTTCGGCATATAGCTCTTCATGATCGAGAACATCTCGAAGACGTTGCCATCGGGCGTCCAGGTGGCAAGCGCGATACGCCCGCCGGGCTTGCAGACGCGCGCGATCTCGGCGGCGGCATCCTCGGGCCGCTGGACGAACATGATCCCGAAGCTCGACATGACCGCGTGGAAGGAGGCATCCGGGTAGGGCAGCGCCTCCGCGTCGCCCAGATCGAACGCGATGTCGAGGTCGTGCGCGCCGGCCAATTCTCTGGCCACGGCCAGCATGTCGGGCGCGAAATCCACCCCCGTCACACGGAACCCGCGCTCGGCGAGACGCCGCGCGGCCCAGCCGGTGCCCGTGGCCAGGTCGAGAACGCTCCCGCCCCGGGGCGGTGCCAGACGATTCGTGCAGTGTTCGATGGCATCGAGAATGCCGCGGCTGATCTCGTCATAGGCGCCGCCGGCGCTGGACCACGTGGCGGACGGGGTTGCGTTGTGACTGCGAATATGGGTGTCGAGAGTTTCAGCTGCATGTGTCATGGGAGTCTCCTTGAAAGTGCTTGGGTGTCTCCTTTGAAAATGCTTATCGCCGGGGGAAGAATATCGTCATGCGCCGAGGCGCATCGCTCCTCCGGAGATTCGATGAAGCAAGCATGGCACAGCGAACATCGTGGCGCATGAGGCGCCGGTCCTGGCGCGTTGGTTTTTTCCAGGGCTGATCCGTCGATATCGGGACATTGGTCCCGGTCTCGTCAGTCGCGGCCGAGACCGGCGTCGCGGGCCGCCACGATCGCTTTTGCCCGGCTCGCGACACCGAGTTTGGAGAAGATCGTGGTGACGTGATTGCGCACCGTCTTCTCGGAGATTCTCAGCAGGTCCGCCATTTCGCGGTTGCCGAGACCGCGCGCGACGCCGCTCAGTACCTCCGTCTCGCGCGGGGTCAGCGTATCGAGCGCGGCGTGGCTGGCCCGGGCGGCGACGGCCTCGGGTTCGAGAAAATCGTCGACCTCGCGGCAGAACGTCTCCCATGCATCTTCGTTCGGGAGAAGGATATGGTTGCTGGTCTCCAGAGGCACGAACCGCGCATCCGGTATCAGCGATGCCAGTTGGCGGCCGGCCTCGAACGGGACCATTGCGTCGCGGCGACCGTGAAAGACGAGGGTCGGCGCCGCAATGTCGGCTGCAATGTCACGGATGTCGAAGGTGTTGAAAGCGTCCCACATCAGCCGCGCATTGCGCGCCGAGGCGCTGCGCCGTTGCATCTCGCCAATCCATTGGAGGGCGTCCTTCCCGGCCTCGGGCATGAGAAGGTTGGCGAAGACCTCGCGGAAGGCGCCGCTCCTCTTACCCCAGCCCACCTCGATCATCCCGGCCAGGGCGCGCGCTTCTCGACCCAAGCTGTCGGGCGCACCCTCGGCATAGGCACCGAACGGGTAGCTGTCATAGAGAACGAGGCGGCTGATCCTGTCGGGGTGCCTGGCAGCATAAGCTGCGGCCACGGCACCGCCCTGGCACAGGCCGATCAGCGGAAAGCGCGTCAGGCCGGCGCATTCGACCACCGCGTCGAGGTCGTCGATGCAGCGGTCCATCGAAAAATCGTCGACATTGCGATCGGACAGCCCGGAGCCGCGCGGATCATAGCGAATGAGGGTGCGACCGTCGGACATGAAGTCGAACCAGTGCCGCCACACGGCACTCTGCCGGTCGAGGTCGAGATGCGTGAACCAGTTCGCCACCCGAACCAGTGGCGGGCCCTGGCCGGACTGGGCAAGCGCGATCCGAACGCCATCTGATGACGTGCAAAATCCCACACGCTGTTTCATGACGGTAGTCTACACGCCACCAACACCTCGATAAAGTCACGCCTGGCGAGGCGCAGTCGGATGCAAGCCTCCTGATCCTGGTGTTGTCATTGGGCTTGCTGGCGGTCTGGAGACTTCGAGGCGCCTGATTCACCCGTCGCCGGCACCCGGCAGCAACGGTTCTTGGCGTCTACCATCAAAATTGCATGGTAGCGGCCCGAGTAAATGCAAGAAACAAGACCTAACCTCACTACACCTATCCGTCGAACCGCACAACAACCGCCCCTTGCAAGAGACCCCGATCCGCGGCTAGACTCGAATCAGGGCAGACTATGGGACAAAGGGGCACGACTTGACCACGCAATTTCCAAATACAGGCGAGCGCGTCGAGCGGCCTTCTGGCACCGCGCAGAAGGCGCCGTCGACGGCAACCGAAGCAGAGCAGCCGCGTCGAAAGTGGCCTCTGATTTTTATTGCTGTCGGCACGCTTTTACAGGCCGATGGCTGTGACTTCTGACAACTCAAGAAAAGCTGGACATCAGGACCAGGTTCTCTTGAAAGGCTCTCCGTACCATGGGTCGCCAGAAATCGCTTCTGCACAACTGAAGAATGGCCATTGGGCATTTGGAAGCAAAAAGCTTGTTGCCAGGTTGCTATCACCAAAAGTGTCGCTTTGGCGATACTCTCTGGAAGCCTGGCCCATCGCGCTGATTCCATCGGTGTTGCTTTTTGTGCTTGCCTCGGGACTGCTTGCACTTGCGGGCGTCTCTCTCGAGTCAATCGCACCTCCGGCCAGAGAGGTGTCCGTTTCAACTTTTCTCGGAGCCGTGATATTTGCGCCCATCGTCGAGACCTTGGTTCTGATTGGCGGTATCAAGATCCTGGGATGCATTTCGAGCCGTCCCGTAGTGGTGGCAATGATGTCGGCTCTAGTCTGGGGAATTCTTCACGGAATTTTTGGCGCCTTGTGGTTCTTCGGTGCCGTTTGGAGCTTCTTCGTTTTTTCCTGCGCATATCTCGCGTGGCGCGACCGGTCTTTTAAAGCTGGCTTCATTGCGGCGTCAGTGCCACACGCCTTGGTTAACCTGACAGCTATGAGCATCCTTTTGTTTAAGCCTGTCTAGCGCTAGGTTGATGCTGAATGGAATACCGCAGCAACGAACAAAAACCTCAAAAACTTGAATGGCAAGCGAAGACCGAGAACGAAAGAGGGATGTATCCGGATCGGGTCTCCGGGATGTGGGCGGGCGGTTAGCAACTGCGGTGTATCGGGGCCCTACTCATCCGGGCTGTACTCCAGAATATCCCCAGGCTGGCAGTCGAGTGCTTGGCAAATTGCAGACAGGGTCTCGAATCGAACACCCTTGACCTTGCCTTGCTTGAGCAGCGACAGATTGGCCTGTGTGATATCGATGAATTCCGCCAGTTGCTTGGACTGCATCTTGCGCCGGGCCAGCATGACATCGAGGTTGACGACAATCGCCATGGGTTTAGACGAAACTCCGGTTTTCAGCGTCGATCCGGCAGGCTTGTCGTATCACGATCGCGATGGTTTTCAAAACGAGAATCATCGCGCCGAAAAGCAGGATTCCGGAGAGACCCAAAGGAATAACCGGCCCGCCCTGATCGTTCGAGACCATGAGACCGCCGGCGATCGGCCCGCCGAATGCCGTCAACAGCATCAGCCAGCCAACCGCGTCGCCCAATTTGGCGAACGAATCGGCTACCGGGGCCGAAATCGGCGCTTCCACGGACAGCACCTTTCCAAGCCGGCGTAACCGGTACAAGGCCCAGAATGCACCAAGCCATTCAGGAAATTTCGCAACCAGAATGGTCAGAAAGGATGGATTGGAAAGTTCTATCCACTGTCGCCACATAGGCGAAAGAAATAGCAGCGGCGCGCCCTCGTCTGCGCCGCTGCCAATCATCGCAGTAAATATCCAACCGAGAAACGCGACCACCTGAAATCCGGAACTCAGCGACATCAAGTGCCACGCATGACGCCGGAGCTTTTTTTCATCACCCATTGCCGAAAGCCCATTTCGTTATTGCATGACAATAATTTATATCTGTTTTACGATGCAGTGTCAAGCCCCTAACTCGCCTGGGGAAATTACATGGGAGACGAAACAGATCGACATCGAGCGATGTGCGATTTCAGTCCAGCTCTGGCCGTGTTGATTGCCTGGACGGCGATTTCAGCCGGAGAAGTTCCCCAATCGCCATATCAATATCCATTTTCTCGCCTTCCCACATCGATTCCGATTGTCTATATGTTTTTGGGGTGGGCCAGGAATGAGGTCGTGCGCCCATTGGCCGGGATCCTCTGTGGCCTTGCAACGCGGAGCGCGTTCCGAGTGCGATCTTCGTCGCCTGGTGCGAGCAGCGCAACATCGTCATTGAATACACCCAGCCCGGCAAGCCCACACAGAATGCCTTCGTCGAGCGGTTCAACGGAATTTACCGTGACGGCGTGCTGGATGCCTGGTGCTTCATGAATCTCAGTCAGGTCCGCGAAGAGACCGACCGATGGCTCAAAGAGTACAACACGGTTCGGCCACACGAATCGCTGGGAGACGTCTCCCCAATAGAATTTCTAACCGACCGCGGCCATGCCGAAGTGTCTAGTTATGCCTGGTCCTAAGTTGGGGAGGTTGACAGTTGACAGGGACATCTCAAATCGCTGAAAAGGGGACTTTACAGGGCGTTGCTAACACTGGTGAACCCCAGTTTGCTTGCAATATCGATCAGTCGCGTCAGATTGGCGCCCTTCAATGACAGTGGGAAGCGCTGGCGCAGGCTACGCAGCCCCACCCGTTTACCGTAGTGGTCTACCACCATCGCCAGACATGCAAGGCCGCATTCAGATGCTTCTGATTGAAGTATCGGCTTCCGCATCACTCAGTAGGTTCACACGAGCGGAATTTATCTTTGAAAATAGGGACGGGTTCGAATTTCAAGTTGACCACTCGGTTTACTCGTAGGTTCAGAGACCTTAAAATCTTACTTTTGGCGGATTTGCTATTTAGCCACCTTGCTGCTTTTTTTGGAGGAGCCGATACGGATGAATAAAAAAACGAGCGTGACTACCACAGCAACTGTTATCACACGGAAGTAGTCGATATCATTGATCCCGTTTCGAATGGCTTGAAAAAGAACTGAGCCGAGTCCGGCCCCTACGCCAATTTGCAAAGAGGAAATCAGGCTAGTTTTTGGCATCGAAGTCTCGTTTGTTTAAAGAATGTTGAAGCTGCTTAAAGAATACTACAGCATTATTGATTTCCGAGAATTTGATCTTAAAATAAAGCCGTTACAGTAAACAACGCACCCGCCGGTCGGTGAAGAATATGACAAATTTATAGCTATTGCATAAATCTGAGGACCTTTGGCGTCACCCATTAGCCCAGCCGTGTCAACAGGCAAAACGCGTTTGTGGCGATTTTTCGCCCATTCCGGTTCCATCTGACCGGTTCGCAACAGCCGCGCGCCCTGCTTTTCAGGTTTTTCGGATGCGCATGAAAAACGCGCTCCAGTCACCCATCGAGATCAAGGCCGATTCGATCGTCTTCGACAACCTGGTCGTCGACCCCTGGCATCATTGATGCCCCAGAAACAGCTCGGTACCGGCAGTTCGTCCATGTGGATTCAGTTCAGAATCTGTGGCTAGCTTGCGCCGCCAACCCGTGTTTGGTTCGAACGCCGGGCGCGTTGTTGAAAATCGGTCATTGCCTGGGTCGATCATGGCGCGTGCCAATCAGCGTCTATGGCTTGAACCAACCCCTGAGTCGGGCTTCGCGCCATGATCGTTAGCCAAACAGTCTCATTGCATCGAACGCCACGCGGTCGCGCTGGACAAATAGGCCGCGCGCGCCAGCTTGTGGGCCACGGCTCGGATCGCGACCATCCGGTTGCGCCTGGCCGCCTTGCGGTCGAAGAATCGGTGCGCCCGGGGTGTATAAACAACGAGCGGGCCCTAACGGTGCGCTTCGCTGCGCTCAACGCACCCTAAGAAAAGCGACAAGAGTTTCACTCACCTTCGATCAGCCCCGGCCCCGAAGCGAAATCCACCGGCGATTGCGCCGCCAGCACGGCGTAGGCAGCGACATTTTGGGCCATTTCGGCCGGGTCGATCTTGTCCAGCGTGTCGTTTTCGGTGTGGTGGTAGTCGAAGTAGCGGGTGCCGTCTTGGCGGAGGTCGGCCGCGGCCAGGCCGTGGATGGACATGGGCATGAAGTCGGGGCCGCCGCGGGCTTGGCTTCGGCCGCCCATTGCGATACCGAGCATTTCGAGTTCGGAGTGGATGGCTTCTATGACCGGCCAGGCCTCGTCGCTGACGCGGGCCGAGATCTCGTAGACCGGCCCGGCGCCGAAGTCGGATTCGGCAGCGAGCTGGTAGTTCTCGATGTTGTCCTTGTGCGCGTCGGCCCAGGCGCGCCGACCTAGCTGGTAAATGGACGTCCGCGTCTGATTAGTTCAGCGCGGTTGTGCTTGACGGGACGACGTCATCGGGCTTGCTGCAACATGATGGAAGATATCGCAGAATCGCCCGGGAAATGCCCCAGGCGATCACGCGTCTGGCGTGATTATCGCGGACACTCTATCCAGGAAGCCTAATCACGCGCCTTATCGGCACCGCTTATTCTGCTTAGATAGTAAAAAATCACTACCGCCAGCGCCGTCATGATCAGAGACGCGGACCGCGCATCAGGAACCGCAACGCCGTAGATCGCGAAGAAAATCGCGCCGCAGCCGGCAATTGCCTTTCTTGCGGTCATGGCGCGACCGGAATGAGCAGATCCAAAATAGAAAGCCAGCCCCAGAAAAAGCGCCAAAAGAATTACCGGAAATACAAAGCCCATACCATGCCTCCGACAAGCGGAATCCGCCCAATCAACACGACAAAATTCGCACGTAACAACCGTTGCATGTGCGAATGATAGCGTTTGCTATTCTTTCAGATCCAGATAAAGGGGCTCACTCATCCCAATTACGATACTTGTATTTCTTTTCTTTTCCTGATGAATGGTCACGTGGTACTCAAGCGGCAATGCCATTTGACGTCGCTCGTCAGACGAATAACCAGCGCTCGTTGAAAATGGGGTCTCCCACTTGACTGATACCGAGCCCCTTTCAGAATCGATATTGCACGTTGATCCATCATCAAGCTTTGATATCATTCTATCCTCCGAGATCGAGAACAGGACTTTGCACGTATACAGGCAAGCGATTTCTTTATAACCCTCGATGCTGTAATCGAATCTGATATCCAACTGGTGTTTGTAAGTTCCGGCCTTGCCCACTTCGGCTACTTCGAGGTTACTGATAACTGCCTGGCTATTGGCAATGTCCGAATAGTCAGTTGATGCACACCCCGCCAAAAAGACGATAGCCAAAATTCTTGGGACTTGCCTCATATTTTCCTCCTTGAAACATGCATTGAAAGTGCAGGCGAAAACGCCGGACATTGATTACAGGGGCTGAAGCATCTGTGAGGATGCAGCCGTTGGTTCGGGCGAGAGCTATCTTTCTGGTATTGCGGGCAAATTTCAAAACATTTGCTGGAAATATCGGCTTTTCCCTGCTGATATTTCCCATTTCCCTACCTTCCGGAGCGCCATTCTCCGGTCGGACTGCTCAGCCGTCCCTGTGCATCAAATCGGCACGCGGGGCAAATGCAGACATGGGCGATAGGCTTTTGAGCCGGTTCGTCCGGGGGCGCGATTACGGCGGAACAGATCGCGGCCTGGAGACCGCTCCTCCAGAATTCTGGTGTGAATCGCGGCCTGGAGACCGCTCCTACGAGATTCTGGCGAACCGGGCCCTACGAGGCCTCAGTCGCCACCCTCCACAAGCCCCGGCCCCGACCCAAAATCCACCGGCGATTGCGCGGCCAGCCAGGCCAGGACGGCGTAGGCAGCAACATTTTGGGCCATTTCGGCCGGGTCGATCTTGTCCAGGGTGTCGTTTTCGGTGTGGTGGTAATCGAAATATTTCGTGCCGTCTTGCTTGAGGTCGGCGGCGGCCAGGCCGTGGATGGACATGGGCATGAAGTCGGGGCCGCCGCGGGCCTGGGTTCGGCCGCCCATGGCGATGCCCAGCATTTCGAGTTCGGCATGAATCGCTTCGATGACCGGCCATGCCTGGTCGCTGACCCGGGCCGAGATTTCGTAGACCGGCCCGGCGCCGAAGTCGGATTCGGCGGCGAGCTGGTAGTTCTC
>Ga0209944_1000928_pt1 | contig 12469 bp, 8 predicted proteins | sample SalPonR1_C_D2_MG_FD_185701 | JGI IMG/M metagenome (GOLD analysis project Ga0209944, IMG submission 185701) | Salt pond soil microbial communities from South San Francisco under conditions of wetland restoration - Salt Pond MetaG R1_C_D2_MG... ...
TTTGAAAAGCCGGGATCTACTAAAAGTGCATCATTGCCGGCAGTTAACAGATAAGTGTTTTCAGCAAACGGACCAACTTCAAATCTCTTAACCTTCATAGTTTTAGGGTGTAAGAATCTTTGTTCAATCTAAAAATCTTTGATGATAGACTCCCCCTTATCAAAGGGGGACTGAGGGGGATGTTCATTATATCTTGGAAAAGTCAGATTAACAACACCCCTCTGTATCTCCCCTTGTTAGGGAAGAGCTTTGTGGAATTCAAACCCGGACCCAAACAAAAAAAGGATCTGCCGTTGTAGCGACACATCCTTTCAATTCTAAAATAGTACGGCTTACTTGCGATTGTATCGCTTGTTGAAACGATCAATACGATCAGCTTTCTGCTTAATTTTCTTGTCTTTATTATAAAACGGGTGATTCTTTGAATCAACTTCGCTTTTATAAACGCCGTCATTGGTATCAATTGTACTTCTTGTTTTAAGCTCGGTACCGTCGCTCATTACAACAGTAACTTCTTTATAGTCAGGATGGATTCCTTTTTTCATAACGCAACAATCTTTTGATTTTTTCAGAGACTTTTAAGATAAGGGTATGTTTTAATTATTGCAATGTTCATTACCCTTTAGAAAAATCAGAATCATCAAAGTCACCCATGCCCCCAAGCATAGAACCGAGCATATCACTATATGACCGTTCATCATCCAGGTCGTCTTTGCCCAGCATTGAGTTCTGGTGAAGGGCCTCTACCACCAGATCTTTTACCGGATAGAGATTTTTTTCTTCAAAATTCACACCTTTTTTAACTACATCATTCAAGCCATTAACAGCGTCCAGCCTGTTTTTATATTCAGAATCTGATAAACTATCCGGAAGCTCAAGAGAATTTCCTTTCGCAAACCAATCCAGCATCGGCTTATAGAAATCATCGTCACCTTCTTTTTTCTTCTGCTGAGGATCCGGGAAGTGCATTTTGAATGTCTTATTGATCGCTTTCCCAAGAATATGTTTGGCCACGTTTACGGCACCTTCCTGTTCGCCTTCATAAACAAGTTCCAGTTTACCTGTAAGCGCCGGAACCATATGGAAAAGATCAGCGATGCGAACCGTTGTTTCTTTTTCGCCATTTATAACCATCCGCCGTTCCGCTGCGGAAACAACCTGTTCCAGCGCGGTAATGGTCATACGGGCTGATACTCCGCTTTTCTGGTCAATGTATTCACTCTCCCGGGCAACAAATGCAACTTGAGCGAGTATTTCACGATAAATTTCAGGAATGATTACCTTTCGATCACCTTGCCGCTCTACCCAGGCTTCCTGTCGGGCAATATCGCGTGCGATATCCAGCGTTTTGGGATAGTGCGTTATAATTTGAGCGTCAATTCTGTCTTTAAGCGGGGTAATAATATTTCCACGATTCGTATAGTCTTCCGGATTCGCGGAAAATGCCATGAACAGATCAAGCGGTATTCGCACGTTAAATCCCCTGATCTGGATATCGCGCTCTTGCATGATATTAAGCAATGATACCTGTATACGCGGCTGAAGGTCAGGCAGCTCATTAATCACAAAAATACCACGATTCACCCTGGGAATGAGTCCGAAATTTATAACATCTTCGTCAGATAGTGTTAAACGCTTCGATGCTGCTTTAATGGGATCCAAATCTCCAATCAAATCAGCTACGGTCGTATCAGGGGTCGCCAGCTTTTCGCCATAGCGCTGATCGCGTCCCACCCATTCAATGGGCGTATCATCACCTTCGTCAGCTACCCGTTCACGGCCAAATTTCGAAATGGGGTTAAATGGATCATCATGAATCTCTGACCCTGCAACGATTGGCATCTCTTCATCCAGAAAATTAACCAGCATTCGCAGTATCCTTGTCTTTGCCTGGCCACGCAGCCCCAGCAGCAAGAGATCATGCTTCCCTAAAAGAGCATGTTGAATCTGCGGGATGACAGAATTTTCATAACCAAGAACACCCGGGAAAAGATCATCGGACTGCTGCATTTTCTTTATCAGATTTCGACGAATCTCTTCTTTGACTGATACTGATTCCCAGCCGCTTTCTTTTAGATCACCAATCGTTTTTACAGAATTGCTCATAATTGACATTGGATATTCGTGTTGAGATGTGTGTCTTTAACTTAAAAGCGTACAACTTCATTTCACATCTTCTTCGTTTTGTACGAGTTCCAGTACTCTCGATTTGATACCTGTTTCATTCCATTCTTCTTCAGGATCTGAATCCCCGGTAATGGCACCTCCCACCGGGTATATAAGCTTGTCATCCGAAATGATTGCTGAACGGATAACTACATTAAAATCAAAATCGCCATCCGGTGTAAAATAACCTATTGCCCCGGAATAAATCCCCCGACGGTAAACTTCCAGCTGCTCAATACGTTTCATCACCCTTATTTTTGGAGCTCCGGTCATAGACCCCATTGGAAAGCAAGCACGAACAATACCCACCGGCGTTTGATCGTCTGATATCGTGCCTTCGATCCGTGAAATAAGCTGATGGACAGTCCCGAAAGTCTGAATTTCAAAAAGTTTGCTCACCTCAATACTTCCCGGTTTACAAACATATGATAAATCATGCCGAACGAGATCGACAATCATCAGGTTTTCCGCTTCATTTTTTTCACTTTTCAGTTCATTACGAAACAGTTCGTCCTCAGCTTGATTGGTTCCTCTAGCAGAGGTCCCTTTTATGGGTTCAGAAATTACTCTTGTTCCTCTTTTTCGGAGAAAGCGTTCCGGAGAAGAGCAGCATACACTCAAATCAAAGTGATTGAGCTCAATGAAAGATGCAAATGGCACCGGACTTATCTCTCTCATCTTCCTGTACAGGTCGTAGTTATGCCCCTGGAATGTGGCGGTTATCGGAAATGAGAAGTTGAGCTCGTAAAAATCACCCTCTGCAATCAAATGTTTGATAGATTCAACGGCCTTAATATAATCTGCCTTTCTAATTGAGTTTTTAACATCAGATACCCTGAACTCCCTGGATTCATAATTTATATCCAAGTCAATTTTTCTGCCAGAGATCTGTTCAATTCCATTGTTATCAATTTTAAATAGATACACCGGTTCCATAAAGAACATATCCGGAGCATTGTAAAATGATTTATTCCCGGAATCCATTTCTGATGCAGGCCGGCCTGTATCGTAACCAATGTACCCAAATATCCATCCGGCCGATTGCCTGAATTCCTCTAAAGCTTTCCAGGGATCTGTTTTTACACGCTTGGGGTGATCATTTGTATACCACTCTGATTCACTTTCTTTTGCGATTAAATAGTTATCTGAAAATGCAGCAACGTAAGTCTGGAGTGACTCCGGATGTTGAGGATGCTGAGATTCAAGAATAATAATATCACGGGTCAGATGATTGTCCGGCAATGAGTTGAGGCAACTGTAAAGTTCATCTGTGAATAATTGCGTGTCTTTCATAAATGCAGATTTCGGCATAAAATATTTAAATACACTCTGCTTCGAACTTAGGCAGAGGTTGATTAACTTACATTTAACTGAAAAGAATCACCATGCATTTAATAAGCTTTTCAGACATATTCAGCCAGCCGGCACAACGACGATAAGGCTTTGAATTCGTTGTTTTTTGGCTCTATCCGGTTTATAATAAACTCCGGAGACACTTTTATTATCATTTATGAATTTCTATAAGGCTGCTGTTCCGACCCATTTTATTCAATCTGTCTGCTGACAAAGCTCACGATCTGACCATCGACATTGCGAGTTTTGTAAGCAATCATCAATGGATTACGAAAACTGTTGAGAAAGTCTATTCACGGAAGCATCCGGGGCTTTGCCAAAAGATCTGGGGCCTTACATTCGACAATCCAATCGGGGTTGCAGCAGGGTTCGATAAAAACGGACACACCACTCACCTGATGGAGGCACTGGGGTTTGGATTTATGGAGGTCGGGAGTATTACTGCTAATGCATCCACAGGAAATCCACTTCCAAGAAGCTGGAGGCTGCCCGAAGATGAGTCACTTATTAACCGTCTTGGTTTAAATAATGACGGTGCGAAAACAATTATTAAGCGGATTGTACAAAGCCGTCCGACATTCCCGTTAGGTGTAAATATTGCAAAAACCCATAATCAGGATATCAGCGGCCAGAAAGCACTTGATGATTATAAATTCAGCCTGGACCTTGCCAAACCCGTTGCAGATTTTATTACCCTGAATATTTCCTGTCCAAACACAAAAGATGGGAAAACTTTTGAAGATCCCGAATTGCTGAGTCAACTGCTCAAACATCTGGAGATAGGAAAAGACGCTACCGATCCGCCGGTTCTTGTAAAATTTTCTGTAGATCTCAGCAGAGAAAAGCTTGAAGAGTTGATTGAAGTGGCAGAGTCGTATGCTGTAAGTGGCTATGTGGCTACAAATACATCATCTTTAAGGGAAAATCTTACATCACCTGCTAAATCAATCAAGAGAATCGGACGTGGCGGATTGAGTGGGAAAGCTATCTCAGATAAGAGTACCGCCGTAATTTCAACCATTTCTGAGTTCACGAAGGGTGAAAAGACAATTATTGGAGTGGGCGGCGTATTCACTGCTGAAGATGCCGTTGAGAAAATAAAAGCCGGGGCTGACCTGATTCAGATTTATACCGGAATGGTGTATGAAGGGCCATCAATTGCAAAGTCCATAAACAAAGCACTGGCCGCATATCTCGACAAACACAGCCTGGACCACATCTATCAGGTTCGAATGACTTAGAGGCTGCCTCAGCGGGCACTGTAGCTGAAAGAGTAATCGCACTGAATGGTTTCATCTTCACCGGTTGGCTCGAAACGCAATTCAGTCTCTATTGCCTGCTCAAATATCTGAGGTATTCCCGAACGATCCATTCTGCTTTTTTGCACATAGTCGGTTACATCGCCCTGTGGAGATATTGAAAGGGTGTAAATCAGCTCGCCGCTCATCTCGGTATCCACAGCCCAATCCGGATATTCAATTGACTCCAGAAATTGTTCAATTCCTCCCCGGACAGAAAGATCTGGATACTTTGCGCTACATAGGCTGATGTCTGCTGGCGAAGTTTCGGAAGGTTCAGGAAGGTCTGGTGCCAGCGTATCTTGTGAAGCTTCAGCCGGAGTGTCTGACGCTGGTGGCTCAATAGTCTGCTGAAGTACCTTCACCTGTGGCATCACACTGCTTGAAGCATACCGATCCTCAATTGTAGCCAGAACCGATCGTGTGCTGTCCCAATACATTCCGTTAAATGGGAATGACGATTGAAAGCCGGGTTCAGACAATGTTGAATCTGCAATCTGTTGCCAATACGTTCTATCTGATTCAACTAAAGTTGTATCAGATAGAACGGTGGCTGCTGAATCTTTTAGTTCGGTAAACGCCTTCTGCTGCTGTTTCCAGCTCTCTTGTTGCAAAAACCACTCTTCAATTTTGTCGGTCGAATCTGAGTCGGATATTCGGGCGGCCCTTATATATTCACGCGCCGCCTCATAAAGTAAAATAGGTTTTTGGCTTGGAAGAGATCCACTTTGGGCAAGACGCTGAAGCTGTTTTGCTTTTGCAGCCGGATCAGCAGAACTGCTATCCTGCAAATCAACATACATATCTTCCACAAACCTCTCGTCAGCCCTGGAATTCCTATTCAGTCTTAAATCTAATCGTCTCGATATTCTTAACGCAAATTCAGTATTAGGATATTCATCAACCAGGCGACGCCCCCACTCAAGAGCCTGGTCTTCATCTCCTTCCAGAAGCTCTATTTCTGACAAAGAGTACAACGACCCGGGAATAAACTCAGGACTGAGGTCGTTCATAGCAATGCGTTTGTAGTAAACACTAGCACTATCTGGCATGTTCAGTGATAGAAAAAACACGTTTGCAAGCAGATAATATCTGTTTTCAAGACGCTTAACCATACTATCCTGGTCTGCAGGTGTCATAGGTATTTCGCTTAAATCGAGTGCCACCTGGATACCCGAAGGGCGCTGAATCACGTTATTTTCACTTATCTCCTCCCCTTCCTCATTAGATTCTTGCACACTGCTGATTCCTGTTCCTATCACATCAGCTCCTCTGCGCCAGTTATCTGCAAGAGGCCTGTCGCCCCAAATAGCCTGAAATTGAAGGCTGGCATCGGCAAGCCGAACCTGGTTTTTAATGTTCAGAAACCCATACTCAGAAGACTCTGCACTAACCGACGCAGTTTCTGATTCCCGCTCAACATTTATGAGCTGATTCTGCTGTCTTTGCATTTCCAGCAATTCCTGTTCCAGTTCTTGCTGCCGCTGATTACGTATTTCAGCGATCACGGAATCAAAGGCTTCCGGTTCAAGCCGCCCAAGATAAAGTAAACTGTCAAGCCTGGAAATTTCCTGCCTCACCCTGGCGTATTCTCCAAATGAATTTGCCAGTTCAGCTGCATTGAAACCTTCCGGAAGCCTGTTTTCAGCAACACGCTCCTGGGAAGCTGAATCGTAGTATGCTGCTGCCAGTTGAAAATTATTGAGGCTAAACCTATATACCTCAGCCTGTCCGTTGAAGATTTTTGCGCGGGTCAGCGGAGAGGGGGTAACAATTTCATTCCTCAATATGCTGTCATACATCTCAAGAGCCCGCTCCGGTTCACCCCTTAGCTGAATTGTGCGGGCCATTTCATACTGCAGCTCTGTTCGTGCATCAATATTCTTATCATTTCTCTCCATACTTCTGTACAGATCGAATGCCAAATCGTAATCGCCCAACTCACGCAATACTGCAGCTTCTTTTCGGTTTGCATTGAACACAAGATCGTAATTCCGGATTGACTCAGGCACACTACTGTAAGCACGTCGTGCGCCTTCAAAATCCTTAAGGTATTCAAGCACCTGCCCCTGAAGAAAGAATGCTCTGGCCCGGATCTCTTTATCATCAAGATTTGATATATGATCACGCAAGAGCTCAGAGGCCGTTTCCCAGTTATTTTCTTTGATATGAAGCTGAGCCAGCATCACCTTTGTCTTGGCAAGTATGGCCTGATCCCAGTTTTCAATAACATCCATCTCCTGTTCCAGGAACGTAATCCCCTCTCTCGAGCTTCGCATCTGGTTATAAACACGACCCTGCCAGAACACAGCTTCTTGTGAGGCTGTGCCATCGGAAAAAGACTGCATCTCCTGAAATTTTTCAAGCGCTGCAAAATTTTCACGCCGGTAAAAATAAGACTTTCCGATAATGAAAATGGAGGGCTCAACGTATTTTGATTCAGGATGTTCCCTCAGGATAGTTGCACCCGTTTCGATCGCCAATTCAAAATCTTCAAGTCCGGAGTTGGCGGGGGGCAAGAAAACCTGAATTGGCTCTTCCGGATTGACTTCGGGTATCTGACGTTGATTCTGCTCTAGTCCGTCTTCATAGTACTGCTTGGTATTATAGTACGTGTTGAAGTAGGCATTGAAATTTTTCCAAGGCTTTTCCAGAGGTGTTCCGCACCCGGCTAAGATGAAAGCAATCAGCGCTATTTTAACAAACCGTTTCACAAAATTATCAACGTTAATCGTCTCCCTGAATTGTACTTACTTTCACCATATTGGTACGGCCGCGTTTGGCGAGAGGCATACCCGTAGCAATAATAACACGGTCATTCTTTTCAACCAGGCCATTATTCTCAAGATATTTCTCCATCATTTTCACGCTGCTATCAGTATCAAAGAGTTCTTCAAGTCGTACGGCTTCCACACCCCATACAAGGTTAAGCTGTCTGCGAACTATTTTACTTTCCGTGAAGGCTACAATTGGCACACGCGGACGGAATTTCGCTATTCTCCGGGCGGTGTTACCCGAGTGCGTGAGTGTACTGATTGCCTTTGCTTCAACATTATCAGCAATAGTAACGCAAGAATATGCAATCGATTCAACAATTTGTTTCTCTTTCCACTCCGGCTTCCGGTAGTTGAGACTATAGTACAGGCGATCAGAATTCTCTTCAACCGACCTTATAATTTTGTCCATTGCCCTAACTGCTTCCACCGGATACTTGCCCGCCGCTGTTTCGCCTGAAAGCATCACGGCGTCGGTACCATCCATCACTGCATTCGCAACATCTGAGCTCTCTGCCCGTGTTGCACGAGGATTATTGATCATGGAATCCAGCATTTGAGTTGCCGTAATTACAGGCTTTCCAGCTGCCCGGCAACGATCGATAATAAGTTTCTGTACCATCGGCACCTTTTCGCTCGGTATCTCGATGCCAAGATCTCCCCTCGCCACCATAATTCCGTCCGTTTCCTCAATAATTTCATCAATGACCTCAACAGCTTCCGGCTTTTCAATTTTAGCAATGATTGATGCATTACTTCCTGCCGCTCTTACTCTTGAGATCACATCCTGCACGTCTTTAGCTGATCGCACAAACGACATGGCAACAAAATCAACACCCACACTCAGGCCAAATTCGAGATCTTCAATGTCTTTCTCTGTTAATGATGACATTGATATTTTAACATCGGGCAGATTTACTCCTTTTCTTGATTTAAGCATTCCTCCCACAACAACTTTTGCTTTCAGTGACGAGGCGCCTTTCTTTAAAACTTTCAGTTCGAGCAGGCCATCATCGATCAATATTTGATTTCCCTCGCTGGCATCCTCCACCAGGTTAGGATAGTCGATAGGTATGAGTGTAGAAGAACCCTCAACATCCTCACTCGTAATCTCAACAATCTCACCCTCTGTGATTTGCTGAGCCCCGTCTTTCATTAAACCAACCCGAATTTTAGGGCCCTGAAGGTCCATCAAAACAGGAATAGAGTATTTGTGCTTTTGGGCAACATCCCTGACAAATCCAATGGTCTTCTTATGAACCTCATGACTTCCGTGTGAAAAGTTAATCCGGACAACGTTCATACCGGCACGGTAAAGCCGTTCGATATCTTCACGTGTGTTGGAACTGGGGCCTAGCGTACATACAATTTTTGTTCTGCGTTTACCTGATAGCATAAATAATTTATCAATGATCAATTAGATAGATTTATCGAATATAAGCATTTATCACCTGTTCGTAAGATAAATTCCACTGATTTATAAGAGACGCTGCTATGATGCGTTATATCTTATCACTTTTATTTATACTTCAAGTGATGGGTTAGTCGATTTAATCGTGAATTTAAGTCAAATTCTCAGTGAGTCAGCAATATTTGTTACCAATAACTGACAGCCATTCAAGAATTTAATACACATTATTTGCGTTAATACAACTAAACGCCCCTTAAGACTTGTTTTCGTTATTTATTATTTGTTAAATATCCATATGACATCATCTTATTTTCGTTACCTGAAATTCATCGCCATTACAGCACTCGGTTTATCGTTGCTTAGCTGTGCAAGATCAATGAATCCCGATGTGGAGCGCGGGAGTATGTATCAGTTTCAGGATGGGTATCCTGAGGTTCGAATGAGTGCTATTGGACTTTTAGACGAGCAGGACAATCCTTATATCAGTGTCACTTCCGAAATAGTTTACGGCAGCCTGGTTTATCGAACTGTTGATGGGCAAACATTTGCTCAGGTGACTATAGAGATCAGAATCAATGAAAAAGAGGGTGATTTTTCCAAGACCTCCAGAGATCAGCTGGATATACTTACAGAAAACTCAAATAATTATCAGAACCAGGAAGTATTCAGCTATCAAAAGCAACTTGACGTAAAGCCCGGTGATTATATCGTTGAAGTTTCTGTTACTGACAACAGTTCAGGACGAACAGTTGTGAGAGAAACAGAGACCCTGATTCCGGATCCTGAAAGCCCCGTCACGAATCTAACATCGATTCGCTTATCGGGCAAAATTAATGCCCTGAACAATGGTCAGTATACAACCATAACAACCTATGATGTTCCGTCACGGCTGGATAGCCTAAGGTTCGAGTTCCAGGTAACGAATAATGATTTGGAAGATCCGCTAACAGTAAACGCTTCACTTTTAAAATTTGAGGCTGATACAACCGCAGCACGCCGGCTAAGCTACAACAACTACTCAAGTTCATCAATACAGTACCAGGGAGTTGATTTCAGAGACCCTCAGGAAATCGACAGTAATGTAAGACGGCTCGATCAGCCCGGAAGTGTATTAATTGAATTCAAGTATGATCTACTCGACAGGGGAAATTACCGCTTTGAAGTTGAAACGGTTGACCAGGAGGGTGAAACTATTTACCGGGCACGCGATTTCGCTGTTAAATCAAAAAATTACCCGTCTGTTGCTTCTGCGCGCGAGATGGCAGCACCATTGATTTACATTATGGACGGGGATAAACACGATGAGATGATGGAAATTTCTGATTCCGATTCTCTTAAAGAAGCAATCGACCGGTTTTGGTTGTCTAACGTAGGAAGTCAGAATCGTGCCCGCTCAGTGATCAATCTTTACTACGAACGTGTTGAGCAGGCCAACAAACAGTTTTCGAATTTTAAGGAAGGATGGAAAACTGATATGGGCATGATATTTATCCTCTTCGGACCCCCATGGTACGTTGACAGAACACTCAACAGAATGCAGTGGTCATATTCATACGATAGAACTGATCCCCGCAGGAATTTCTATTTTGAAAGAACCCGGGTACCAAACGAGCATTTCCCCTTCAGCCATTATATTGTTCAAAGAAGTCAAACGTATTTTAATCTTGTATACCAGCAAACAGAATTGTGGAGAACCGGTAACATACTGGAAACAAGTTTGTAAGTCGGTAGTCGGTAATCGGTAATCGGTAATCGGTAATCGGTAATCGGTAGGATCAAAACCTTATGGTTTTGATCTATGATTCAAGCATCTCTTCCCCCCTGTATTGTGAATATGGCACGCCGTTGCCAATCATTGATGGCGAAGAGCACAATTGTTTTTTCCTGCCTTATCGAGTCCCCGAGGTATGGCGTTGTTTTCGTAATGAATCACCGAGGCTACTGATATGACGCTCCGAAGGTGCTCGGTTTATAGTCTCATCCAAATACGTTTTTAGAAGCGGTTTTTTTAGGGGTACTTACCCAAGTAGTGTGTCTGGTAGTCTTCTTGTGAGGTTTAACAACTTAGGAATATTTAAGACGACTTCACATGTGAAGTCGTCTTAAATAGACGCTCCTCGTAATTCAGTTTTGGCACCTTCCTTTGGTAGGCCCGTTTGTTCATTGACACGTGTCCTAACAGGGTGATCACCGAGTCTTCATCCGGCATACTGTTTCGGGCCTTCAGTACCCGCCGAAAATCCTTATGCAGCCGTTCAATCCAGTTGGTGGTGTAGATCATATTCCTCATCCTGTAGTCATAGCCCAGGTACGTGAAACAGGCCCGGTACAACGGGTCGGTTTTTAACCGTCCAAACCGCCGGTATTTCCCCCGCCACTTGTCGCATAACGACTGCCACCGCTGCCAGCCCTGCTCGGGGCTATCCTCCCGGTGATCGGTAGCAAAGGCCTGTCTCAGATCTTCTGCCAACAGTGGTTTGTCCTCGCTGCGCACACGGGCCAGCAGCCGGCGTTTGACGTGGGTGACACACCGCTGAAAGTCTGCGGTGCCGTACACCCGGGCAACAGCATCTTCCAGACCGGTGAGCCCATCCGCGACGATTAATCCGATGGAGGCGACACCGCGCTCGCGCAGCTCCTCCAACAGCATGCGCCAGCCGGTGGCGCTTTCCTCGGGCTGATGGGAGATGGCCAGTACCTCCCGCGTTCGATCCTCTTTGACGCCCAGAACCACGTAGAACGCCTCTTTCTTGACGCTGTCGCGGCGGACATTTACCCACAGCGCATCGATAAAGATAATCGGATAGCGGGCCTCAAGAGGGCGGCTGTTCCATTCGGCCACGTCCTCGCGCATCCAGTCAATCATCCGCCCAACCTGTGAGGAGCTGTAATGGCGGCCGTACAGGCGCTCAAATACGTCTCCAACTTGCGACTGCGTGAGCCCTTGCCCGTACAGGGCACTGACCAGTTTGTCGGTTTCGGCCTGCTGGCTGCGCAGAAGGGCTAAGACTTTCGGATAAAACTCCCCGTTGCGGTCACGCGGTATGCGTAGCTCCAACAGCTTGCCGTGGCCATACACTCTGCCAGGGCGGTAGCCGTTGGCTTTGTTGCCGGCAGCATCTTCCAGGTGAAGGCTGCGTTCATGCGTCATCATCGCATTGAGCGTGAACTCGAGCACCTCGTTGAGTCCATTTTCCCGAGTAAGGTGGTTGGCAATTAGATCTTTGAGTAGTACTTTTGAAACAATCATGGTCTTCTTGTGTTTTTGGGTTTTGGTTGGTTTGGACGCTGCCAAACCTACACAAGAAGACTTTTTTATTCTACTCTACAGACACACTATTTGGGGAAGTATCGGGAGTTTTCTTCGAGTTACATTTAAAATGGTTAACAATTACCAGAGTTTTCTTTCTTTGGCTAATCTACCGTAAGTTGTTTCTTTTCTAAATCAGCCTAAAACAATTTTCGTA
>Ga0209944_1000929_pt1 | contig 12468 bp, 11 predicted proteins | sample SalPonR1_C_D2_MG_FD_185701 | JGI IMG/M metagenome (GOLD analysis project Ga0209944, IMG submission 185701) | Salt pond soil microbial communities from South San Francisco under conditions of wetland restoration - Salt Pond MetaG R1_C_D2_MG... ...
AAGGAGCTCTCTTTTCTATATTCAAAAGAAGAAATTCTTCCGAAATTTAAAATTATTTCTGTTGGTATGACAGGTGTTAACTTAGTTTTGTGTTTTTACTTTCCGAATTCAGGTTAAACATGACTCCGTATCTATCAAATTATAAATAATCAGAATTCTAACAAACAAAAATTTAAGTAACAAAAAGTTTAAATTAATTAACTGATATTGTTGGTATCAGAATTATCAAAAGGGCTATCATTTAAATCTAAAGGTATACTGTTTTCATAACAAGTATTAAATCCGGGTCAACATACTTAAATATAGAAACATTTCCTTTTTTACTGATTTCAATAAAACTCAAGGCACCTTTTTTAAGTATCTGTTCTAAAGTTAGGCCGGAGGGACCATTGCTTATTACTATAACAATAATAACAGAATCAAGATTTCTGAATTATTCCGTACTATCAAAATTTATTTTACTCTATACAAGAGAATTGCATTATAAAAGAGAAATTCATTATTTTAATCCTTGGTTCATCTAAATCAGGTATTTTGACCATATCAAGTCTTTTTTAAAGGAAGTTATTGATAATAGTTTACCTATAGTAATAAGACCGGTTAAAGCAATTAATATTTCATCAGATTGTTCTAATTTAGATTCAGATACAATCACACCTTATAGGTTAAAAAAGTATAATGTAAATTAGCTCAAACTACCTACATCATGATATATGATGATTGTTATTTCTATCTTTTTAATCGACTAGTATTACGGATTTAAATAAAAATTATGCAGGAGAATTGAAAATTAAATATAATAAATATAATATAAGTTAATTCAAGTCTTAAAAAAAGTTCTTATTAATTTTTTACTTCAAAGTGGTAGGGTAATATGTCAAGTGAATCTTCTATTTCATTTGATGCCCATTTTAGGGCATAGTTCACCCATCCCCTTTAAATATGATTTTTTAAAGGGTATAAGAAAATTTAAATTACTAAAGGTAATTAACTCTATCCTGGGTGAAAAGATAAAACAATTATCTTTAGAGAAATTCTTTATAGACTGATTTCTAAAAGTCTTGAAACAATATTAAGTCAGCAACCACCTCCGCGGTTTTTAAGATATCTAGAAGGGTCATAAAGCGTATTTTTGCACAGCAGAACAAAGATAAGCCTTACTAACTTTCTAGCACTTAAAACCAGTGCTCTACGGTGTTTGTGTTTGGTAGATTCTCTGTATTTTTTGTTGTAATAATCCCGATATTCATCACAATTTTTTCTTGCAGATTCTGCAGCTTGAATAAAATAATAACGAAGGTATTTGTTACCAGATTTATTCATATGAGTTTCTTCGCTTTTGTATTGATTAGATTGTTTATGAAGCCAGGTGAGGCCTGCATATTTAGCAAGTTTAGAATCGTTTTCAAAAAGATTAATATCAGTAATTTCAGCAAGTATACCAGCAGAAAGAACAGGACCAATACCTGGAATGGATTCAAGAGTATGTTTAAATTTCGAGATTTCGCGGTTAATAGCAATATCAATTCTACTTAAGCTTTCTTTTAAAGCTTTAATGGTACTAAGAGATACTTCCAAGATAAGATTAATAGTTTTGTTAACAGATCTGTCAATTCTGTAACAATTCCGTGCAATTTTTTTGATTTCCTTAGCATAGGCTTTTGGATCAGTGAAATGGTTTTTACCTTTTTCAATCAAAAAATCAATTAATTTTTCATTAGAAATTTGAGTTATTTCTTCGATATCAAATTCAGTAACTAAAGCGATAGAAGTAGTTCCAAAAGTATTGGAAAAAGGTAGTTTTTTGTATTCACTGAATTTAATGTAAAGATTTGAAAGAAAATAATTCATTTCTCTTTCAAGTTGTTTAACAATGTGAAATCTTGTTCTAGTAAGCCTTTTTAAAGAAACAAATTCATTGAAAGGAGTGAAGGGTTCAGGTAGACGGCCAAATCTTAGTTTGTCGGCAATTATGAAGGCATCGTACTTGTCAGTCTTGCTTTTATCAGGGTAACCGTCTTTAAAGTTTTTAATTAACTTAGCGTTAATCCGATAAAGAATGACATCATAATTTTCTAGCTTTTCATGTAAAGCAAGGAAGTTAAGGATATGGAAATGGAAATTATTTGTAGCTTCTAAACCAAAGATCAGTTTAGACAGATCATATCCTTCAAGGTCTTCTAATATAAGATCTACTAACTGATTGGAGCCTTTGGCATTGTTAGGTAAAGAGGTTTTTCTTATAGTTGCTCCACATCCTAATAAAAAACAATAATAATTATTGTCCGAACTGACATCACAGCCGACATAAAGAGTTTGGTTATTCATTGAATTTCACTCCTAAGATAGAATTTATATAAGTTTGGATGAGCTTCCTAGTTTCCGCACCGGCCACATCCTCGCTGCAATTAGAGATAAAATTTAATTACTATTCAAAGGGATTAATCTGCTGCACTTAATCCAGTAATTAAAAATTCTCACGGTAGGTGGTAGTAGTCAAGGTATGGAAATGGAAGAAACACACTTCAATAGCAGTCAAAGCTGCAAGGAGCGATAGTTTTATTATCCAACCTATATACTTATAGTCTAGGAAGAATCATCCAAAAATACAAGTTTAAAATTGTTTATCTGTTTTTAGTTTCTCAAATATATTATACGAGGAGTGGTTTTATGAAAGAGATAATAGATGAAAGGAAAATTGGAGAAAAATTGAGTGTAGGTGTTCAGTCAGACAAGGATGAAATTGGTTTATTTATTGCGTCAGAAGATGTTTCGGCTACCTGTGCTTTTCGAATCAAAGAGTGGGAAAAATTTGTAAAAGCCATTAAAGATGCAGATAAAAGGATCTAATTATAATTATTGGTTGGTTCTTTAAAAAATGAACATCGAGGTTGCATATCAAATAGTGATTTAAAAAGAAATTCCTCCATCTAAATCAAGGTGAGTTTAGGTGGGTTTTTTGTTGTGTATATACAGATTTTAATAATCTTAATATAAAGCTATACTTAATATATAGAGTATAAATTATATTTGACATTAGGATATATATTATTTAAACTAATAATGTAATTTATATAAAGGAGGATCAATGATGGCAAATTATCATAATGATAATATCTACGACAATGATGATTATAATTACATCAATTTATTAAAGAAATTTTATAAACATTATATCAAAGATCGCAAGTTTAAATATTTTTCCATACAATTTCTACACATGGTAGGAGCTTTATTAGCTTTAATACCTCCTCTTATAATCAAAAAAATTATTGATTATGCTATTCCAAGTGGTAATTTCAACAATATACTTATTTTAGTTTTATATGCTTTAGCAGTATATTTAAGTGCTAACATCATAAGATATGTAAGGGTTTTTTATGGTCATAAATACGCGCAGTATATAACGCGCGATATGCGTAATGATCTATATAATCATTATCAAAACTTATCAATGAACTTTCACGATAACAAGAAAACGGGAGAACTAATGTCCAGAATTATAGATGACCTGAATCGCTTACAGGAGTTTGTCCACCATGGACCTGAAGCACTAATTACTTCATTTGTACTAATTGTTGGTACCGTAATTATATTATTTTCGATGAGTGTAAGACTGGCGTTTATGAGTTTAATATTTACCCCAATATTATTAATATTCGGCTACCTATTTATGAAAAAGATGCACAAGGCTTTCAGGAAAACCAGAGAAAATAAGGCATCTATGAACGATAAACTGGAAGATAACCTAGCAGGAATAAAGGTAATAAAGGCTTTTAATAATGAAGACTATGAAATGGAGAGATTTTCTGAAAAAAATGAAGACCATGCTCAGGCCAGGATGGTCGCGATAAAATATATCAGTATATTAATACCTGGCTCAAGAATGTTGAATGTCTTTGGAATTTTGGCTATCCTTGGTTATGGGGGTTATTTAACTTCTATTGAGGTTATCAGTGTGGGTACTATTGTAGCTTTTTACGGCTATCTTGAAAGATTTAGAGAGCCTTTACTCAGAATGGTACAAATGGCAGAGGGTTTAAGCAGATTCTTCGCAAGCATTGAAAGATTTTTCAACCATATTGAAATTATCCCTGATATTAAAAGCAAGCCTGGCAAAATACCTGCAAACAATATTCAAGGACATGTAAAATTTGATAATGTTAGTTTTTCTTATGATCAGGAAGAAGTTTTAAAAGGTATTAATTTGGAAGTTGATGCCGATCAAACTATTGCTCTAGTGGGTCCAAGTGGAGCGGGCAAGACAACAATTGTAAGGCTTTTATTAAGACTATATGAAATAGATGAAGGGCAAATTAGTATTGATGGTAAGAATATCCAAAAATATAATATAGAAAGTTTAAGAAATTCCATGGCTATGGTAATGCAAGAAGACTTTCTATTTTCCACAACAGTGGCTGAAAATATTGCATATGGTAGACCAAATGCTCAAAAGGAAAAAATTGTTGAAGCTGCTAAGAAAGCAAACGCACATCAATTCATTACTGAAGAGTTATCTGAAGGGTATGATACCCAAGTAGGTCAGCGAGGAGTTAAGTTATCAGGAGGACAGCGTCAGAGATTATCAATTGCGCGGGCATTTTTGAAAGATCCGAGTATATTAATTTTAGACGAAGCAACCTCCTCAGTTGATTTAGAAACCGAAGAGTTAATACAAGAGGCTATAGAAGAGGTCACACAAAACAGGACAACTTTCATAATAGCTCACAGATTATCAACAATAATTAATGCAGATAAGATATTATTTATTGAAAGTGGAAGATTACTTGAAAAAGGAAATCATCAAGAGCTGATTGACAAGGGTGATTATTATAAGGAATTTTATTCCAAACAGTTTAGTACAGCATAATTGTATTGAATATATTAAATAATTTGCAATATTTTATTAAATTGTTAATTCCAAAGGTTCTTGAATTTTCTTTTGAATATTCTTTTAATGTAGATCTTTGACAATGTATAAAGTTTTATATATAATTATATTAATAAAATATATAAGATCCGATTCGTTTTTTCTGATGAAAGTTTATTTTCTATGAAAAAGCGAACGATAGGGTTGAATATGGAAACATTTCAGCCTCCCGTTTGGAAAGGATTATATAAAGCATTTATAACAAGATGGTTTCTTGTTAACCCCCCTTTCCGGGGTTTTTTTATTGGGTATATCTTATCCAACTAATTCTTTCCCGGGTAAAGATCTGAAAAAATATTAAAAAAGGGGAGATATTAAACATGAAGAAGATATTTTATTCATTTTTTTTACTATTATTTATTACAACCATGATTTTAAACACAGGTGTAATCGCAGATGAAGGTGAGTTTATGATTTCAAATTTAAAAGGAAAAGATATTACTATTAATTTAAAAGAGTTAAAAGAACTACCTATTGTTGAGGAAACTGCTATTTCAGCCGATGAAGGAGATGATAAAAATGTTTATGAGGTAAAAGGAGTTTTATTATCAGATTTATTATCTTCAAAAGGTGTTTCAAAAAATGACCTTAAAGCAATTAGGCTAATAGCCGGAGATGGTTATCAAATAGATATATCAGAAAATATTTTGAAACAAAGAAAATTAATTTTGACTTTTGAAATAAATGGAGAACCTTTATATGAGAAATCTAAACCTATTAGAGTAATAATACCTAATGAGATGTCTATGTACTGGCTTAAAAACTTAAAAGAAATAAGAATAGTAGAAATGGTTGAAACCGTTAATATAAGATCACTGTATTTTTTAGAAACAGTTGTTTCAGAATTAGAAAAAGTAGATTACACATATTATGAGAGTAAAGATAAAGCTATTAAAATATCAGAATTAATAGAATATATGGATCTTAATACAGATTTGAGATCAGTAAGGTTTATAGCTGCAGATGGGTTTGAAAAAAACGAGTCCCTGAAAGTTTTTGCAGAAGCATATATTAAGATAACTGGTAAAAACGCTCCCCTTTTCTTTTCTCCCGATTTTCCCAAAGGAATGCATATAAAAGATATGTTATTTATTAATTATGGTTCAAAGTCAATTTGTTCAGTTGAACAAGCTAAAAATGTTTTTGATTTGAGAAAAGCAGAAGACATTGAAGGTATTCCATTGAGTGAATTGTTAAAGGAATCAAAACTTTTACAGGCTGATAGATATGAAGTTAAAGCTGTAGATGGTTATTCTGTGGAAATTAGTGCAAAGGATATGGAAAGTGGTATAGTTTATACAGATGAAAAAGATACAGTGCGTATCGTTTTTCCAGACCTAGAAAAACAATATTCAGTGAAGTACTTATATGAGATTAAGCCCTTAGACTAAAAATATAAAAATCAAAAATTATAAAATAACCTGTTTATAAATAAATTTAATATAATAAGATAGAGAGCTCCTTTTTGCCTATCTTTTTTAAAAAAGAATGTTCAATAAAAAAAGGTGCTCTTTTTTCTTAGTTTTTAAAAAAAATATCTATGGTCATATAAATTGGATTGTTATTATCATAAAATAATTATATCCATTTTAAGATTAAGTTAAATCTAATCAAAACATCTTTTTTTAAAATCTAATTTCAGACAGTTGATTTGAGGTGTTTGACTTTGTTAAAGAAACTATTGAAAGGATTTTCAATTTTTCATTTAATTATAATAGCACTTATGGCTGGACTTGGGGTCGCAACTAAACCTATTGTAGTTCCATTAGCTCACATGATAACAGGACCTCTTTATATACCAGGCGGAGTTATAGCTGGTGGTTTTTATATGCTTTGGTTGGTATTAGGGGCGGGAATTATTAAAAAAAGAGGTGCAGCAACTCTTATTTCAACAGTCCAGGCTATTATGATGGTTTCATTAGGGATTTATGGTACACACGGTATCGTCAGTTTTTTTACATATATAATACCTGGCCTGGCTATGGATACTCTGTATTTGTTCTTTAAAGATCCTGCCAAATTGGTACCCTGTTTTTTGGCTGGTATTGTGGCAAATTTAAGTGGGACATTTCTGGTTAATATTGTATTCTTTAGACTTCCTATAATTCCTTTGATACTCGCCTTAAGCAGTGCTTCATTATCAGGTGGAATAGGGGGAATTATAGCCTATAGTATCATTAAGCAATTTAAAAAATTTGATGTATTATAGAGTATAATGTATTTTGCTAACATATTTCTAATTGAGTTAGAGGTGGTTTAATGAATAAGTCTAATAAGATTTTATTAGCTTTGTCTATTGTATTATTACTAATTCTTATAGCTACGTATTATTTATTTTTGAGCAAAGATCATTATGTACCTGATCTTTTTGTGAGAGGGGATATAGAGGATGTAATAAACTTAAAAGAAACCAGTAGTTTTAATCAAGTGAAAATTGAACATAAAGGTAAAAAAATTAAAGTTTATAAACTCGAGGATGTTGTAAATAGAGCCCTACCCTTATCTGAAGAATACGAACTAGTCTTATCTGGTAATGACGGACGCAGGGCTGTAATTGACGGAAAACAACTGAACTTTAGCTATCTTAATTACTCTTCTGAAAATGGCTGGGAGGTTATAAACTTTAATCATCCGATTAGCAGCAATATTAAATTATTAAAAAATATTACTGTAGTAGATAAAAAATCAGATTTTTTTGATAGCCTAACAATTATTACTCAAAGTGAAAACATTATAAAAACAACAGTAGGAGAGCTATTGACTGGTTCATATACAAAAAAACCATTTCTAAGAGGTTCTTCTACTTTAAATGTAGATGGCCAATTATATTCTGTAGATGTTTACTCAGAAAAGAGGGTAATATCTCTTGCGGATTTGGTTGATAGAGAAATTTTGGGAAGGACGGTTATATATAATAAGAAAGGAGAAACTTTAATACACAGGGATGGATTTCTGGAATTAACCAATAATAAAATAAGTTACTTTAATTCTGAAAGTGAGGAATGGTTAGAAGATATAACAGGTATAGTTTTAGATGCACCCTTAACAAGCAATAAAGATGTTTTTTATGATAGCTTGCATTATTTAGAAGCTGGTTATAAAGTTTTGGTTGTTTTGCTAGATGGCTTTGGGTATCATCAATATAATTATTGTTTGGATGAAGAAATTATTCCTTTTATGGCAGAGATTGAGAACTCTTCTCAGGCTATTACATCCTATAAACCGGTTACAAATACTGGTTTAGCAGCTGTCCTGACAGGTAAAGGCCCTCAGGAAAACAAAATTTATTCAAGAGATTTTAAACATATTGCAGTTGATGATATATTTAAAAAAATTTCTAAAATGTCATTGAACAGCGTTTATATAGAAGGTAATATTAAAATATTGAATACTTCAATTGAACCTATATTAAATCCTGATTTAAATCAAAATGGTATTACTGATGATGAAATTTTTAAAAAAACATTAAAACAGATGAACGGCAATGCAAATTTCGTTTTTGTTCATTTTCATGGAATCGATGATATGGGACATACTTACGGTCCCTATGGTGAGAAGACTATAGAAATGATTACTCAATCGGACAGATATATTCAGGAATTAGCACAAAATTGGCCGGGTAAAATTATTATTACTGCGGACCATGGCATGCATTCAATACTAAACGGCGGAGATCATGGTTTGGTTATTTATCAAGATATGTTTGTTCCTTATTTAATTACAGATGGGGGTCTTAAAGATGAATAAAAAAATAATAACCATAATAATAATATTGCTTATTGCTGTTGTGGGTATAACTGCATACTTAAACAGGGGTAATGTGGCCGAAAAGGAAGAAGCCCAAAAACTGGCAAAATTACACTTTAAAGAAAACGGAAATCAAATAGAGACTGTAGATCTGAACTTTATTAAAACTCAGGGAGAAGTTACTTTTAATAAAGGCCTTGATACTAGTGATTCAGGACCGGTTGAACATAGTTTCACAGGAGTGCCTTTAATAAATATACTAGAAGGAGTAGGTATTGATCTTTTAGAAAAAGAACAGCTTATTATCAATTCAGTTGATGGTTATACAGTTGCACTGACAGCTACAGAGGTTTTAAAAGAAGATAATGTTTATATAATTTATAAAAGTGATGGACAGTATTTGAAAACAAAAAAAGAAGGCGGCAGTGGTCCTTACCGGATTGTAATAAAAGATGATAAGTTTGGTCAGAGATGGAGTAAATTTGTAACGGAGGTTAATGTTAAGTGAGTATTGTAATAAAAACTGAAGGTCTGACTTTCAGCTATTCAGAACAGGAGCATAATATATTAGATAATCTCTCTATGGAGGTTAAAAAGGGAGAGATATTAGCCATTTTGGGTTTGAGTGGAAGTGGGAAATCTACACTATGTTATTGTTTAAGTGGCATAATACCCCATGTATACAGCGGTAAACTTTCAGGTGAAGTCAGAATTGATGGCCATTCTACTCAAGAGATGGACATGACTATGATAGCTACCAAACTGGGTATTGTTTTTCAGAATCCCGAAACCCAGTTGTTTTTTCCCATGGTTGAAAGTGAACTGGCTTTTGGTCCTGAAAACCTATGTATTGATAGGGATGAGATAAAAAAGAGAATAGATTTAACACTTGATCTTTTAAATATAAAAGAAAAAAGAAATGAAAAAACAGGACATTTATCTGGTGGGCAAAAACAATTGATAGCTTTAGCTTCTGTTTTAACATTAAAGCCCAAGATATTAATTTTTGATGAAGTCATGTCACAGATAGATGAGAAAGGGAAAAATGCCATTAAGGATATTATATTACAATTAAAAAAAGAAGGTAAAACAGTAATCATGGTTTCCCACAACTTAGATAACATTGATATTGCAGATCGTATAATGACATTGAAAAATGGGAGGTTAAAGCGATTTGAAGAAAGCTTATAGAGATAATGAAGCTTTTATAGAAATAAAAGACCTGACATTTTCTTATAAGAAAAGCTCTGTGATTTTGAATAATGTCAGTATTTCTTTTTATAAAAGTGAAATTACCGCTATCATTGGTCCAAATGGTTCTGGGAAAACCACTTTAGGTAAATTAATGAGTGGAATTCTGTCTTCTGAACAGGGTTCAGTCTTTCTAGAAGGAACAAATATTAAAGGAATAACTTTGGGTAATATTGGCAAAAAAGTGGGATATCTTTTTCAACAACCTGAAAGGCAACTATTTAATCCTACAGTAAAAGAGGAAATAGGTTTTGCTCATCTTTTTATGGGAGAGCCTAAGGATAAAGTAGATAAAAAAGTATCAAAAATCATTGAAGAATTATCACTTCAGGGTTTAGAAAATTCTTCTCCCTATAAGATCAGCAGAGGAGAACGGCAGAGAGTTGCTCTTGCAACAATATTGATCAATGAACCCTCTTTTTTAATATTAGATGAGCCGACTACTGGTTTAGATATGATAAAAAAAGATAAGCTATCTGAAATATTAAAAAACCTTCAGCAACAGAACATAGGTATGGTAATAATCAGTCACGATAAAAGTTTTATTAAAAGTAATGCTGATCGGACTTTAGAAGTATCTGGTGGTGAGATTAATGAAGTTTGATCCCCGTACTAAGCTAATAATGGTTTTTTCTTTCTCTACTTTAGCTGTTTTTGTTATAGATATATATTTATTGTTGGTTGTTTTACTAATTTCAATTGTTGTTTCCAATTATTTTAAAGAAAATTGGGATTTTCTAAAAAGAACAAAAAAATTTATAACATTATTGATAGGAATTGTCTTAATTCAAAGTATTTTCTCACCGGCTGGAGAAATATTACTATCAATAAATCATTTTACGATTCTTACTACAGGAGGATTGGCTAAGGGGATTAGAGTTATACTGAGAATGCTCATTATTATAATTTCTGCAACTATTATGACGGGATCTTCTCCTCGTGAAATTATACAAGCATTAATTCAATGGAAAGTTCCCTATGAAATTGCTTTCATGGTTTCACTGTCAATAAGATTTATACCTATTCTGGGAGAGGAAGCAAAAGATGCCTTTACAGCTATTCAACTGAGAGGGGTAGAAATTGATAAGTTGAATCTGACTAAAAGAATTAAAATTTATTCATATATGTTTATGCCTGTATTATCAGGCGTGATACACCGCGCGAAAGAATTATCTACATCTTTAGAGGCCCGGGCATTTAGAGCTTATCCGGATAGGAGTAGCTATATAAAGTTAGAATTGGCAAGAAAAGATTATTTAATAATGTTTGTCAGTACTTTATTTACTATTTCAATTCTTGGGATATATATAATAATGGGGTGAAAAAAATTGAAAGTTTTTTCTGTGTTTGGAATCAGTAAAACTGGTAAAACTACAACAATTGAAAATATTATAAGGGAATTAAAAAAAAGAAGATATACAGTGGGTTCGGTTAAGGAGATTCATTATGAAGACTTTTCAATGGACACAAAAGGAACAAATACAGATCGACATAGCAAGGCTGGAGCAGAGCCAGTTACTGCTCGTGGTTATTATGAAACTGATATCCTTTACAATGAAAAATTATCTTTGGATAAGATTTTAAAACATTATTCTCAAAACTATGTTATATTGGAAGGAATAGAAAAAGGCAATTTCCCCAAGATATTAACGGCCAGTTCTTTAAAGGAAATAGATAAAAGGCTGGATGAAATGGTTTTTGCGATATCAGGTAAGATCTCCAATCAAATTGACGAATATAAAGGTATACCGGTGATTGATGCTGTAAAAGAAACGGAGTTACTAGTTGATTTAATTGCTGAAAAGGTTTATGAAAAGTTGCCTGATTTTCCACCTGAATGCTGTACAGCTTGTGGTTATAATTGTAGAATATTGGGTAAAAAGATATTAAAAGGGGAAGCTAAAAGAGATGACTGTATAATTTCTAAAAGCAATATTAAACTTAACATAGATGGCAAAGAGGTTGATATGGTACCCTTTGTCCAAAAATTATTAAATAATGCTGTCTTAGCAGTAGTAAGTGAGTTGGAAGGTTATGAAAAATATTCTTCGATTGAGGTACAAATAGGTGGAGAAACAATAAAGAAAGAACTAGCAACTGAAAATGATAACATATAAATTTAGAGATGAAAATAAAACTGATACTCATAGATGAGAATATAATCTTTATATTTTAATTATGGATAATTAGTTAATAAGATCAAGGATGATTATTCTGTGAATAAAATTATTAAAATTGATCAAGAAAAGTGCATTGGTTGTGGGCAATGTATGTCTGCGTGTCCTTTTGATGCTATTGAAATAAAAAATGATAAGGCATTCGTAGTATCAGCTAAGTGTAGGGGCTGCAAACAGTGTATCAGAATGTGTTCTGTAAGAGCAATTAGTATTTAAAGTGCAATAATATTATATATGTTTTTTTAAAAGGCCCCTGTTATTTTAAAAATATAAAAAAATATCAAAATTAAAACTTGTCAATAACTCTCACAAGGCTTTCAATTGATTTTACATTATCAAGGTTTTTAAGTTCTATCATCGACT
>Ga0209944_1000932_pt1 | contig 12447 bp, 8 predicted proteins | sample SalPonR1_C_D2_MG_FD_185701 | JGI IMG/M metagenome (GOLD analysis project Ga0209944, IMG submission 185701) | Salt pond soil microbial communities from South San Francisco under conditions of wetland restoration - Salt Pond MetaG R1_C_D2_MG... ...
AGACGGCGGGTCAAATACCCCGAGTTCGCCGTTTTCAAGGCGGTATCCGACAGACCCTTACGAGCCCCGTGGGTGGAGTTGAAATACTCCAACACGGTCAGACCTTCCTTAAAGTTCGAGATGATCGGCGTTTCGATGATATCACCGTTGGGCTTGGCCATCAGGCCGCGCATGCCGCCCAACTGCTTCATCTGCGTGACCGAGCCACGCGCGCCCGAGTGCGCCATCATGTAGACCGAATTCGGCTCCATCACAGCGCCGCTGTCATCTCTACGCTCGGCCGAGATAGTGTTCATCATCGCATCGGTGACCTGATCGTTACACTTCGACCACGCATCGACCACCTTGTTGTACTTTTCGCCCTGAGTGATCAGGCCGTCCATGTACTGTTGCTCGAAACCTTTGACCTGATCGCGGGTTTCTTCGACGATCGTCCACTTGCTGTCGGGAATGACCATGTCGTCCTTGCCAAAGCTGATGCCGGCCCGGAACGCCTCTTTAAAGCCCATCGACATGATCTGATCACAGAAGATGACCGACTCTTTTTGCCCGCAATAGCGATACACGGTGTCAATCGTCTGCTGCACTTCTTTCTTGCGCAACAGCTTGTTCACCAAGCTGAACGGGGCCTTGGCATTGAGCGGCAACATCGCACCAATCCGGACACGGCCCGGCGTGGTTTCAACCCGCTGCATCACTTCGTTGCCTTCCTCGTCGATCTGGGCAATGCGCGCTGTGATCTTGGCGTGCATGTGCACTTCGCCGGCGTCCAGCGCATGCTGCACCTCGTCGATCGAGGCAAAGGCCATGCCCTCACCCTTCATGCCTTCACGCATGATCGAGGTGTAGTAGAGGCCCAGAATCATATCCTGCGAAGGAACAATGATCGGCGCACCGTTGGCGGGCGACAGAACGTTGTTTGTCGACATCATCAGAACGCGGGCTTCCAACTGCGCCTCAAGGCTCAGCGGGACGTGAACGGCCATCTGGTCGCCGTCGAAGTCGGCGTTGAACGCCGAACAGACCAGAGGGTGAAGCTGAATGGCCTTGCCTTCGATCAAGACAGGCTCGAACGCCTGAATGCCCAACCGGTGCAGCGTCGGCGCGCGGTTCAGCAAAACAGGATGTTCGCGGATCACCTCGTCCAGAATATCCCAAACTTCGGGGCGTTCCTTTTCGACCAGCTTCTTGGCTTGCTTGACGGTCGACGACATGCCCTTGGCTTCCAGCCGCGAGTAGATGAACGGCTTGAACAGTTCCAGCGCCATCTTTTTGGGCAGGCCACATTGATGCAGCTTGAGTTCCGGCCCGGTCACAATCACCGAACGGCCCGAGAAGTCGACGCGCTTGCCCAGAAGGTTCTGACGGAAGCGGCCTTGCTTGCCTTTCAGCATGTCCGACAGCGATTTAAGCGGGCGCTTGTTGGCGCCGGTGATCACGCGGCCGCGACGGCCATTGTCAAACAGCGCATCGACCGATTCTTGCAGCATCCGCTTTTCGTTGCGCACGATGATATCCGGCGCGCGCAGCTCGATCAGACGCTTCAGGCGGTTGTTACGGTTGATCACGCGGCGATACAGATCGTTCAGGTCGGAGGTGGCAAAGCGGCCACCGTCCAGCGGCACCAACGGGCGCAGCTCGGGCGGAATGACCGGAATGACCGTCATCACCATCCATTCCGGGCGATTGCCGGATTCGAGGAAGGATTCCACCACCTTGAGGCGCTTGATGATCTTTTTGGGCTTCAACTCGCCCGTGGCTTCGGCCAGATCGGCGCGCAGTTGCTCGGCCTCGGATTCAAGGTCGATGGCCGCCAGCATCTCGCGGATCGCCTCGGCACCGATATTGGCGGTGAAAGCGTCCATGCCATACGCGTCTTGCGCGTCCATGAACTCTTCTTCGTTCAACATCTGGCCATAGCTCAGATCGGTCAGGCCGGGTTCGATCACGACGTAGTTTTCGAAATACAGAACGCGTTCCAGATCCCGCAGGGTCATGTCCAGCATCAGGCCGATGCGCGAGGGCAGCGATTTGAGGAACCAGATATGCGCGCAAGGGGCGGCCAGTTCGATATGGCCCATCCGTTCACGGCGGACCTTTTGCAGCGTGACTTCGACACCGCATTTTTCACAGACGACACCGCGGTATTTCATCCGCTTGTATTTGCCGCACAGGCATTCATAATCCTTGATCGGGCCGAAAATGCGCGCGCAGAACAGGCCGTCACGTTCGGGCTTGAACGTGCGGTAGTTGATCGTCTCGGGTTTCTTGATCTCGCCGTAGGACCAGCTGAGGATACGCTCGGGGCTGGCAAGGCTGACCTTGATTTCGTCGAACACCTTGGCCGGAGCGGCCGGGTTGAACGGGTTGTTTGTGAGTTCCTGGTTCATTTGATGTCCTCAATTCTGAGAGGGTGCGGGGGAAGGTGCGCCCAAAGGGCACACCCTACGGGGTGGGTGTAGGGTGCGCATTCACTGCGCACCGCTCGCACGTCACTCCGCGTCTTCCTCCTCCGCATCCAGGAGTTCCATGTTCAGGCCGAGGCCGCGCACTTCTTTGACAAGAACGTTGAACGATTCCGGCACACCGGCCTCGAAGTTGTCCTCGCCCTTGACGATCGACTCGTACACCTTGGTCCGGCCCGCCACGTCGTCCGACTTGACCGTCAGCATTTCCTGCAGGGTGTAGGCGGCGCCATACGCTTCCAGCGCCCAGACCTCCATCTCGCCGAACCGCTGGCCGCCAAACTGGGCTTTACCGCCCAAAGGCTGCTGCGTGACAAGGCTGTATGGCCCGGTCGAGCGCGCGTGGATCTTGTCGTCGACAAGGTGATGCAGCTTCAGCAGGTATTTCACACCCACCGTCACAGGACGGCTGAACTGTTCACCGGAGCGGCCGTCAAAAAGGATCGACTGGCCGGATTCATCGAAGCCCGCACGCTTGAGCGCATCGTTCACATCGGCCTCTTTCGCACCATCGAAAACCGGCGTTGCGATCGGCACACCGCGGGTCACGTTGCCCGCTGCCTCGACAAGCTGATCCTCTTCCATGCCGGCGATGCCTTCGTCGTAGACATCCTCGCCATAGGCCAGTTTCATCGCCTCGCGCACCGGGGTCAGATCGCCCGAGCGGCGATATTCCTGCAACGCATCATCCACCTTGATGCCAAGGCCACGTGCGGCCCAGCCCATGTGGGTTTCAAGGATCTGACCAACGTTCATACGCGACGGAACGCCAAGCGGATTCAGACAGAAATCAACCGGCGTGCCATCTTGCAGGAACGGCATGTCCTCGATGGGAACCACCTTGGAAATCACACCCTTGTTGCCGTGACGACCGGCCATCTTGTCGCCCGGCTGAAGCTTGCGCTTCACGGCGATGAAGACTTTGACCATCTTCATCACACCCGGCGGAAGATCATCGCCACGACGCACTTTTTCGACCTTGTCCTCGAACCGGGCTTCAAGCGTGCGTTTCTGCTGCTCGTATTGCTCGTTCAGGGCTTCGACGATTTGCGCGTCTTGCTCGTCTTTCAGGGCAAGCTGCCACCACTGGCCTTTGGTCAACGTGTCCAGCAATTCCTCGGTGATATCCGAGTTTGCCTTGACGCCTTTCGGGCCTTTGACGGCGACCTTGCCCAGAATCTGGGTTTTCAGACGCGCATAGATGTTGCGATCAAGGATCGCCAGCTCATCGTCGCGGTCACGCGCCAGACGTTCGACTTCCTCGCGTTCGATCTGCAAGGCGCGTTCGTCTTTTTCAACGCCGTGGCGGTTGAACACCCGCACCTCGACCACGGTGCCATAGTCACCGGGTTTCACGCGCAGGGATGTGTCACGCACGTCGCTGGCTTTTTCACCAAAGATGGCGCGCAACAGTTTTTCTTCTGGTGTCATCGGGCTTTCGCCCTTGGGGGTGATCTTGCCCACCAGAATATCGCCCGGCTCAACGTCGGCACCGATGTAAACGATGCCCGCCTCGTCAAGGTTGCGCAGCGCTTCTTCGCCCACGTTCGGGATATCGCGGGTGATTTCTTCCGGCCCCAACTTGGTGTCGCGGGCGGCCACTTCGAATTCCTCGATATGCACGCTGGTGAACACGTCATCCTGTGCGATCCGCTCAGAGATCAGGATCGAGTCTTCGTAGTTATAGCCGTTCCACGGCATGAAGGCGACGATGACGTTTTTACCAAGCGCCAGTTCCCCCATGTCGGTGGACGGACCATCGGCAATCACTTCGCCTTTCTGAACCGTATCTCCCACCTTCACCAGCGGACGCTGGTTGATACAGGTGTTCTGGTTCGACCGCTGGAATTTGCGCATCCGGTAGATATCAACACCCGGATCACCGATTTCCATATCTGCGGTTGCCCGCACAACGATACGCGACGCATCGACCTGGTCGATGATGCCCGCACGTTTCGCCATGATCGACGCGCCCGAATCGCGGGCCACGACGCCCTCGATCCCGGTGCCGACCAGCGGCGCCTCGGAGCGCAGCGTCGGCACGGCCTGACGTTGCATGTTCGAGCCCATCAAAGCGCGGTTGGCGTCGTCGTTTTCAAGGAACGGAATCAACGATGCCGCGACCGAGACCAGCTGTTTCGGCGACACGTCGATCAGATCGACGCTTTCGTTCGGGGCCAGCATGTATTCGCCCGACTGACGGGTCGACACCAGATCGTTCACGAACTGAGCGTTATCATCCAGCTTGGCGTTGGCCTGCGCCACGGTGTGGCGCATTTCCTCGGTCGCGGACATATAGACCACCTCGTCGGTGACCTTGCCGTTATCGACCTTGCGATAGGGCGTTTCGATAAAGCCGTATTTGTTCACGCGGGCAAAGGTCGCCAGCGAGTTGATCAGACCGATATTCGGGCCTTCCGGCGTTTCAATCGGGCACATCCGACCGTAGTGTGTCGGGTGCACGTCGCGCACCTCAAAGCCAGCCCGCTCACGCGTCAGACCACCCGGCCCAAGCGCCGACAGGCGGCGTTTGTGGGTGACTTCCGACAACGGGTTGGTCTGATCCATGAACTGCGACAGCTGCGACGAGCCAAAGAATTCGCGCACGGCGGCTGCGGCAGGTTTGGCGTTGATCAGGTCTTGCGGCATGACGGTGTCGATCTCTACGCTGCTCATGCGTTCCTTGATCGCGCGCTCCATTCGCAGAAGGCCGACGCGATACTGGTTTTCCATCAACTCACCAACCGAGCGCACCCGGCGGTTGCCCAAGTGGTCGATATCGTCAATGTCGCCTTTGCCGTCACGCAATTCCACCAGAGCCTTGATGCAGGCCACGATATCTTCGCGATCCAGCGTGCGTTGCGTGTCAGGTTTGTCGAGGTTCAGGCGCATGTTCATCTTCACGCGACCAACCGCCGACAAGTCGTAACGCTCGGAATCGAAGAACAGCGTGTTGAACAGGGCCGATGCGGCCTCTTCCGTGGGCGGCTCGCCGGGGCGCATGACGCGGTAGATATCCATGAGCGCGGTTTCACGGTTCATGTTCTTGTCGGCCGCCACGGTATTCCGAATGTAAGGGCCAACATTGATGTTATCGATGTCCAGCACCGGAATATCGGTGACCCCGGCTTCGATCAGCTCTTTGACGGTGCCGCCGATGATGTCGCCATCTTTGTCGCGCTCGATCGTCAACTCGTCACCAGCTTCGACATAGATCGCGCCGGTTTCTTCGTTGATGATGTCACGGGCGACGAATTTACCGGCGATCTGCTCATACGGCAGCAGCAATTCGGTCACTTCGCCTTCGTCGATCAGCTTTTTGACAGCCCGCGGGGTGATCTTCTTGCTGGCTTCGGCGATGACCTCGCCGGTTTTCGCATCGACCAGATCAAACGTCGGGCGGGTGCCGCGCACACGCTCGGGGAAGAACTTGGTGACCCAGCCCTTGTTCTTTTTCAGTTTGTAATCAACCGTGTCGTAATAAGCATCCATGATGCTTTCTTGATCCAGACCCAACGCATACAGCAGCGTCGTCACCGGCAACTTGCGGCGGCGGTCGATCCGGGCGAACACGATATCCTTGGCGTCGAATTCAAAGTCCAGCCACGAGCCGCGATAGGGAATGATGCGGCAGGCAAAGAGCAACTTGCCCGAGCTGTGCGTCTTGCCCTTGTCGTGGTCGAAGAAAACGCCGGGGCTACGGTGCATCTGGCTGACGATCACACGCTCGGTGCCGTTGACGACAAACGTGCCGTTATGCGTCATAAGGGGCATATCGCCCATGAACACGTCTTGTTCCTTGATGTCCTTGACCGATTTGGCGCCGGTGTCTTCATCGATATCAAACACGATCAAACGCAGCGTCACCTTCAGCGGAGCGCTGTAGGTCATGTCGCGCTGCATACACTCCTCGACATCGTATTTCGGGCGTTCCAGATCGTAATTCACGAATTCCAGCACGCTGGTTTCGTTGAAATCCTTGATCGGGAATACCGATTGAAACACACCTTTGATCCCCTCGCCGTCCAGCGGCTGCGGCGCATCACCGGATTTCAGGAAAAGATCATACGAGGATTTCTGAACCTCGATCAGGTTCGGCATATCCAGCACTTCGCGGATTTTGCCAAAATACTTACGCAAACGTTTCTGGCCTAGGAAGGTCTGAGCCATGTGTCCGGTCACCTTTCGTTTCTCACTGGCGCGCGCACTGTCGGGCCACAGCAGCACGTCCATCAGAGATGGCGGGTGCGATCCATTCCCGGCCCTTGTCCCACCAAGGGCCTCCCGATCGCGTAAACCTCGCCTTAGAAAACCCCTGACCAATCAGGGCCTTACTGAGACAGGTTCGGCTGGGCCCGAAAATCCGGGCCCAGCCTGTCAAATCGTTCCGGGGATCCCCGGAAAACCGATTACTTCAGCTCGACTTCAGCGCCGGCTTCTTCAAGCTTCGACTTGATTTCTTCGGCTTCGTCTTTCGATGCGGCTTCTTTGACAGCTTTGCCACCCGCTTCGACCAGCTCCTTGGCTTCTTTCAGGCCGAGACCGGTGATTGCGCGGACTTCCTTGATCACGTTGATCTTGGAGGCACCGGCCGACTTCAGGATGACGTCGAATTCGGTTTGCTCTTCAGCCGCTTCGCCGCCGCCTTCTGCGGGGCCAGCCATCATCACGGCGCCGCCAGCGGCGGGCTCGATGTCGTACTCGTCCTTCAGGATGGTTTTCAGTTCTTGTGCTTCGAGAAGCGTCAGACCAACGATCTCTTCAGCCAGTTTTTTCAGATCAGCCATTGTTCAGCTCTTTCCGTATAAAAGATGTGTTCCAACGTCGGGCATTACCCATACGCAGATATTCCAGTTGCTCGCTTACGCAGCTTCCGCCTTCTCTTCGATGGTCGAAAGGATGCTCGCGATGTTCGAAGCAGGGGCGCCAATTGCACCGGCGATGTTCGAAGCGGGTGCGCCCAGCATACCGGCGATCTGAGCAAGCAGCTCTTCGCGCGACGGCATATCGGACACGGCTTTGACACCGGCACGGTCCAGAGCGTCCGTACCCATTGCACCGCCGAGGATCTCGAATTTCGAGTTGTCCTTGGCGAACCCTTCGGCGACCTTGGCGGCCGACACGGGGTCTTCTGAATAGGTCAGAACGGTCATGCCCGAGAGGTATTGGCCAATGCTTGCGCACGGCTTGCCCTCAAGGGCGATCTTGGCGAGCCTGTTCTTGGCAACGCGAACGGATGCTTCGGCGTCGCGGGCGCGCGCACGAAGGTCCTGCATCTGGGCAACTGTCAGACCCGCGTAGTGGGCAACCACTACGACGCCAGAGCTTTCGAAGATCTGGCCGAGTTCCTCGACCACTTTCTCTTTCTGGGCTCTATCCACAGTTTCACTCCAAGTTTGGGGGTTTCCCCCCGGCTCATGTTTGCCCTTGATCAGATCAAGAGCGTTCGGGTCCAATTTCAGGGTCCCGAGGCCAAGATCACCCGAAGGCTGAAACCTTCGTTGAATCTCATCTCGTTCCCCATCTCAGGAAGGAATTATTGAGCGGATGCCCAACCCTCCATCTCGGACAGGACAGGGCCACAGGGCGGCCCCGCCATTCACACCGGCCCCGAAGGACCGGCGCAAATTCTTATTCCGACGCAGCGTTGCTGACGTCGATGCTGACACCCGGACCCATGGTCGAGGTCAGCGAAATCTTCTTCATGTAGGTGCCCTTGGCGCCCGTCGGCTTGGCCTTCGAGACAGCCGTAACAAACGCGCGGACATTCTCCACCAGCTTGCCTTCGTCAAACGACGCCTTGCCAACACCAGCATGCACAACACCGGCTTTCTCGGCCTTGAACTGCACCTCACCGCCTTTGGCATTCTTGACAGCGTCTGCGACATCCATGGTCACCGTGCCAACCTTGGGGTTCGGCATCAGGTTACGCGGGCCCAGAACCTTACCCAGACGGCCGACGATCGGCATCATGTCGGGGGTTGCGATGCAGCGATCAAATTCGATCGTGCCGCCCTGAACAGTTTCCATCAGGTCCTCGGCGCCAACGATATCAGCACCAGCCTCTTTCGCCTCGTCGGCCTTGGGGCCACGGGCGAAGACGGCGACGCGCACGTCTTTGCCGGTGCCGTTGGGCAAACCGACAACACCGCGAACCATCTGGTCCGCATGGCGCGGATCGACGCCCAGGTTCATCGAGATTTCGATGGTCTCGTCAAACTTGGCGACGGCATTGGCCTTGACCAAGGCCACAGCATCTTCGACGCTCAGGTTGTCTTTGCCAGCAAAAGCTTCACGGGCAGCGCGGGTACGTTTTCCAAGCTTTGCCATCTTACTTCACCTCGATGCCCATGGAACGCGCAGAGCCAAGGATGATTTTCATCGCAGCTTCCACGTCGTTTGCGTTCAAATCTTTCCACTTCGCCTCGGCGATCTCGCGGACCTGCTTGGTGGTCACATAACCTGCTGTCGCGCGACCGGGGGTATTCGCACCCGACTTCAACTTGGCGGCTTTCTTCAGGTAGTAAGACGCGGGCGGCGTCTTGATGTCGATGTCAAAGGACTTGTCCTGATAGTAGGTAATCACGGTCGGGCACGGGGCGCCCTGCTCCATGTCCTGCGTCTTGGCGTTGAACGCCTTGCAGAATTCCATGATGTTGATACCACGCTGACCAAGCGCCGGACCCACGGGCGGGGACGGGTTTGCTTGACCTGCGGGCACTTGCAGCTTCATCGTGCCTGCGAGTTTCTTGGCCATTTGGCCTCTCCTTCTTTCCAACTTCCGTCAGGGCGCGCCCCTCGGGATCTAAGTTGTGTGGTCCGGTCCGGGCGCCGCGGCGCCCTCGCCTCCCACGGCTCACACGTCAGGCCTGCTTGGTGACCTGCGTGAATTCCAGTTCGACCGGGGTTTCCCGACCAAAGATCGACACCGTCACCTTCAGGCGCTGGTTGTCGTCATCTACTTCCTCGACCATGCCGTCGAAATCCTCGAACGGTCCGTCGTTGACCTTAACCTTCTCGCCGATCTCGAAATGGATCAGCGTGCGCGGCGCGTCTTCGCCTTCCTGAACGCGGTTCAGGATGGTGTTGACCTCGGCATCGCGCATCGGCATCGGGCGACCCTGCGGACCAAGGAACCCAGTCACGCGGTTGATCGAATTGACCAGGTGATACCCCCGATCCGACATCTCCATGTGCACCAACACATAACCGGGCATGAACCGACGCTCGGTCGTCACCTTCTTGCCGCGACGCACCTCGATCACCTCTTCGGTCGGAACCAGAACTTCATCAATCTGATCTTCCAGCCCCTGCTCGGCAACGGATGTTCTGATTTGCTCGGCGACTTTCTTCTCAAAATTCGAGAGAACACTGACCGAGTACCACCGTTTCGCCATGTCCGACCCATGCCCTTGTCGTTACCGGCCATCAGGCCGAAATTTCCAGAATTTCCTAGGCGTGAAGCCTAATACCCCGAAACAAAAATCGGCGCGCAACCCGATTCGCCGCGCGCCATGATCCGAAGTGTGCTGCCACTTACCGCCCATCGCCCCTGATTTCAAGGTCTTGAAAGGGATTTTCTTTCTGATCAGCCAAACAGAGAAAGAACACCCTGCAATCCGCTGCGTATCCCAAGATCGACCAGCGCAAAGAAAACGGCGGTCAATGCGGCCATGATGAAAACCATGACCGTGGTCAGCAATACTTCGCGGCGGGTTGGCCAGACAACTCTGGCCACTTCCGAGCGGACCTGCTGAATAAACTGGAGCGGATTGGTGCGTGCCATGGGCGCTGTCTTCTTTCTCAAACGGGTTGACCGGGCACATACGCCGCTCTGAGCACGAATTCAAGGGGCGACGGTTCAAACCCTTTTGCTTCAGACCAGACCCAAATCACGCGCACGGCCTATCCCTGCTTAGAGCGCGCAGCCAGACGCTCATACGGGTCCAGCGCTTCGTCAAGATTGATCTGGGGCTCCTGCGTTTGGGCAAAATCCGGCAACGCCAGACGGTCGGCCCAGCGTTCGGGCAGCCAGTCCAGAACCTTGTCCCACCGCAGGGCCAGTGCATCAGCTTTCTGGCGCAGACGCGCCGCCCGTTTCGGTCGGCGACGCGCGAAACGCGCCCATCGCTTTCGCGCGATCTCGGCGAACCGGTCATGCCCCAAGGTCAGATATGTAATCACCAGCCCCATGATCACAGTGAAGAAAACAACCAGCAGCAGCATCGGCCACCAGATCACAAAGCCAACCAAGGCCAGCAGCACGATCCGCCGCCGCGTCAACTTGATACCCTTGGCCCGCTCCAGCCACCCCGGCTTGGCGCTCGGGCGTGAGTCGGGCTGGAAAATTCCTTCTTCCGCAGCATTGGACAGATATGACGGGTCGTCGGCACCGGCGCGCGGCGTTCCATCGTTCCCAGCTACGGAAGACGGCGCAATCGGCGGCAGATTGTTGCGGTTTTCCTCGCGCCGTTGCTCCAACAAAACCTGATGGATGACACGATCCGCATTCTCACATGCCAAGCGTCGTGTGCAGGCGTCCGGCGGCGCCTGTCCCTGCAGTTCTTCTCCATCATGCGGCAAGAAAGACGCAGGACGGCGGTTCGTCTCCGACAAATCGGTCATGGCAGCACTCACTTCACCAACACCCCCAACGCAGGACTGTCCGAGCAAAGCAGACCGTCACGTGCGACCCAGTTGGTTCACGTTTTTTCTGAGGCTGAAATAAGGCGGGATCATGGCAATTACGCGCCGAAATTCCGACTTTGTCGCCAGAGCTCGACCACTGGCCGTTATCCAAGCCAATTGTTTCCACGCAGACCGCCCAGACAGCTGTTCTGCTAACGGGATAACACTTTTTTGGCTGGAGGTTTTGGCAGGGGCAGCAGGGTTCGAACCCGCGACCTACGGTTTTGGAGACCGTCGCTCTACCAGCTGAGCTATACCCCTGTACCAAGCGCCGAATTACGCCACATGGCACCGGGAATCAAGTCGCCTTTCGCGACTTTCTGCGGCGATTTCGGCAAATATCTTTGGATTGCGCCCCTTACGCCGCCGAACGCGCTGCATATCGCGGGCTTTGCACCACACCCTTGTCGAACAATTGCGCGATCTCGGTATCGCTCAATCGAGCGACATCGCCCAAAATCTCTTCGGTGTGCTGGCCCAGTTCGGGGGCTGGCGCGGGTTGGCTGCGGGCATGGGCCGAAAACTGCGCCGGGCACCCCGGCACTGGAAACCGTCCCAGGTCGGGCTGATCCAACATGGAAAACATCGGGTTTGCCTCGCTGAGATCTGGATCATCTTGCACGGCCGATTTGATGCTGCGAAACATCGACCAGGTGATGCCACGTTTGTTGAACTCTTCGGCGAAATCCCCGACACGGCGCGCGGCGAACCACGGCGCAAGAATGGCCGTGATGTCGTGGCGCAGATCCCATCGCGCCCCTTCATCGGTCAAATCACGCCCGCTACGTTTGGCCAGCGCTTCCATCTGCGCGCCGGTTTCCGTCACCTTGACCAGCCCTGACCATTGCCGCGTGGTCAGGCCGATCACCATCACGCGCTGGCCACAGGCACATACGAAATCCTGCCCATAGGCGCCGTATAGGGCATTGCCCGCCTTGCCGCGCTCGGCCTCGTTTACGACGGCATCGCCGATCATGCCCAAATGCCCCATCGTGGCCGCCGCCACGTCTTTCAATGCGATCTCGGCCTCTTGGCCCTCGCCATGCCGCAGCCGGTGGCGTTCCGCCGCCAACAGCGCCGACACCACCATGTTGCCTGCGATTAGGTCCCAAGCCGGCAGCGCACTGGCAACAGGGGCGTCATGGCCTTCGGGACCGGTCATGTCGGGGATACCAAGCGCCGGGTTCACCGTGTAGTCCACCTGCGGTCGGCCATGCCTGTCCCCCATCAGCGTCACCATGATCAGATCACGGCGATATTGACTCAGGGTTTCGTAATCCATCCAGCCCCGCAC
>Ga0209944_1000935_pt1 | contig 12437 bp, 4 predicted proteins | sample SalPonR1_C_D2_MG_FD_185701 | JGI IMG/M metagenome (GOLD analysis project Ga0209944, IMG submission 185701) | Salt pond soil microbial communities from South San Francisco under conditions of wetland restoration - Salt Pond MetaG R1_C_D2_MG... ...
ATTTGAAAGCAGACCATTTGACCGACTGTATTCATCTATCTGTTCACCTGTGTCCGTATCAAAAACCTGAATACCCGACCCTTCAGTTGAAATCCAGAGATTTCCATCTGAGGTAAACCTCAAATCGGGTATATTGCTGGTTGAAGATGTTGAAATATAATTGAACTCAGGTTCACTGCCGGAATCATCCAATCGCCAGACACGTCCGCCTTGTTCCCCTCCCCAGAGCACCCCGGCAGGCCCTTCATGAAGAACACTTATATTGATTTCATTTCCGATTCGATAGGTTTGAATGATCTCCTGCTCATTTATTTTTAACAGCTCTCCCCCTCTCAGTGCCACCCATAAGGTTCCGTCATCTCCTACCGTGAGCGAGCTTACTGCGCGATCTTCTCCACCAATATCCGCTACAGCAGTGGAAAGAGTGTCGGATTCAAAATTCCCTTCTTCAGAAAAACTGTATCGCACCAAGCCAAGTGCCTCAGTACCCACCCAAACGTTACCGTTCTTGTCGGCCGCCATTCGGTTCAGGTTTACAGAAAAATTGATCAGCTCTTTTCCCTGTATCTGCTGAGTAAACCTGACTTTTTCGCCAGTTCTAAAGTTCTGAATAGGTCTCTCTGAGACAACTATACCTGCATTGGAGCTAGCCCAAAGACGGCCGTCCGGGGCTTCCATCATGTCCCATACTGTCAGTTCGGTAAGCCCCTCATCCAGGCCATGTACCTGTAAACTTACACCGTCATACCGAGCAAGGCCGGATGTGTATATGGCAAACCATATAAATCCCTGACTGTCTTGAAATACCTTATGGACTTCTGCAGAGGGGAGGGGATTGACTTCATTTTCAGGGGTGTATTGTGTTATCGGGAGGCTTTGGCCTCCCGACACAACAGGAAAAAGAAGCATGATAACGCCGATCAGTAGAAGGGTCTGTTTCATAACATATTGTACGCTTCCAGTTTCCGGCATTTCTTATCTTTATTATCCTTCTATAGTTCCGCCACCACCATTGAATGATTCTATAGTTCCACCGCCACCATTGAATGATGAAAGAAGTGAACCCGAAGAGGTAAATGAGGATGTGCCCGTAAACGTAGTGGTCTCAAAAGTAGTGCTGTTTAACATTAATGGAGAACTGGTTGATTGAGTTGCAACTACAGCTGCTGCAGCACCGGTCTTTAGAATCAAGGTGTTGAACTCATCAAAAGTAGCTCCATCAAAAAAGACACCGTTCCCACTTACGACATTGAGCATGGCCGCAAGAAATTCAGCAAGAAGTATTTCAACATCAGTGCTTTTTTTCTTAATCGTGAGAATGCTTTCTGCAGTTGCAAGTCTCTCACTCTCTGTCGCTCCAAAATCAAATTTATATGTGAGATCCAGATTATCGATAGCTTCCAGATACCCGATCAACTGTTCTTTAGAAACGGTAGCTCCTTTCCCTTTTGTAGAAAATTTAAATTGCTCTGCCCAAAATGGGTAGGTATTTGTTTTTAACTCAATTAAGTCATTTTCAAAACCATTATTAAATTTTTCAATCAGTGTTACTGTTTCTGGCTTAAAGCCTACATTTTCAGTGGTAACATCAGCCCCGTCTACTGTTACACCCAAGGGCAGTGTTGTCGTGGCAGTATAGTTCGGACCTTCACCTTCCAAACCAAAAATAAACGGATTTTTTGCGGGATCTATGTCTATGCTGAAATCTACAGCAGAGTCACCCGTATATACGTTAAACGTATACGAGCCATCTAAAGATGTGAGTACAGACCCTGTAATCGGATTACTCGAAACTGGAGAAGTCCCGGTAAAATCAATCTCTACATTATCAATACCGCCCTCACCCGGATCTTTGATGCCGTCTCCATTCTCATCCACATAGACTGTACCGGATATTGAATAGATGCCTTTACATGGCCCGGGTATGAGTCTTGTTTCCACTGCATCGCTGCCTGTTGGCTGAATAGTTGCATCAACCATACCTGTCAGCACCTCGCCGGAGTAACTGATTGTGTAGGTTTCATCTTTATTTGCTCCAATAGAACTCGTCCATTGGATATCACCATCTGCATTTAATGAACTTCCCTCACTTGGCGTGTAGCCTTGTAATTCTGCGCATGCAGGTACCTCAAAGATCATATAATTAAAACCACTGCCATCACTACCTCTAGCGACGGTATATGAGAAATCAGTCTTATTAAGTATTTCATCGTAGTTACTTCCTTGAAACGTGATTGTGAAGTCATCGATAGTTACTGGCTCTTCACTGACACCCGTTACTGAAGCAACCGGGATTGAACTGGTTTCATAGAGTGATCCCTCAGAAACCGGATTTTGCATTTCATTACAGCCAAAAAATAAAAGCATGCAACAAACTGTGGCTGCAAGCGAAAACGTAACTTTACTACTTAAACTTCTTGGTCGTGTTTTTAGTGGTTCTATTGTATTCATAAAAGTGCCCCCATCGTGACGTTGATTTTGTTAATAAACTGTTTACTCAGCAGATACAGAGAGCTGATTTTACCTACAGACAACCTAAAGCTGTGGAGATTCTAAATAACAATGCTTTACAAACTGTTAATTCTCAAGAGTTTTCTCGCGTTTCGCAGTATGGTGGTGTACAACTGAAACACATCATTTACAGTTATTTAGACTCTTTTTTAAGAAATCTAATCTAGAAAAAATCCTGATCACTTCCTTTTATTACATATATATGAGATAAAATTAATAAATACGGTTCATATCAGGATTGAGAAGATTGCAAATCATATTTCAAGGTTAAAAATATCCCTGGCGTCTTTGCCTGAATATCATCCACAATCCCTCACTGCTCCCCACTCTACGGTTGCTCCATTAAAAAGGATTCAAACTCTCTTTATTTTTATATAAATTTTTGAAAAATAATGATCTACCAGTAGCCCCCTAACTATGCCGAAAAAATAGTTCTTCATCAGATCCCGATACTGGCTCCATTTTTTCAAATTAAGTTGAAAAGACTATTTTTCTTTCAGCGCCACCCAGCAACAGGCAGACGAATGATAGTGCTGCTGACCTTTTTTGGCTCTGCCAAATTCTCCGTAGGTAAAAAATCCGGCCATGGGGCTGTTCCACACGTCAGCCAATCCTTCGTTTTCCATGGTCACCAGCGGTCCGAGAGCCGGTTCTCTGCCCGCACAGGAAAATACCAGCAGGGCATCCGCATCATCACCCACCGAACTTTTCACATCCGTTGCTTCATCGATAATTTCCTGCACAATATCAAAATCCGGCGGTACGGAGAACCAAAACTTTTCCCCCTCTTTCATCTCCATATCCGTAACCAGCGCATTTTCCTCGCGATCAATGCTCATGGGGCCCTTAATCACTATTTCATCACTGTTTTCCCGCTCTGCGATAAACGGGTAGTTGAATGAGAGCTCATTTAAAACATCAAAATCGAGGCCTGCACCTTCTTTATCTTTGCCCAGATACTTCAGGTACATATCTACCGCAGGCTTTCCGTCGATGGAATAGAGGAAGCTGCCCTTGCTGCGGGTCACTGTCCTGGAGATCCCCAAACGTTTCCAGCCGGTGATGGCCATGCCATTCAGAGAGACTTTATCAGCATTCAGAACCAGGGCTAAAAGGCCGTGATTTGTTTCCCGTTTTTGGGTAAAGACAGACGTACCTGACAGGGTCATATCATCTCCGGCCATGCCTCCAAAAAAGATCTTGTCCCTGCCAATCGCTTCAGACAGTTCATGAACCAGTGTCATTCCGTCAAACACATCTGAGGAAGGAGTTACGCCGGTACTGCAAAGTATCAGAGAGGGGTTTGAAAATGTTTGCAGGGAAGTTTTTGCGAGATGAACGGCTGTCTCTTTAATAGTTCTGTCACCAATGTCCTCGATAAGAATAGAATACGCTTCCCGGTTCAGGTCGAGCAGCAGTACGGCGATTTCTCCGTTGCTTTGATGACCGTCCGTGAACTCTCCGCAGGATGTAGCACCAAAGATATCAATACCCAGTTCCTGCAAAATAGCGCAAACGGATTCTCTATCCTGTTTAACGGATATAAAGAGAAAAGCCAGCGTGGGGGCAAACCCATCAGATAAACTCTGATTCAATGCTGACCGAATTTCGTCTGGTGAACTGCCTTGAAGGGATTTCGATTTCATTCCATTTATTTGATTATAATCATTTTACCTCTGTTCGCTGAGGAACGCAAGTCGAAAAATTCTCCATGCACCTTAGTGATTCCGTTAGGGATATTTCTCTCTACTTCATTCCACCAAGCGAGCCCGCTATAGCATGCTAAAGGATATTAAAACAATTTTGATCCATATAAACAATTGATTAAATATTTCAACCTAAAAAAATTAATCTTTAAATTTTTTTAAACTTTTGAGATATGAACTTTTTTTATTAATCTCGCAGTGCATCCAACCTTTTATCCTCTCTTAAAATGAGTTCAATTCTACCTGGCTACGATTATGATATTTTTGTCAGTTATCGGCATCACGATAACAAGTATGACGGGTGGGTTACAGAGTTTGTTGAAAGGCTTCAACAGGAATTGAACGCAACCCTCAAAGACAAGCTGTCAATCTATTTTGACAAGAACCCTGAAAGCGGGTTGAGTGACAATCATGTTGTAGATCAATCCATCCGTAATAATATCAAAACCCTGGTATTTATTCCGATTGTATCCCAAACCTACTGCGATACCTCATCGTTTGCCTGGAGCAAGGAATTTATGGTATTTAAGGAGTTTGCTGATTCCGATCGTTTTACACGTACTATCCGATTGGCGAACGGTAATTTTACATCTCGTATTCTTCCCATAAAAATTCATGATATCGATGTAACAGATCTCCGGCTGCTTGAAACAGAACTCGCGGGAACATTGCGTTCTATCGATTTTATCTACCGGGAGGCTGGAGTCAATCGTCCGCTAAGACCTGTTGATGATGAAATTTCAGCGGTGTCATCCCAGGTTAAAACTCTGTACCGGAATCAGATTAATAAGCTTGCCTATGCCATCAAAGAGATTGTGCAGGGAATCAAGGATATTGACCGGCATCTTTCGCCGACAGTAAATCCATCCACACTCTCCGCTCCCAAACCTCCCGAGGGAGCCTTTTCATCATCTCATCCGTCTGCTTCAAAAGTGAAAGTAATTGATCAGTCCGGGCCCAGCGTTTATCTGGCATGGACCTCCAGTGATCTGAAAGAGGAACGGGAAGAGATGGCTATTACGCTGAAAAAAGCAGGATTTAATGTTCTGCCATCCACTGATTGTCCGGCCGATGATGATTCTTTTAAAGAGAAAGTAAAGGAAAATATGATGCGCTGTTCGTGCTCCCTGCACATATTGGGCGGTGAATTCGGGAGGCGATTTGAGTTTGAAAGTGAGACATCATTCCCGCAATTTCAGTTTCTGGAAGCAAAAAAGACGATTGAATCGGGCGAAGACGACTTTAATTGTTTTATCTGGATGCTTCCTGAAGCCTCCGCTAATATCAAGCCCGATCAGCAGAATTTAATCAACTTCATCCGCAACAACATCACGGAGAATATGATGTTCTCAAACAGTATGGGGCCGATGCAGCTTGTTGATGATATGCGCGTTGTGATGAAAAAAGAGGAAGAAGAACTGTTCGACTCTAAGGATACAGAGATCTTCTTCATCTATAACCAGCAGGATGAAGCAGAAGCAAAAATTATTACCGACCACCTCAGCACGGAATACCCTGTTGAGATCATGAATATTTTGCCCGATGGCGAGGACAAATACCGGGAAATCAGTACCCAGCAAATACCGAAAAGTAAGCTTGCGGTCGTTTATTTCAAATATGCCGCGGACTGGGCACTGCCGTTTACAAAACAGGTTTGGAAAACAGTGGGTGGTGCATCCTCTCCTACTCCCTTGTTCCTAATCGGAGAGGATGATCCCATCAGTAACAGAGCGCGCAATTTCAAAGCTCCCAAAGTTGTATCTACAATTGTCCCCAATGAGGATGTTCCCGCCGAAGTGAAGAAGGTGTACATAACCGTAAAAGACATGAGTTAGGTTATGCCCTATGTTTGACGATTTTCAGATTTGCCCTTATACCGGACTGCGCTCGTTCACCGAGGAGGAGTCGATCTATTTTAAAGGTCGCGAAGACAACATTGAGCAAGCAATAGAACAGCTTCAGCGCAACAAGTTTTTAATGCTGACCGGCGCCTCCGGTGATGGCAAGTCCTCATTGGTTTATGCAGGTATCATCCCCAATGCACGCGCCGGATTTCTGCGTTCCAAATATACGGACTGGGTTGTTGCCGATTTCCGCCCCGAACGGAACCCTTTTAAAAATCTCTGCAAAAGCCTGGCCGAACAGCTTGAGATCGAAAATATCCATACGGTTGAATCGGAGCTGAAACATGGTTTTTCCGCACTCATAGATCTGTACAAAAATTCTCCGCGCCATCTGGATACTGATTCAGTAGATTGGAAGGAGGCCGACGATGCCGGCAAGTCTGTTCTTAAACGGAAATCGGCCAACCTGATGATTCTGGTTGACCAGTTTGAGGAATTTTTCACCAATCCGGAGAACTACCAACAAGGCGCCCCCTCCAGGGAATCGAACCTTGTGCTCAATGTTCTGCTTGAAACCTCAAGAATAGCCCTTGAGGAAGATCTGCCCATTTATGTTGTTTTTACGATGCGGTCCGATTTTATCGGTCAATGTTCTGCATTCAGAGGACTTCCGGAATACATAGGATTTTCGCAGTTTTTTGTCCCACGGCTGAACCGTACACAGCTGCAGCAAGTCATAGAAGAACCGGCTGTACTGAGCGGCAATAAAATCACCCGAAGACTCACAGAACGCCTGATCTACGATCTTACCGAGGGTGTTGACCAGCTTCCTATTCTCCAGCATGCACTGAATCAGGTGTGGCACGCTGCTGATAACGGCCGGGATGAGATGGACCTGATTCATTACGCGATGGTGGGCGGTATGTCCGCCGATGAACTGCCCGGAGAGCAGAAGGAGAAATTTCAGGAGTGGTTTAATAATCTCCCTAAAGCAATCAGGGACTGCTACCATAAACCGGGTCTTCAAAATGTGCTTGATACGCACACTAATAAACTCTACCTCGAGGCAACCGAATACTACCTCCGCGAGACCGGAAAACCCATTTCAAACGATGACGTTAAGGCTATCATCAAAACGGCCTTTACCTGTCTTACAAAAATTGACCAGAGTCGTGCCGTCCGAAACCGCATGACGCTGCAGGAAATTACCGATATCCTGAACCGTCCCGGAATGGACACCGAACAAGTGGGAGCTGTACTCAATATTTTCAGGGAACCCGGCAATACGTTTATCCGGCCGTTTATTTCTGAGGAAACGGAGGATAAAAAGCTTAAACCCGGCGATGTGCTGGACATCACACATGAGAGTCTGATTCGGAACTGGCATTATCTGGAGGAATGGGCACTCGAGGAGTACGAAAATTACACGGTATATCTGGATTTTGAGATGCAGCTGAATCGCTGGGTGAACAACGACAAATCAGGCGGGTATCTGCTTTCAATTGGCCCTCTTGTTTTCTTTGAAGACTGGTATGAGCGGGTAGAGCCCAACAAATACTGGATTTCAAGATATCTGCCGGACGAACTGGGGAGTGCAAAAAAGCTTGAAAAAGCAGACCAGACGTTATCCAACGCGCGGGAATTTCTTCAGCGAAGTGCTCGCAGGCATACCGTTACCCGTACGTTCATGAAGTATGGGACCAAAAAAATCGGTGCAATTGTATCTGTGATCCTGCTGCTGGGCCTGGGAGCCTACGGCGCCTGGAGTGCCTATCAGAAGCAGAACAGCTCCGTGCTTGAGTTTATCAAGGAAGACACGGTTGCACTGGCAAACCGTCCCAATCTTTCACTTCAGGCAACCGCACCGTCTCTGGTTGAAATGATTGTGATGGATGCCGTTACCATCCCTGAGATCATTGAGGGAATTCGTGAAACAGACCAGAAGATAAAGATAGCAAACGGTATTGCGTCCAACCTGATACTTCAGGGCAGAAACCAGCCAGAAGCACTCATTTTTGAAGCACTCGAAACGGCAGACACGCTGCTTGACGGCTACAGTCCGGACGGACAGAACACCGAAGAACTTACCCGGACGCTCCAGCTGCTGTACGATTTTACCATTACCGCCGAAATGAACCACTACTACCTGCAGAGCGATCGCTCCGCCGCCCTGGTACGGTCCAATTCAGAACGCTCTGCTAACTGGGCACTCCATATATTGTCGGAGCAGCCGGAGGACTTTTCCGATATTCAGCACCTGCACCTGGCCATTGAAAACGGCCTAAGCAAACGGATTTTCACCATGGATGAGATCAGTGAGATGCTCTCTGTACTCTCACCGTTTGAACCGGATGAACGAAGCCAATGGGTAATGGATAGCTATCCACGCGACAGGGTCCTGATTCGCGGAGCAAATATCTACGGAAATCGGCATAACGGCCTTTATCAGCTTACGGCCTACCTCTATGCTGCAGCTGATGAACCACGGCTTGCCATTCAAAGCGTTGATTCCATTCTGGTAAATGAGAGTACATTTTTTGAAAACGACTACGATGCACACAGTGAAAATGCGACACATATAGCAGCTGTATTCTACACATACGATCATCCGGATGCATTAAATACATTCGTAGATGAATATTCTTCACGTGCAAACTGGATGCCCTCCGAATTTTACAATCAATTGGTTTCCAGAACGTATTTGGAGCTTTATCTGGCTGATCATTTCAATTATTATGCCGGATCGCTAAGATTTTACGCTAATCCGTACCTGAAATTTTCGTCGGATGAGATGCTCACCTTCTTTTTCACCCAGATGAGAAAAGACCTCATGCTGGAAAACAATCCGGATATACGACATTACGGTATGGCTCTGTCTTATAAAAACGAGGGTATACTTAAAGCCTTTCGGAATGAGATCAGAATGAACCCTGGAGCGAATTCATCCCTGTCTCCTTTGTTTGAAGAAGCCGTTGCCCACTACCAGCGTGTATCAGCTGATTATTTAAATCAATCAATTGTTATCCCTCTTACGTCTAGCCTCGATTTGGCCTCATTTCCACGAAAACATCTTTTTCTGTATCCCGATATGCGGATGCCTTTTTTCTTCGGAGAACCCAGGGCCAGAACCTTCTCTTATAATACAGCTGCATTTCCGCTGTACCTTATCGAATCTGATATATTTGAAGAGATGTACTCCGAACGTACTACACACCGGTATTTTGAAACCTGGATACAGGATTATCACGCCTCCATGACCTCACGTGACTGGCTTTTCAGGGAGCCTATAGCTGTTGGTACAATGGAAACCCTGGCCGATCATCTGGAGCGAGTGAATGCGGGTGAATCTGCGGACCTGAACTTGTTGTATCTGCATCTGGCTGACGCCACTTTAAACCTTGGAAACGCGGAGGCCGGTCTCGCTCACCTGCGGATGATCGAAACAGACAGGCTGCTCAACTCTTTTCAGTATTCACTTCCATTCTTCATTAACACGTACTCACTGGAGATTGTGGCTCATGCTGTAGCTCATGCCACGCTGCACGGAGAGATTGACCTTGCCTATAGCCTGGTGGATGTTTTTCAGCAGGAGGTGAACCGTTCATCGCTTTACGGATATGCAAGCCAAAGGATATCGCTGCTGTACCGTGATGAAGAAGCTGCGGTACAGCTGATCGATTCTGCCAGAACGGAAATGCTGCAGCTGGATAACCCGTCCGTTTTTCAGCCCAACAAACTGATCCTTGCAGCGGCCCTGATGTATCAGGATCCTGAAAATAACCGGGATGAGGCCTATCAAACTATCAAGAATTCAGGGAATAAGTTTAATGCTATGTTCAAATTCGCTGAGTCGCACGGTTTTGATGAAGAATTTTACGAGGGAACCAGCCATATTCCAGACCTTGTATCAAGCACCGACAGGCTTGCTTTTTACTACAATATCCTGCATGGTTACAATATAAACGGGGACATAGAACCGGAATGGGAAACCTATTATAGCAATCAGTTTGTCTTCATTAGAAGATTCTTGCCCTACATAGCGGAGGGATCATAGATGTTTGATACGCAAGCCATATGCCCCTACACCGGGCTTCGGTCGTTTACCGAAGAGGAGAGCCTCTACTTTAAAGGCAGAGACCAGCAGATCGACCAGATTACGACACTGCTTGAAAAAAACAAGTTCCTGATGCTTACCGGTGCGTCCGGTGAAGGCAAATCCTCGCTCATTTATGCCGGACTGGTACCCAATGCACGGGCCGGCTTTTTCAAGGCTCAATACAGCAACTGGGTGGTTGCCGATTTCCGGCCGGAGCGCAGCCCGGTTAAAAATATGGCGGAAGCCATTTCCAACAAGTTTGTGATTAACCCCGCCACGGCCGAAACCGAACTGCGGCGCGGTTACTCCTCTCTGATTGATCTATATACCAGCTCAAAATTTTACGTAGACAAAAACAGTGAAGAGTGGGAAAAGGCATCCGATGAAGAGAAAGTAAACATGCAGAGGTCTTCTGCCAATCTCCTCATTATTGCCGATCAGTTTGAGGAGTTTTTCACAAATCCTGAAAACTACTATAACGAAGTTCCATCCCAGGACTCCCAGGTGGTCGTGAATCTTTTGCTTGAGACAGCAAAAATTGCCCTTGAAAAGAATATCCCCGTCTATATTGTCTGTACCATGCGATCTGACTATATCGGTCAGTGTTCCGCATTCCGGGGTCTGGCCGACTATATCGGTTTTTCACAGTTTTTTGTACCCCGTCTGAAGCGCAAAGACCTCAAACAGGTAATCCTGGAGCCTGCAGGTTTGAGCGGGAACAGGATTTCACAGCGGTTGGTGGAACGCCTTCTGTATGACCTTTCGGAAGGTGTAGATCAGCTCCCTATCCTGCAACACGCCCTCAAACAGATCTGGCGTGCTGCAGATGAAGGAAGCGAGGAGATGGACCTCATCCATTACGCCAAGGTTGGGGGGATGCCCGCAAATGAGCTCCCTGAAGAGGATCAGCAGACATTTCTTTCGTGGTACAAAGGGCTGCCGGAGTTTCAGCGAGAATATTATAAGGAAACCGGACTGAACCGGGTTATTGAAATTCATGCAGACCTGCTTTATGAAAATGCCTGGTCCACTTATTCGGAAAATTTTCCGGATCAGCCCATTTCCAAAAAGAAGGCGGAAGAGATCATTTCGACAGCCTTCAGCTGTCTGACCAAGATTGATAACAGCCGGGCCGTTCGTAACCGGATGAGCCTTCAAGAGATCACCGATATTATCGATTCTCCCGGTGTAACGACCGGGGTTGCAGGCAACGTTCTCAAAACATTCCGGGAAGAAGGCAACTCCTTTGTAAGGCCGTTTTGTACGGATGATCCCGATTCCTGTGAACTTTCGGGCGATGCGGTGCTCGACATTACCCATGAGAGCCTGATCCGGAACTGGTCGAGACTGCGCGACTGGGCAAATCGTGAATACGAATTCTACTCCATCTACCAGGACTTCAAAAAACAGCTTGATCGCTGGAAGAACAGCGGAAAAAGCAGCAATTTTCTGCTGCCCATTGGGCCACTCTCCTTTTTTGAAAACTGGTACTCTAACTGCAGGCCCAATTCGAGCTGGATACGCCGGTATTCAGAGGTGGAGGGTGATAAACAAGCCGAGTTGGATAGCGCAAAACATCAGCTTGAAGATATCCGGGAGTTTCTGAAAAAGAGTGCCCGTAAAGTGGCCATTCCCCGTGCTTTTATGAAATACGGAGCAAAACGCATTGCGACAGGTTTTGCCATATGGGTTATGATTATCCTTTCCATCTTTTACTGGATTGACGCGGAGCAGAAACAGAATGACGCCGTTGTTGAAACTGTTCAGGAACGCTCCGCGACGCTCCTGCAAAGCAACGAAGTGAATTCTGGAATTAAGGCTACCAATCTGCTCATCCGTGAGCGTCTTGAGCCTGGATCTCTTGCGGCCAATTTTTCAGACTTTAATCCCCGAACCGCTCTTACAATGTCTGTGAACCTGTACGAAGAGCTTCTGCTGTACAACAAATATGACAAGAGCGATTTAAAAACAGAACTGATAGCGCGAACGCAGGAACGCATGGATGGCATGCTGGAAGCCGGATCAGACCTTCCGTTTCTGATGAATGAGCTTAACCAGTTCACCACTATGCTGGCGTACGACAACTACTACAATCCGGATCTTCAAACAGAAGCGATTTTACAAAAATATACGGATGAAGGGTATAATCTGGCGGTTGCCTTTTTCAGCAATCCTTCACTTTTTCGCCCCACAATTCCCATTGAGCTGAATTATGCCATTCAGCAATGGCTAACATTTGGTGCGGTTACATTGGAGAAATCTACTGCCATTTTGGATCTG
>Ga0209944_1000948_pt1 | contig 12358 bp, 11 predicted proteins | sample SalPonR1_C_D2_MG_FD_185701 | JGI IMG/M metagenome (GOLD analysis project Ga0209944, IMG submission 185701) | Salt pond soil microbial communities from South San Francisco under conditions of wetland restoration - Salt Pond MetaG R1_C_D2_MG... ...
GAAAAGGACGCCGAGGCATGACCAATTCGTTATTGGCTGAATGGGACACGCCGTTCCAAATCGCCCCATTTGGGCAAATCGAGGATGCGCATTTTGAACCGGCGTTCGAGGCGGCGATGCAAGAGGCGCGGGCAGACATCGAAAAGATTGCCGAAAACCCCGAAAAGCCAAGCTTTGCCAACACAATAGAGGCGCTTGAGGCGAGTGGTGAGGCTTTGGACAAGGTGCTATCGGTGTTCTTTTCCGTGGCCGGGGCTGACAGCAACCCAAAGCGGCAGGAATTGCAACGCGCCTTTGGGCCGAAATTGGCGGCGTATTCATCGGAAGTGACCGGAAACAAAAAGCTGTTTCAGCGGATAGACGTCTTGTGGCAATCGCGGGACGAGTTGGGCCTGAGTGACGAGCAAGCCCGCTTGCTGATGCTGACCCGCCGCAGGTTTGTACGGGCCGGGGCGGCGTTGGGCGGTGAGGCTGATCAGCGGATACGCCAGATCATGGCGCGCCTGTCAGAGCTTGGCACAAGCTTCACCCAAAACCTGCTGGCGGACGAGGCCGGATGGTTCATGGAATTGGACGATCAGTCCCTTGAAAACCTGCCTGAGTTTCTGATTTCTGCCGCGCGTGAAGCGGGTCGGGAAAAAGGTGTTGAGCGTCCGGTCATCACCCTGTCGCGGTCGTTGCTTGTGCCGTTTTTACAGTTCTCGCCGCGCCGCGATTTGCGAGAGAAGGCGTTTCGGGCGTGGGAGGCGCGTGGTGCCATGGGCGGCGAAACGGACAATCGTGCGATTGCTGCCGAGATATTGCAGCTACGGCAAGAACGCGCGCAGCTTTTGGGCTATGACAGTTTTGCCGCGTATAAGCTGGAAACCGAGATGGCCAAAACGCCAGAACGCGTGAAAGATCTGCTTTGGCAGGTCTGGACACCCGCCAAAGTCCAAGCCGAGGCGGATGCGGCAACCCTGACCAAAATGATGCAAGCCGATGGGATAAATGGGGAATTGCAGCCTTGGGATTGGCGGTATTACGCGGAAAAGCGGCGGCAGGCCGAGCATGATCTGGAGGAGGCCGCGCTAAAGCCATACTTGTCGCTGGACGCGATGATTGAGGCCGCGTTTGGCGTGGCAAATCGGCTGTTCGGGCTGGAATTCACGCCGCTGGATATAGCCCTGTATCATCCCGATTGCCGGGCATGGGAGGTGACCCGCAAGGGGCGGCATGTGGCGGTGTTTATCGGAGATTACTTTGCCCGAGGGTCAAAACGGTCGGGCGCGTGGTGCAGTGCGATGCGCGGGCAGGCCAAACGGCCACGTGTTCAGGGGCCGGTGGTTGTAAATGTCTGCAATTTTGCCAAGGGTGATCCGGCGTTGTTGTCGTATGACGATGCGCGGACCTTGTTTCATGAATTCGGGCATGCCTTGCATCACCTGCTGTCAGACGTGACGTATGAAAGTATGTCCGGCACATCCGTGGCGCGCGACTTTGTCGAATTGCCCAGCCAATTATATGAACATTGGCTGGAAGTGCCCGAGGTGCTGGAGACATATGCGCGCCATTACCAGACCGGAGAGGCGATGCCGCCGGAATTGCTGGACAAAATGCTGAAAGCCGCGAATTTCGATCAAGGATTCCAAACCGTGGAATATGTCGCCTCGGCCATGGTGGATTTGGCGTTTCACGAGGGCGACGCACCGCAAGATCCGATGGAAATGCAGCGGGAAATATTGCAGCACATGGGCATGCCGCAGGCGATCACGATGCGCCATGCGACGCCGCATTTCGCGCATGTGTTTGCAGGTGATGGGTATTCCAGCGGCTACTACAGCTATATGTGGTCCGAAGTGATGGATGCCGATGCGTTCGCGGCTTTTGAGGAAGGTGCGGGCGCGTTTGATGAAGAACAGGCCAAAGCTTTGGAAATGCATATCCTGTCGCGCGGCGGATCTGTTGACCCAGAAGAGCTGTACACCGCATTCCGTGGGCGTCTGCCGGGTGTCGAGGCGCTGTTGAAGGGGCGCGGGCTGGCCGCCTGATCGGGCGACGATCTGTTGCGCCAACGATGGGTGTTTTCAAGGATGGCGGCCCTCGCCCCCGGCGGCTTGGCTTAGAATGTCTGGTCGTAATCACCAACCGCAGCCTCGGTGCGGATCACCGCGTCAATATCAGAGAAGATAGCGCGCAATTCGTCGTCGCTGTCGCTGCTTTCGCAGACCACGACCAAGTTGGGCGTATTGGATGACGCACGAACCAGCCCCCAAGACCCGTTTTCAAGGATGACACGGGCGCCATTGACCGTGACCACCTCTTTGATGGCGCGGCTAGCAATTTGATCTCCGGCCTCGGCCTTGGCGACCAGTTTGTCGACGATGCGATCAAGCACCTCATATTTCTCGGTATCAGCGCAATAGGGCGACATCGTGGGCGTCGCGAAGGTGTGCGGCAGGGCGCGGCGCAGATCGGACATAGAACTGTCTGGGTTGCGGTCCATCAGCTTGCAGATTTCCACGGCCACGCGCATCCCGCAATCATAGCCACGGCCCACAGGTTCGGCCAAAAAGTAATGCCCGGACTTTTCAAAGCCCGCCAAGGCACCGATTTCCTTGACCCGGCGTTTCATGTGGCTGTGGCCGGTTTTCCAGTAATCGGCCTTGGCCCCGTTTTTTTGCAATTCGGGGTCGGACGCAAAAAGGCCGGTCGATTTCACATCGGCCACAAAGGTGGAGTTTGGGTAAAGGCGTGACAGGTCGCGCGCCATGATGACGCCCACCTTGTCGGCAAAAATTTCCTGCCCCTCGTCATCGACCACGCCGCAGCGGTCCCCATCGCCATCAAACCCAAGGGCGAAATCGGCCCCGTTGGCGCGCACGGTGTCGGCCATGTCATGCAGCATTTCCATGGCTTCGGGGTTGGGGTTGTAGTGGGGGAATGTGTAATCAAGCTCGTTATGGCTGGGCACCACTTCGACACCTATCCGCTTGAACAAGTCCGGCGCAAAGGCCGCAGCTGTGCCGTTGCCCGTGGCGCAGACCACGCGCAGTTTGCGCGACATTTTGAAATCGCCCACAAGATCGTCAAGATACGCCTCGCGCACACCATCGACGAATTCATAAGATCCACCCTCGCGCGTCTCGCCCTGACCGTTCAGAACGATTTCGCGCAGCTCGGCCATTTCATCGGGGCCGTGTGTCAGTGGGCGCTCAAACCCCATTTTCACGCCGGTCCAGCCGTTTGGATTGTGGCTGGCGGTGACCATCGCGACAGCAGGCGCATCAAGGTGGAACTGGGCGAAATAGGCCATGGGCGACAGGGCCGGACCAATGTCGCGCACACGAATACCCGCTTGCATCAGGCCGATGACCAGCGCGTGTTTGATGGCCAGCGAGTAATCACGGTAATCGTTGCCAACCGCGATTTCCGGTTTGATCCCGCGCTTTTGCATTTGCGTGCCAAGCCCAAGCCCAAGCGCCGTCATACCCGGCAGGTTGATTTCATCGGGGTATTTCCACCGTGCATCATACTCGCGAAAGCCCGTTGGCGCGATCATCGCGTCGCGCAAAAATTCCCATGTGTTGGGCGTGCAAGTGGGCAAGGGTTTGGTCATTGGAATACTCGTCTATTCTGGGAATTACAGGGCGATCGGATTGGCCTTGGCCAATTTGTCAAACGCCATAAGGGTTTCGATCAGCTGGGGCATCTGTGGCAGCGGGATCATATTTGGCCCGTCAGACGGGGCAATATCAGGGTCTTGGTGGGTTTCGATGAAAACAGCCGCCACACCAAGTGCCACAGCCGCGCGTGCCATGACGGGGGCGAATTCGCGTTGCCCGCCGGAACTGCCGCCTTGGCCGCCGGGCTGCTGCACGGAATGGGTGGCGTCCATAACCACCGGATAGCCGGTGGCGGCCATCTGCGGCAAGGCCCGCATGTCTGTGACAAGGGTGTTGTAGCCAAACGAGGTTCCACGTTCGGTCAGCAGGATACGCGTGTTGCCGGTGGCTTCGATCTTGGCCACGACATTGGGCATGTCCCATGGCGCAAGAAACTGGCCCTTTTTGACATTGATCACAGCGCCGGTTTCACCGGCGGCCAACAAAAGGTCGGTCTGACGGCAAAGGAAGGCCGGGATTTGCAGCACATCGGCCACTTGGGCCACGGGGGCGCATTGATCGGGCAGGTGGATGTCGGTGAGGACCGGCACGCCAAGCGTATCCTTGACCGATTGCAGCACCTTCAGCCCTTCGTCGACCCCAAGGCCGCGCTTGCCCGAAACCGACGTGCGGTTGGCCTTGTCGAAACTGCCCTTGAAGATGAACTGCGCGCCCGCGGCGCGGCAGGCTTCGGCCAGCGTTCCGGCGACCATCTGGGCATGATCGGCGGATTCCAATTGGCAAGGACCGGCGATAAGCGTGAGAGGCTGGTCATTGCCAACGCGCAGCCCGGAAATGTCGACCTGTTTCATGGTTATGATGAGACCTGTTCGCGAAGGATGGACACGGTAAGCGATATCATCAGGTAGATACCGGCAAAGATAAGGAACGCAAGGATCGTGTTTTCAAACGACCGGGGATAAGAGGGATCTTGCGAGGCCACGGGTTTTACGCTGACCGTCAGGTAGCGGACTTGCTTATTCGCTTCGATTTCCGACTGCCGCTTGGTTTCAAGCGCGGCTTGCAGAACCATGTCAGCGGTCGCCAAATCGGCCTGCGCCATCTGGATCGCAGCGGATTGCGCGGCCAGTGACGAGGTGCCCTCGGTGGCTTGGGTCAAGCGGGATTTCTGTTTGTTCAGTTCTTGTTCAAGCACTTCGATTTCGCTGCGCATGGCTTCGACGCGGGCCTGATTGGGCCGCGCATTGTTAAGCTGGGTATTCAGGGCAAGTTGTTTTTCCTGAAGCTGCAATTCGACATTGCCGATCAGTTGGCGAATGTTGGCAACCTCGCCCTCGGGGTCCAAGATCGAGCCTTCTTGCAATTCGACCATGCGCTGTTGCGCGGCGCGTCTTTCTTCCTTGGCTTGTTCAAGGCTTTCGACCGCGGTTTTCACCGCGTCGCTGCGTTTCTCGGCGCTGAGTTCGTCGACGTTTTCTTCGGCATATTCGATCAGTTTTTCCGAAAAGACGGCTGAAAGCTCGGGGTCGGCGGTGGACAGCTCCATCCGGATCACGCCTTCGGTCGGATCATAGCCTAAAATGACGTATTTCTTGTAAAGCTTGTAAGCGGCCTCGTTACTGGCGTCTTCGGAAAGCCGCTGTATCGGGTCGATCCAATCTTGGCTGAAATGTTCACGAAAGCCGACATCCTGATCCAGCCTTAGCATGGCGTCCTTGGATTGCAGGTAGGATTGCGTGGCGATCGAATCCTGTCCTGTGGCGAACTGGGTGGGCAGCAAACCGCCAAGCCCGCCACCACCGCCACCACCACCGCCATCGGCGGTGAGGATCAGAAACTCGGATTTGGTCGTGTACATCGGGGTGGCCACGCCATAGTAGTAATACCCCGCAATCAGGGTTGGCAGGAACACGAAGGCAGTCAATCGTGTCAGCAAAAGCAACAGTTTGCGGCGGCGGCGCTTGGCAATGTCGCGCTGCATCTGCGTGATTTCCAAGGCGCGACGATCGGCTGGGCTAAGGTCGGTCGAGGGCAGGTTGTGACCCACCGGCACGGTCTGGGGCAGTTGAACGCGATCCTGCGCAGGGGGCTGTGCGCCCGGGGCAGGTGGTGTGCCGTCTACGCCATCACCACCGCCGCCTTTGCCGCCGTCGCCTGCGACCAGCTCAAGGATACTGTTACGCTGGAACGGGTCTATGCCTTTGGCGCGCAGCAGACGCACGGCGTCAAAATCCGAGGTCGGCGCGAGCCCATGTTTCTGGGCCATCCGGCGCGCCATGCGCAGTTGGCGGCCTGTCAGGCCTTCTTTGCGGATGTCGTCGATGGAAGTGGCCGACGCCATCTCGCGGGCCGAACTGACCTGACCGGTTGTGGTGCCGGAGTGTTGCGGCTCGGCGGCGCTGTCCGCGGCGGCGTGGTCCTGCGCCTGATCTTCAGGGCGGGCTGGCTGCGGCGTTTGGGTCGCGCTGCGACGGATTCTGAACTTCCTAGCCTTGGGTTTCGTAGTCATAAAGCTGCTTTGCCTCTTCCAAGGTGTCGAACATGTACAATCTGCCATCCATAAGAACAGCTGCAGAACGCGCAAATTTTTCCAGTGTTTCGGGTTGGTGCGAAACGATAACGACGGTTGTGTTGCGCAATCTTTCGCGCAGAATTTCGCCTGCCTTGCGGTTGAATTCGACATCTGTCGAACTGGGCATGCCTTCGTCGATCAGATACATGTCGAAATCAAGCGCCAACATCAGCGAAAAGGTAAATCGCGCGCGCATGCCCGAAGAATAAGTGCCAAGCGGTTGGTCGAAATATTCGCCAAGGTTGCACATCCAACGGCAGAACGCCTCGATGTAATCGGGATCCAACCCATAAAGCCGCGCGATGTAGCGTGCATTTTCCATCGCCGAGATTTTGCTGACAACTCCGCCCATGAACCCCAAGGGAAAACTGATGCGGCAACCACGGCGAATTTCGCCTTCGTCGGGCTTTTCAAGGCCCGCCATCATGTTGATCAGCGTTGTCTTGCCGGTACCGTTGGGTGCAAGGATGCCCAAGGAATTGCCCAGTTCGATGCGAAAGGTCACGCGGTCAAGGATCACCTTGCGCTGCGTGCCGGTCCAGAAGGACTTGCTTACGTTGTCGAATTCGAGCATCCAGTGGCTCCGATGCTGCTCTGGCTTGACCCTCTTTAGCGGGGTGTTGTTAAGGCATTATTATCCAAGAATATCCGACATTATGCCGGATCAATCAGCCATATGACAGAAGTTATGGGCATTTTTGTGCCGCTGATGAGAAAAAACCATCCCTTTCCGGGGGAAGTCAGCCCATTTCAGGCCAGCGCTTGCCAAGCCAGACCTGCCAAAACGGCCCCGACGGTCGCGAATCCCAAGTAAGCGGCGAACACGCGTGGTTTGACAAGCGCCCAAACAGCGATTGCAGCGGGGATACAGCTGACCCCGCCCGCGATGACAAAGCTCATGGCGGCGCCGTTGCTCATGCCTTGGGTCAGAAGTGCGTCGACCATGGGCACGGCGGCATACCCATTAAGATAGGCCGGCGCGCCAACAAGTGCGCCAAGGATCACCGGCCAGATTCCGGTGCCGCCCAGAACGCTGGCGACCATTTCGGCGGGGACATATTCAAGCATCAGCGCCTCGACCATATAGGCCAGCGCCAGCCATTTCAGCAAGAATGCAGTATTGCCAAGCGCGGTCTCGCGGAAGGTGGCCAGACGATCCTGTTCCACCCAAAAGCGCCAGACGGGTTTGCCGGAAAATGGATCGGTCGCGCCGCAGCAGCCGCTTTGGGGGCCGCAGCCGGGTTGCGCCTGTGGGCGCAACGGATCTGTGAATAGGGCGGTGCGCGCCAGTGTCATGGTGGCCAGTCCTCCAAACAGGCCGATGCCGATGGCCGATATGGTTTTGGCAATCGCGAAATCCCAGCCAAGCGTGCCCGAAGTGATTAGGAACATGGCGGGGTCCATCAGCGGAGAGGCCAACCAAAACGCCATCACCGCCCCAAGCGGCGCGCCAAGCGCCAGCATCGCAGCGATGAACGGGATCACCTCGCACGAGCAAAAGGGGGCAAGCCCGCCCAAAAGTGCAGCCATGACAATCATCCGCGTCTGGCGGCCCTGAAATGCGCGGGCCAGAAGGGTCTCGGCGCCGGTCGCGCGCAGCCATGCCACGGCCAGAACCGCGAAGGTGATGAACGGGGCGGTGTGCAGCAAGGCCTTGGCGGCAAAGGTCATCGTGGGCCAGAGCTGCGGCCAATCCAAAACGGCAAGCGCAACAAGGATCATCACCAGCGCCAGCCAAGCCTTATCGAGCCGCGCCCACAGGCGGCGCTGCGGCGTCAAGGTTGTGTCAGTCATGATCGTGGTCCTTGTAGGGCGCGGGTGCGTCGGCGCAACATTCGCGCAGCAAGAAGTCGGCCAGCGCGCTGAGTTCGTGATAGGCGATGGCGGCGCAGATGATTGACCGCCCTTGACGGGTTTGGCGGACCAGCCCCGCCTGCGACAGAATTTTCATGTGGTGGGTGAGGGTCGAGCCGCTGACGCCGGTGCGCTGCCCCAGATCCCCAATGCTAAGCCCGTCCGGCCCGGCGCGCACCAACGTGCGCAGCACTGAAAGTCGCTGTTCGGAGCCAAGCGCCGCGAAGGCCGATGCGGTCACCGCAAGATCAATATCAGAGACGGAAGTATTTTTCATATTTCTAGAAATATAGAAATGACAGCAGGCGCACAAGACATTTCGATGATCTTAGAAACAAATCCGCGCATCGGTAGGGATGCGCGGACGGATCATGCAGCGGGTTTGATTAGTGTGAGCGGTCGATCTCGCCCACGGCCAGCACTGGGGACGCGTCGATTTCTTCGGCGTCCAGCATGTGGGCCACGCGTTCTAGCACTGCGACAACCATTGCCTGCTCCCAATCATCCAGGGATTCGAACTGCTTGACATAGCGTTGCTGCAGGGCGTTGGGGGCCGCACGCACCTTGCTGATACCCTCGGGTGTAATCTCCAGGCGGGTCTGGCGGCGGTCGGCCTGCGATTGGCGTCTGGTCAGCAGGCCCTTGCTTTCAAGCTTTTTGATCAGGGCGGATACGGTGGCCTGTGTCACCCCCATGCGCTGCGATAGTTCTGTCGGTGTGGCGTGGCCTTTTCCGGCCACGATCTGAAGAACGCGCAACTGAACTGCTGTCAGCCCTGCCTCGCGCGCAAGGTCACGCGCGTGCATTTCCGTTGCGCGCAATATGCGCCGCAGGGCGATGAGGCTGATATCGGTGCGGTCCACGTCGTCCTCCGTGTGCGGAGGTGCCATGTTACCCGCTTTACGGCGATCTGCAATGCGCGAAGTATTTTGATTGGTATTACTAAACATATCCTTTCTATACACAAAGGATTGCTAAGTAAAAACACCCATAAACGCGCGAAATGACGCATATAGCGCATAAAAACGCTTAGCCACTTGAAAATATGTGTCGGGTGGGTATAGTTAGGGTCACGAACAACAAGGGATAGAAAGCCGTGCATACAATCGAAAGATCGAAGAAAGAACCGAACATCACGTTCCGCAAGCCGCGGCGCGAGGACGGGTCCGCGATCTGGGATTTGATCGCGTCATGCCACCCGCTTGACGAGAATTCGATGTATTGCAATCTGATCCAGTGTGATCATTTCAGCGATACATGTGTTCTTGCAGAGATGGATGGAGAGCCCGTCGGTTGGATTTCCGCCTACCTGACGCCGGACGACATTCAGACGCTGTTCGTCTGGCAGGTCGCCGTGTCGGAAAAGGCGCGGGGTCAAGGCTTGGGCACGCGTATGTTGCAGCACTTGGCCGAGCGTGAAGAATGCGAAGGCATCAATCGCCTGCAAACCACGATCACGCTGGACAACGATGCGTCTTGGGCGCTGTTTGGGAAGTTTTCCAGCAAGATCGACGGCAAGCTGTCCAGCGAGCCCTATTTCCGCCGCGAAGATCATTTCGACGGCAAGCACGCGACCGAACATATGGTTACGATCCAATTCGCCGAAGAGCTGAAGCGCGCCGCCTGATCGCGAGCTGCGCCAGCCTTCAATCTCACTGAACCAAAGGATTTATCATGTCGACTGACACGTCAGCCGCTACAAGCATTTTTACACGTCGTGAATCAGAGGCGCGCAGCTATTGCCGCAGCTTCGACACGGTGTTCACCAAAGCCAAGGGCGCGGAAATGACCGACGCCGATGGCCAGACCTATATCGACTTTCTGGCCGGGTGTTCCTCGCTGAACTACGGGCACAACGACCCGGACATGAAAGAGGCGCTGGTTGACCATATCGCAGGCGATGGCATCGCCCATGGTCTGGATATGTACACCACCGAAAAAGCCAAGTTCCTTGAGGCGTATGAGGAGAAGATCCTCAAGCCCCGTGGCATGGACTATAAGGTGATGATGACCGGCCCCACCGGCACGAACGCCGTTGAAGCCGCGATGAAGCTGGCCCGCAAAGTCACTGGCCGCCGCAATGTGGTGTCGTTCACCAACGGGTTCCACGGCATGACCATGGGCGCGCTGTCATTGACCGGCAATGCCGGCAAGCGGGCCGGTGCGGGCTGTGGCTCGCTGTGCGGTGCTACGCATATGCCGTTTGATGGTGCTTTTGGGGCTGATGTCGATACGCTGCACCAGATGGAATTGATGTTCGACAACCCGTCATCGGGTGTCGATGCCCCAGCCGCGTTCATCTTTGAGCCGGTGCAGGGCGAGGGTGGCCTGAACGCCGCATCGAATGAATGGATGAAAGGCGTCGCCCGTTTGGCGAAAAAGCTGGGCGCGTTGCTGATCGTTGATGATATCCAGTCAGGCTGTGGCCGCACAGGTACCTATTTCGCCTTTGAAGAGGCCGGGATCGAGCCGGATATGATCACACAGGCCAAATCGTTGTCGGGTTTCGGCCTGCCGTTCGCGGCACTGTTGATCAAGCCCGAGCATGACATCTGGAAGCCCGCCGAACATAACGGCACCTTCCGTGGCAACACCCATGCGTTTGTAACCGGTCGTGTCGCGCTGGAGAAATTCTGGAGCGACGATACCTTCCAGACCGAGGTGCAGCACAAGTCGGCCATTCTGACCGCCGGATTGCAGACAGTCGCCGATGACCTGCCCAACGCCCGCCTGAAAGGCCGTGGCATGATGCAGGGTGTCGATGTAGGGTCGGGCGCATTGGCGGGCGATATCTGTTCGCGCGCCTTTGACAAAGGCCTGATCATCGAGACATCGGGCGCCCATGACGAGGTGGTCAAGGTGCTGGCACCGCTGACCATCCCCGAAGAGACGTTGCGCAAGGGCCTGAACATCCTGCTGGATGCGGTTCGCGAAGCGTCGGTGAACACGAAGATTGCAGCGGAGTAACAGCAATGATTGTCAGAGATTTCGATGATGTGGTGAAACAGGGCAATTCTGTTTCAGACGCCAAGTGGACATCCGTGCGGATGCTGCTGGCCGATGACGGGATGGGCTTTTCGTTCCACATCACGTTTCTGGAAGCAGGCAGCGAACATACGTTCGAATACAAGAACCACTTTGAAAGCGTGTATTGCGTTCAGGGCAAGGGCTCGATCACTGATCTGGCAACCGGGGAAACCCATCAGATCAAGCCCGGCACAATGTATGCCCTGAATGAACATGACCGCCACACGCTGCGCGCCGAAGAAGAGCTGGTGATGGCCTGCGTCTTCAATCCCCCCGTGACGGGCCGGGAAGTGCACCGCGAAGACGGATCGTATGCCGCGCCGGAACCGGAACAGGTTTCTTAATCCCCCAGAGGCATTCCGGGGTGACAAAGCCCCGGAATGAGCATGAATGACTTTTGAAAATCATACTGTCGAAAAGATTGGTGGCACGTCGATGTCACGTCTGGATGAGCTGGTGGAAAACCTGTTCAAGCGTGACAACGAATCCGAGATCTATAACCGCGTGTTCGTCGTTTCGGCGTTTGGCGGCATCACCAATCTGTTGCTGGAACACAAGAAAAGCGACGAACCCGGCGTTTATGCCCGGTTTGCCAATGACGAGGATGATCACGGCTGGCTGGATGCGCTGTCGAAGGTTGCGCAGGGCATGCGCGACGCCCACAAGGCTGTGCTGCACAATCCGGCCGATCTAAGCGATGCCGATGATTTTGTGCGCGAACGGGTCGAAGGTGTGCGCAACTGCCTGATCGACCTTCAGCGCCTGTGCTCTTACGGGCATTTCCGGCTGAGCCAGCACATGATGCTGACCCGCGAGATGCTGTCGGGCTTGGGTGAATCACACTCGGCTTATGTGACAACGCTGGCGTTGCGCCGCGAAGGCATCAATGCCCGGTTTGTGGATCTGTCGGGCTGGCGCGATGAACGTGAGATGACGCTGGATCAGCGGATCAATGATGCGCTGGGCGATGTTGAGGTCTCGGAGGAATTGCCGATCGTCACGGGCTATGCGCAATGCGCCGAAGGCCTGATGGCAGAATACGATCGCGGGTATTCCGAGGTGACGTTCAGCCGGATCGCGGCGCTGACAGGCGCCCGCGAGGCGATCATTCACAAAGAGTTCCACCTGTCGTCGGCGGATCCTAACCTTGTTGACGGTGACGTGCGCAAGCTGGGCCACACGAATTATGACGTGGCCGATCAGCTGTCGAATATGGGCATGGAGGCGATTCATCCCAAGGCGGCCAAGACATTGCGCCAATCCGATGTGCCGCTGCGCGTGACCAACGCATTCGAGCCGC
>Ga0209944_1000957_pt1 | contig 12295 bp, 7 predicted proteins | sample SalPonR1_C_D2_MG_FD_185701 | JGI IMG/M metagenome (GOLD analysis project Ga0209944, IMG submission 185701) | Salt pond soil microbial communities from South San Francisco under conditions of wetland restoration - Salt Pond MetaG R1_C_D2_MG... ...
GCCACAGCGGCGTGGTCGGCCTGCCCTTGTGCGAGACGGCCGAGCTGCTGGGACGTTTCGGCGTGCACTTGCTGCCTGCAAGCGTGGCGACCGCGCGCGGAGAAACCGGCACATGAGCGAAGAGATTCTCGTCAACGTCACGCCGCGCGAAACGCGCGCAGCGCTCCTCGAGAACGGCGTCCTGCACGAGGTGTTCATCGAGCGTGACAGCCGCCGCGGGCTTGCCGGCAACGTCTACAAGGGGCGGGTGCAGCGCGTCCTGCCCGGCATGCAGGCCGCCTTCGTGGACATCGGCCTGGACCGCACCGCTTTTCTGCATGCCTCCGACATCATGCGGGGCAGGGGACCGGAAGCGGAGGCCGTCACGGAAGGCCAGCCTGAAGTGCGCGACCTGGTCAGCGAGGGCCAGGACATACTGGTGCAGGTGGTCAAGGACCCCATCGGCACCAAGGGCGCGCGCCTGACGACCTTCGTCACCATCCCGTCGCGCTACCTCGTGTACCTGCCTTTCGGGCAGGGCCTGGGCGTCTCCACGCGCATCGAGGAAGACGAGGAGCGCACGCGGCTGCGGGAAATCCTCGAGGACATTTCGGGGTCGGTCGGCGGCGGGTGGATCGTGCGCACCGCCGCGGAACAGGCGCCGCGCGACGCCTTGCGCGCGGACATGCTGTTCCTGCAGAAGCTCTGGGAGGCGATTTCCGAGCAGGGCGCGAGATCTGCGGCGGGAACGCTGGTGCACGCGGACCTGGACCTGCCGCTGAGGCTGCTGCGCGACCTGCTGGCGCCGCGCGTGGAGCGCGTGCGCGTCGACGACCCCGGGGCGTATGCGCGCATGCGAAAGTTCGCCAGGACCTTCATCCCCGAGATGGAGCCGAAGATTGCCGAGTACGTCGAGAACCGCCCGCTGTTCGACCTGCACGGCGTCGAAGAGGAGATCGCCCGGGCCCTGGAATGCAAGGTCTCGCTCAAGTCGGGCGGCTACCTGGTGATCGACCAGACCGAGGCGATGACGACCATCGATGTGAACACCGGCGCCTACGTGGGTCACCGCAACCTCGAGGAGACCATCTTCCGCACCAACCTGGAGGCCGCCCAGGCCATCGCCCGGCAGCTGCGGCTCCGGAACCTGGGGGGGATCATCATTGTCGATTTCATCGACATGGAAGAGGAAGACCACCGCCAGCAGGTGCTGAGCGCCTTCGAGCAGGCGCTGCAGGGCGATCATGCGCGCAACCAGATCACCGAGGTGTCGCGGCTGGGGCTGGTCGAAATGACCCGCAAGCGGACCCGCGAAAGCCTGGAGCACGTGCTGTGCCGCCCCTGCCCCGCCTGTCTCGGGCGCGGCTCGGTTAAGACTTCGGAGACCGTCTGCTACGAGATCTTTCGCGACATCCTGCGCCAGTCCAGGCAGTTCGAGTTCCAGGAACTGCTGGTGCTGGCTCACGCCGAGGTGCTCGACCTGCTGGTGGACGAGGAGGCTTCCAGCCTGGCGGAACTCGAGTCGCTCACCGGCAAGCCCATCCGCCTGCAGGCCGAGTCCGGCTATTCGCATGACCAGTACGATGTCGTTCCCATCTGAGCGACTTGTGGAGCGACCTGTCGGGCGACACGCCCGGCCAGGTGGCCAGCGCCGGCGCGCGTGGGGGGCGCGGTGCCGGGCGTGATCCGGAAACTCTGGCGCATCGCCGCCGGGCTGTTCGCCGGCGCTGTCATCCTGGCCGCGCTGCTGGTGGGCGGGCTGCGGCTGGCGCTGGTCCAGGCGCCGGAATACCGCGAACAGGTCGAGGCGCGCGTGAGCGAGGCGCTCGGCCGCCCCGTGGAGCTTGGCTCGATGGACGCGCGACTGGGCCTGCGCGGGCCCGAGCTGAGTTTCACCGATGCGCAGGTGATGAGTCGCGACGGCGAGCGTCGCGTGCTGGCGGCATCTGGAGGCGCCCTGCAGTTCGACCCGTGGTCGCTTTTGCAGGGCGAGCTGAGCCCGGCTTCGGTCCGTCTGCGCGGCGTCCGTTTGCGCGTGGAACGCGATGCCCAAGGCGACTGGCGCCTGCTCGGTAGCGAAGCCTTGCATGAGCCGCGCGCCCGGGACACAAGCTGGCCGGTAATCGCGGAACTCCCGGCCGGGCGGCTCGAGCTCCAGGATCTCGAGATCGAGCTGGATGACCGGCAGCGGGATCTCGGGCCCTGGCTGATGCAGGTCGACCAGCTCGACCTGGAAATCGACGGCGCGCAGCTGAACTTGTCCGCCGACGGGCGGCTGCCCGAAGCGCTGGGCGGCGGCTTCGCGCTTTCGGCGAGCGTCAGCAGCCAGGATGCGCGGGGCCGCCCGAGCGACTGGCATGTCGGTCTCTCGGTCGACAGGCTGGACCTGGCGGCAGCGCGTGAGCTGGCCGGGCGGCATGCCGCAGTCCCGTCCGGAGGCGCGGTGGACGGCAGCTTTTCGGCATCCGCGGATTCCGACGGCCTGGCGCGCGTCGCGGGCGAGCTTTCGGCCACGAGCCTGCGACTGCCGGTGCCCGCCACCGTGGCGGCCGACGCCCCCGCGCAAGCCGACTACGAGCAGCTCGGCGCCAGCTTCGAATGGCGCCGTGGCGCCTTCGGCTGGGAGCTCGAGCTTGCCGGCCTCACGGTGGAGCGCGGCGACCGGAACTGGCAAAGCGAGCGGGTCGCGCTGGCGTTCGAGGAGGCATCTTCCGGGGCGGAAGGGCGGGCCGGTCGTTACCGCCTGAGCGCTGACCGCCTGCGCCTGGAGGATCTCGTGCCCGCGGCGCACTGGCTGCCGGAGAAGGCGCGCTCCAGGGTGCTGGCGCTTGCACCGCGCGGCATGCTGTTGCAGCTGGAGACTCATGTCGGATGGCCGCTGGCTGACGCCCGGGCGCCCGGCTTTCGTATCGCCACCCGCTTCGAGGACCTGGCGCTGGCGCCCTTGCGGCCGATGCCCGGCTTGAGCGGGCTCTCGGGCAACCTGGCGGGCGATTCCGACGCAGGCAGCGCGCAGCTGCGGGGCAGCGGCGCGCGCGTCGAGTTGCCCTGGTTGTTCCGGGACGCCATCGCCTTGCGGGAGGCGGCGCTGGAGCTGGAATGGAGCCGTGACCCGGAAAGCCTCCGGCTGCGCGTCGCCAGGCTGGAGGCCGCCAACCAGGACGCCGCGGTCAGCGCGAGCGGCCAGCTGGAGATTCCGGGGGACGGCGCCTCGCCGCGCATCGATCTGGAAGCAGTGGCCCGCGATGTGCAGCTGGCTGCGGCGCCGCGATACCTGCCGGTCGCGATCATGCCGGAACGCGTCGTGACCTGGCTGGATAGCGCGCTGCTCGCCGGGCGCGTAGCTGAAGCGCGCGCCGTATTCCGCGGCGCGACGCAGGATTTTCCTTTTCGCGATGACGAGGGACTGTTCAAGGTCGAGTTCGACATCGCCGACGGCCAGCTCGATTTCCGGCCCGGCTGGCCTTCGGCCGACGCGCTGGCCGCGTCGGTGCGCTTCGAGAACGAGGGGCTGTGGGCGGAAGTGCAGGAAGCGCGGCTGCTGGAAGTGAAGGCGGGGCCGGCCAGCGTTGCCATTCCGGATCTGCGGCAGGGCCGGCTGAGCATCGAGGGCGAGGCACGGGGCGAGCTGGGCGAGTTCCGCCGCTTCGCGCTGGCGTCAGACTTCCTGGAGCGCATCCTCGGGCGCGGCCTGGCGCCTGCCGAAGTGCGCGCCGGAGAGGCGTCGGCGGAGGTCGACCTGCTGCTGCCCTTGCGCTCGATCCGGGACACGCGAGCCGTGGTGGACCTGCAGATCAGCGGCGGCACGGTCGCCTACGGTTTCCTGGGCGAACCGGTGCGCGACATCGACGCGCGCATCAACATCGACAATGCGCAGGTGAGCGCGCGGGAAATCAGGGCCAGCCTGGCGGGCGAGGCCTTCTCCGCGGACATCACCGTGCTCGAGGACGGCGCCATCCGCCTGGCGGGCGGAGGGGCAATCGATGCCGGGGGGCTCGCGCGCGTGCTGCGGCTGCCCATCGACACCTGGGCGCGAGGCACGACGGATTGGCGGGCTCAGCTGCAGTTCCCCGCGCCCGGCAGCCTCGCTCCGCTGGAACTCGCATTTTCCTCGCAGCTCGAGGGCCTGGCAATCGAGCTGCCGGAACCGTTGTTCAAGTCAGCGGAGCAGGCCCGCCAGCTGCGCGTGAAAGCCGCCTTTCCGACGGCCGGGCTGGTGGACGCCGAGCTGGAATGGGACGACTCGTTGCGCGTCAACGCGAGAATCGACCGCTCCGGGCCGGAAGCCGTGCTGCTCGCGGTGCCCGGCGCCGTGGAGGGAGAGCCGCCGGGGCTCGCTTTCAGCGGCGCGATCAGGGAACTGGACCTGGGCGCCTGGCTGGAAGTGGAATTCCCCGAAAAAATCGACCCGAGCGGGCTGCCCGCGCAAATCGCCGGGGGGCGCGTGCTGATCGGCCACCTGGACGCGCCCTGGTTACCGTCCGACGATCTGCTGCTGGACGTGGCTCGCCAGGCGGATCACTGGCAGGTGGAGCTGAATGCCATGCGGGTCGAAGGCACGCTGGAAGTGCCGTTTGCGCTCTATGGGGATGAACCGTTGCGGGCCCGGCTCGGCCGGCTCTGGGCGGACAGCGGCCAGGCCGCGGCGCAGCAGTCGTCGTCCGGGCAGCCGCCGGGTGATCGCGCCGAGCCGGCGTCGCTCGACCCCGCCCGGGTGCCGCCGCTGGATATAGAGATCGAGGATGCGCGCTACGGGGACATCCGCCTGGGCAGCGTGTCCGCGCGCGTGCTGCACGAGGAGGACGGTTTCGAGCTGATCGGCCTGGAGGGCATCGGCGAGGGCTTCATCATCCAGGCCGAGGGCAGCTCGCGCCTGTCCGACACGGTCGACCAGTCGCGGCTGGGCGTCACCATAGAGAGTGACGACGTGGGTGCGACGCTCGAGTACATGGGTTTTCGTCGCAGCATGGATGCCCGGCAAGCGAGTTTCGAGGCCGACGTGCGCTGGACGGGCGGATTGCGCAGCGACTGGCTGGCGGCGATCGAGGGAGAGGCGAGCATCCTCATAAGGGACGGGACGCTGGTGGGCGTCGAGCCCGGCGCGGGCCGGGTCTTCGGGCTGTTGAGCGTGCAGGCATTGCCGCGACGGCTCGCGCTCGACTTCAAGGACGTGTTCGGCGAAGGCACGGCCTTCGATCGCATCCGGGGCGACTTCCGCTTCGAGGACGGCAGCGCGTACACCGACAACCTCGTCATGCAGGGGCCGGCCGCCGAAATGGTCGTGGTGGGCCGGATCGGGCTGGTGGAGCGGGACTATGACCAGAAAGTGGTGATCGCGGCGGACCTGGGGCGCACCCTGCCGGTGGCGGGCACCGTGGTGGGCGGACCTGCCGTCGGCGCCGCGCTGTTCCTGCTGTCCGAGATCCTCAGCAAGCCCTTCGAGACGCAGGTGACTTATCACCTCGGCGGATCGTGGGAGGACCCGGTGGTCGAGCGGTTGGGCAGCGGCGCCGTGCCGCCGCCTGGAAACGGCGGACGCGATGCGCGCGAGGGCGGCCGCCCATGATGCCGCGCGTCGCCGCCGTGCAGATGTCTTCGGGTCCCGACCTGGAAGCGAACCTCGCCCAGGCCGAAGTCCTGCTGGAAGAGGCGGCGCGCGCCGGCGCATCGCTGGCCGCCCTGCCGGAGAATTTTTCCTTCCTCGGGCGCAGCGAGACGGACCGGATCGCCCGCGCCGAGGCGCCGGGCGACGGCCCGGTCCAGGCCTTCCTCGCCTCGCGCGCGCGGCAGCTCGGGCTGTGGATCGTGGGCGGCACCCTGCCGGTGCTCGAGCCTGGAGAGTCGCGGCCGCGCGCGGCCAGCATCCTGTATGACACCGACGGCGCGGCGGTGGCGCGCTACGACAAGCTGCACCTGTTCGATGTCGGGCTGCCCGGCAGCGACGAGGGCTACCGCGAGTCCGCCGGCGCCAGCGCGGGCCACGGGGCCGTGGTGGCCGCAAGCCCCGCCGGGCGGCTCGGGCTGGCGGTCTGTTACGATGTGCGCTTTCCAGAATTGTTCCGATCCATGGCGACCGCGGGCCTGGAGACGATCTCCCTGCCGTCGGCGTTCACGGTGCCCACCGGCCGGGCGCACTGGGAGCTCCTGCTGCGGGCCCGGGCCGTGGAAAACCTGGCCTTCATGCTCGCGCCCGCCCAGTGGGGCGAGCACGAGGGCGGCCGCAGGACCTGGGGCGATTCCATGATCATCAACCACTGGGGCGAGGTGCTGGCCCGCCGCCGGGAAGGCATCGGCGTGATCGTCGCCGACCTGGACATGGAGGCGCAACGCGAGGCGCGCCGCCGCTTTCCCGCGCTGGAGCACCGGCGACCGCCGGAGGCCCTGCGCCCGCCCACGGAGAAGGACGAATGAACGACAACGCCCCTGCACTCATAGCGGACCGGCTGCTGGGCCCCGCCGGGCTGGAGCAGCGCGACCTCGACCGGCTGCTGGGCCGCATCATGGGCCGCAACGTGGACGCTGCGGACATCTACCTCCAGGCGCTGCGCCAGGAGGCCTGGACGCTGGAGGACGGCAAGGTCAAGGACGCCAGCCACGTGATCGAACAGGGCGCGGGCATACGCGCGGTCAGTGGCGAAAAAACCGGTTTCGCCTATTCGGACGAGCTGCTGATGCCGGCCTTGAGCGCCGCTTCCGAGGCGGCGCGCGCCATCACGCGCGAGGGCGGCACGCGCACCGTTGCGGCCTGGCGCGCATCCCGGCCGACGCCGCTGTATCCCGACCTGGACCCGCTGGGGACGCTCAGCGATCCGGAGAAGATCGCGCTGCTGGAGCGGCTGGACGCCGTGACGCGCGCGGTGGACCCGCGGATTCGCGAGGTGGTGGTCAGCCTGGTGGGCGTGCATGAACTGATACTCGTGGCGGCCAGCGACGGCACACTGGCCACCGACGTCCGCCCGCTGATCCGCGTCAACGTGATGGCCATCGCCGAGCAGGACGGGCGCCGCGAGCAGGGTTTCGCGGGCGGCGGCGGCCGCTTCGGCTACGGCTGGCTGACCGACGACGCTCATGCCGAGTCATTCGCACGCGAGGCCGCGCGCCAGGCGCTGGTCAACCTGGAAGCCATCCCCGCGCCGGCCGGGACCATGCCCGTGGTACTCGGGCCGGGCTGGCCGGGGGTGCTGCTGCACGAGGCGATCGGCCACGGCCTGGAGGGCGATTTCAACCGGCGCGGTACCTCGGCCTTCGCCGGCCGCATTGGCGAGAAAGTCGCTTCGCCGCTTTGCACCGTGGTCGACGACGGCACGCTGCCGGGCCGCCGGGGCTCGCTGACCATCGACGACGAGGGCACGCCTTCCAGTTGCACCACGCTGATCGAGAACGGTGTGCTCAAGGGCTACCTGCAGGACAAGCTCAACGCGCGCCTGATGGGCACGCACTCCACCGGCAACGCGCGGCGCGAAAGCTTCGCCCACCTGCCCATGCCGCGCATGACCAACACCTACATGCTGGCCGGCCCGCACGATCCCGCCGAGATCATCGGCAGCGTCGAGCGCGGCCTCTATGCCGTCAACTTCGGCGGCGGGCAGGTGGACATCACGTCCGGCAAGTTCGTGTTTTCCGCCAGCGAGGCCTACCTGGTGGAGAACGGCCGGATCACGGCGCCGGTCAAGGGCGCGACCCTGATCGGTAACGGCCCGGACGTGCTCACGCGGGTGTCCATGGTCGGCAACGATCTGAAGCTGGACGCGGGCATCGGCGTCTGCGGCAAGGAAGGGCAGAGCGTTCCGGTCGGCGTCGGCCAGCCGACGCTGAAGGTGGACGCGCTGACGGTCGGCGGGACGGGCTGAGCGGCGCCTGCCGACACGGGTTTCAGCGAGGTCCGGCGCGTCTCGCCCGGTACGCCTCGGCATGCTCCACCAGCGCGCGGAACAAGCCCCGCTGGCGGCGGAGAAACAGCAGAAACTCCGGGTGCCACTGGACGCCGAGCAGGAAATCGCGGGCGGGGTCCTCCACCGACTGCACGATTCCGTCCAGGTCGCGGCCGGATACCCGCAACGGTTCGCCGACGCGATCGATGGCCTGGTTGTGCAGGCTGTTGATCTGGCAGCGCTCGGCGTCCAGCAGTTCCGCCAGCCAGCTGTCCTGCTCGATGCACAGCGTCTTGAGCGGCAGCACCGTCCAGCGGTTGGAGGTCTTGCTGCGGCGCGAGGCGAGTTCCTGGAACAGCGTTCCGCCCAGTCGCACGTTCAGCAGCTGGGCGCCGCGGCAGATTCCCAGCAGCGGGGTGTTGCGTTCCAGCGCGGCGTCGATGATGGCGGACTCGAAGGCATCACGGGCCGCGTCGTGGCGGGGCTCGACCTCCGGCTCGGCGGCGTAGAGCACCGGGTCCACGTCGTGCCCGCCGGTGATCACCACGCCGTCATAGTCGAAACCGCGCATGTCGCTGTCCGGGCGCAGCTGCACGGGCCGCGCGCCGTAGCGACGCAGCGCCAGCGACACCAGCAGCCGGGGCCCGAAGGCGCCGCGCTGGGGCCCGGTGACCGCGATCAGCGGGCCAGCCATTGTTCCGACACCCGCTTCGCCCAGTCGCCCAGCCAGCGCTTCAGGGGCTTGTCCAGGAAAGCCGAATAGGCTCTGCAGCAGGCGTCCAGCCGCGGGGCGTCCGCGGCGAGCGCTTCCACCTCCAGCCAGTCATCCCAGGCCACGTGCAGGCCCCAGCCGGGTTCGTGAACCTGGCAATCCGGCAAGCGGTAGTGAAAGGCCGGTCGCGGCTTGATCAGCGGGTCCATGGTGACCGATCGCACACGTTCTTCATCGAGGTGCAGGAACAGCGGCAACAGGTCCAGCGCCCGGTTGCGCGTCGGGTTGAAGGCCAGGTAGTCGTCGATCAGCGTCGCCAGGTCGGGCGCGTAGTCCTCGCCGATGACTCTGCGCACGTAGCCTGCCGGGAAAGGGTCGATGTAGCTGGTGATGCGCCGCGTGAGATCGATATCGGCGCGCATGAACAGCCACTCGTAAAGGCACAGGAAAGCCCGCAGGTAGGCGGTGATCACCGCGGGCTTCTCGCTGGGCACCTCCGGGTTGAACTGCAGGCTGAAGGCGTAGCCGACGCTTTCCGCGCTGCCCTTGGCGCCGGCCTCGCGCAACAGCCCGATGAGCTCGTTGATCTCGCCCAGGCGCTGCATCGGCAAGGGCGGCCCGACCAGCTCCATGGGCACGACCAGCTCGGCGAGGGTCTTCAGGAGGTCCTCGGCGGAGTCGCGCAGCTCGCCCAGCAGGTCGTCCGCCGCCCGCTCCCGCTCTCCCAGCCGGCGCAGGAACTCGAAATCCAGCTCCACCGCCCAGTCGCCCGCGGGGTCGCCGCTCAGCACGCGCCGGTAGCGGCCGTCGGTGGAGATGGACAAGCCGAGGTGCCGCGCCACGATCTCGGCGATGTCGTTGAGCTCGAGGCCGATCATCTCCAGTTCCACGCCGACGCGGCGCGGCTCGCCGCGGGCGTTGGTGCGTCGCCGGGGCAGGCGGATGCGGGGCGGGCTCTTGTTCATCGGTGGGGTCTCTTGCTGCCTTGCCTGCCGTCACTCTCCGCGGGCGGCGCCGTCGAGTCGCCGGTCGGCGCCTCCCCGCCAGCCGCCTGCATGCCGCTCGACGCCATGCAGCCCGCTCTCCAGGGGCGCCTCTTGCACCCGGTGCCCGCGGCGCTCCAGCGCGCTGTGAAGCGCGGCCGGTGCCGCGCCGGCTTCCAGTTCCAGTCGCCCCTCCGCGTGAACGAAATTGGGCAGATCTATAGCTTCCTGTATCGGCAGCCTCCAGTCGAGCACGCCGACCAGCGTCTTCACCACGTGGGCGATGATGCGCGGCCCGCCGCGCGCGCCGATCGCGAGGCGCACCTCGCCCTGCGCATCCAGCACGATCACCGGCGACATCGAGCTCCGGGGACGCTTGCCGGGCGCCACGGCGTTCGGGTGCGTGCGCTCGCCCAGCTGTGGCTCGAAGGAGAAGTCCGTCAGCTGGTTGTTCAGCAGGAAGCCGCCGACCATCATGCGGCTGCCGAAAGGCGCTTCGATCGAGCTGGTCAGCGCCACGATGTTGCCGTCGGCATCGGCGACCGTGAAATGCGTGGTGCCGCCCGAGAGAGGCTCCGCCGGGATTGCGCCGACCGGCGCCAGTCCCGGAACCGGCTGCCCCGCCTGCGGCTGCGGCATGGCATGCCCGGTATCGATCATTGCCGCGCGCTCGCGCAGATACTCGCGGTCCAGCAGGGCCACCGTGGGCACTTCCGTGAAGGCCGGGTCGCCCAGGTAGCGCGCGCGATCGGCGAAGGCCAGCCGGTGGGCCTCGGTGATGAGGTGGACGGCCTGTGCCGAGCCGGGCGTTTCGCCGGAAAGGTCGAAGCGTTCCAGCATGCCCAGGATCTGCAGCACGGCGATGCCGCCGGAGGAGGGCGGCGGCACGCCGCAGACCGTCCAGCGCCGGTAAGGCGCGCACACGGGCGCCCGCCGCGTCGCACGATAGTTGCGCAGATCGGCCAGGGTCATGTCGCTCGGCCAGGGGCGACGCCGCGCGGCGCGCTCGACCAGCGCGCGGGCGAGAGGGCCTTCGTAAAGCGCGCCGGGGCCCTCGGTCGCCAGCAGTCGCAAGCTCGCGGCGTAATCTGGGTTGCGCAGGCGGGCCGGCTGGTCACCGGCCGGCGCGACGAATTGGCGGCGTGTATCCGCAAACAAGCGCAGCGAAGGATCGCGCCGGCTCATGCGCTGCAGGCGGGCGGGCATCGGCATCCCGTCCTCCGCCAGCCGAATGGCCGGCGCCAGCAGCGCGTCCCAGGGCAGGCGGCCGTGCTCCGCATGGGCGAGGCCGAGCATCGCCACCAGGCCCGGGACCCCCACGGCACGTCCGCTCGGCACGGCGAACCACTTGGGCGCGGGCCTGCCAAGCAGCGTGAAGCGGTCGGCCTCCGCCGCGGCCGGCGCGGTCTCGCGGCCGTCGTACACGGTCACGCGGGCTTCGGCGGCGTCCCGGTACAGCAGGAAGCCGCCGCCGCCGGGCCCGGTCTCCTGCGGCTCCACCAGGCCGAGCACCATCTGCACCGCGATCGCGGCGTCCACGGCATGGCCGCCGCGGCGCATGACTGCCAGCCCGGCTTCCACCGCCGCGGGATGCGCCGCGGCGACCATGAAACTTTCCGCGGTCTGCGCCTCGGTGGACAGGGGATGGCGGTCTTCCGCCGGAGGATCAGCCGGGCCGCAGCCCGCCAGCAGGCCGCAGAGGAGCACGCCGAGGCAAGGCGCGTTCCGCGGCACGGCGACCGAAAGAATGCTCAATCTCCCTCGCGGTCGTCCTGCAGCGAGCCTTCCGCTTCCTCGAGTTCTTCTTCATGCTCGGCGTCGCGGGCGGTGGGGCCCTGGCCCGGCACCCAGGTGCTGGCGCCGTCGAAGTCCCCGGCGCGAAACAGGAGCTCGTGATCGCCGATGATAAAACGCTCACCGTCCTTCAGCGTGCGGCGCCGGATTCTCTGGCCGCCGAAATAGACGCCGTTCGTGCTCTTCAGGTCCTCGATCACGGCCGAGCGCGGCCCGAGGGTGAACTGGGCGTGATGGCGGCTGACGAAGCGGCTGTCGAGCTGCACGTCGTTGTCGGCGGTCCGGCCGATGACGAAGCGTCCCCGGCTGAGGGGGTATTCGCGCTGTTCCTCGCCTTCGCAGGAAACCACCAGCCGGCCGACGGTCTGGCCGCCGAAATCGTAGCCGGTGCGCAAGCGGTTGGTGCGGCTGGCATAGTCCGTCCACTGCAGTTCCTGGATCGCTTCGCGTATCTCTGCGGGCCCGACCGTCTCGCGTTCCTCGCCGAAGGCGACCAGCATGGCCGTGTCGCACAGTGTATTGATGAGGCGCGGAACGCCGCCGGTGTACCGGAAGACCAGCGGAAATACTTCCGGGTCGAAAATCTCTCGCTCGGCGCCTGCGATCTTCAGCCGGTGCAATACGTAAGCGCCGGTTTCCGGCTCGCTGAGCGCCTTGAGGTGGAAGCGCAGCCGCGTGCGTTGCGCCAGCTGCTCGAGCGCCGGGGAATCCAGGGTCGCGTTCAGTTCAGGCTGGCCGGTGAGGATGATGCTCACCACGCGCCCGGCGCCGGGCCCCACGTCCGACAGCATGCGGATTTCCTCCAGCACGGTCGTATCCAGGTTTTGCGCCTCGTCGATGACGATGACGACGCGGCGGTCCTCGGCCAGCAGTGCGCGCAGTTGGCTGCTCAGCGTGTCCAGCAACTCGGCCTTGCGCATGTTGAAGGGGCGCACCCCCAGCTGCACCAGCAGGCT
>Ga0209944_1000966_pt1 | contig 12232 bp, 9 predicted proteins | sample SalPonR1_C_D2_MG_FD_185701 | JGI IMG/M metagenome (GOLD analysis project Ga0209944, IMG submission 185701) | Salt pond soil microbial communities from South San Francisco under conditions of wetland restoration - Salt Pond MetaG R1_C_D2_MG... ...
GCTAAGATTTTGGGCTGGAGGCTGTCTTGACAGCTTTCCACTTGACCGCCACACCATTGGTGTAGCGGGCGTCCACCCGACTGACTTCATCCGACCGTGCTGCCAGCCGGTTTTCATAAACCGTAATAAACCGCTCGAACCGTTGTTCAACCTGGTCCCGGCCAAGCACCACTTCGATGCCATTGGCCAGCTGCAGGGTCCAGGCACCCCGATGTTCCAGGGCCAGGCCCGAAAACCCGAGGCCCCGGGCGACCAGCCTGTCGCTCATGGTCCGCGCCATATTGATCACATCCCGCACTCTTTCATCGGGTCCGGCCAGACGGGGCAGTCGACCTGCGACTTCGGGATTGGACGGCGCGAACAGTTCGCCGGTCCGGCTGACCAGGCGTCCGTCAGTCCAGTAGGCCAGCGGCTTCTTCTCCCGGATATCAATTACCAGCCGGTCCGGCCACACCCGACGCACTGCGGCGGACTCAACCCAGGGCCGGCGCTCCAGGCTCTCCTTGATTTCCGAAAGATCCGTGGCGAAATAGCTCTTGCCGATCCAGTCGCCAGCAGCGCGTTCGATGGCTACCCGGCTGTCGCCCACAAAATCCCCTTTCACATCCACCGCCAGGATCTGCTGATCCATGGCCCCCAGCACCTTGCCCGTACCCCAGGGCACCAGTGCAGCCAACAGCACAATCACGGCGCCCATGCCCACCTGAAGCCAGGGCACGGCCGCCAGCACACCCTTCAACACGCCAAACCGGTCCCGCTCGGGGCCAAGGGTCGTTGCCCCCCGGCGCCGCGGGGGCTCGGACGGTGTCGCCCGGCTCCGGATCAGCAGTGTCTCAAGCATCGGCGTCCTCCAGGGTGTCCTTCAGTATCCGGACCACCAGTTCCTCGAAACTGATGCCTGCCGCCTTGGCCGCCATGGGCACGAGGCTGTGGTCGGTCATCCCGGGCACGGTATTCACTTCCAGGAGCCAGAACTGGCCGTCGCTGTCCTGCATAATGTCGACCCGGCCCCAGGTCCGGCAGCCGACAACGCGGAACGCATCCAGTGCCAGGTGCTGGAGGCGAACTTCGTCCTCGGGCGCCAGGCCACAGGGAATTTGATAGCGGGTGTCGTCCGCCAGGTACTTGGCGTCGTAATCGTAAAAAACGTGGTCGGTGCTAGCGCTCAGGCCAATCGCCGGAAGCGCCTGGTCCTGCAACAGACTGACGGTAAACTCCGGCCCCTCGATCCACTCTTCGACCAGTACCAGGTTATCCAGCGCGGCCGCAGCTTCGTAAGCTTCTGCCAATTCTGCCGCGGTATACACTTTGCGGATGCCGATACTGGAGCCTTCCCGGGAAGGCTTCACGCTCAGTGGCGCCTGCAGTTCGCCGATAATCTGGTTCGCCTGGTCTGCGCCGGACATGGTCCGGAACTTCGGCGTTGGCAAGCCGCAACCTTCGAATACGTACTTCGTTCTGAGCTTGTCCATGGCCAGTGCGGAGGCCAGCATTTCGCTGCCGGTGTACGGAATCCCGGCCTGCGCGAGGATGGCCTGCAACGTACCGTCCTCGCCGCCCCTGCCATGCAGGGCAATAAAGACACGATCGAATTGCGGGTTATCAACCGTTCTCAGCAGGCAGCCCTTTACGTCTTCGGCATAGGCATCCACCCCGGCCGATACCAACGCCGCGAGCACAGCCTTGCCACTCTTCAGGGACACTTCCCGCTCGGCGGAATCGCCGCCCATGAAGACCGCAACGCGCCCAAGCGCCCTCACGATTTCGGGATCTGCCTGATAGGCCTGTGCTTCGTTATGATGCATATCACTCACCCGCAATCACTCCTGCGGCCGCCAGCCGCGAAGCCACACCACCGATATCGCCGGCTCCCTGGGTTATCAAAAGGTCGCCATCCTGCAGGACATTGGCCAACAGGGCCTCAATTTCCCGGTTATCCTCGACAAAGACCGGTTCTACCTGCCCGCGCTGGCGAATGCTGCGGCACAGGGCACGGCCATCGGCGCCGGGAATCGCAGGCTCACCGGCGGAATACACGTCCATCAGCAGCAAGCCGTCCACTTCCGACAGCACCCGAACAAAGTCTTCATAGAGATCACGGGTCCGGGTGAATCGGTGCGGCTGGTAAAGCATGACCACACGGCGATCCGGCCAGGCATCGTGTGCCGCGCGGATAACCGCCTCCACTTCCGTGGGGTGGTGTCCGTAATCGTCCACCAGGGTGACCGTGCCTTTTGATGTCTGGTAATCGCCGTAAACCTGGAACCGGCGTCCGACACCGGCAAATCCCGCCAGCCCGCGGCAGATCGCGTCATCATCAACGCCTTCGTCTGTGGCCACGGCAATGGCCGCCAGCGCGTTCTGTACGTTATGTCGACCCGGCATTTTCAGCTCGACTGTCAGATCACTGCGACCGCCCGGACGCTTCACCACAAAGTGGGTCCGCAAACCATCAGAGTTGATGCTTTCGGCACGGTAATCCGCTTCCGGGTTCTCAATGCCATAGGTAATGATCGCCCGGGAAATCCGGGGAATAATCTCCTGCACGTAACCGTCGTCTACACACATCACCGCAACGCCGTAGAACGGGAGATTGTGCAGGAAATCCACGAAGGTCTGCTTCAATTTCTCGACATCGCCGCCGTAGGTGTCCATGTGGTCCGCTTCGATGTTGGTCACCACTGAAATCACCGGCGTCAGGTGCAGGAAAGACGCATCACTTTCATCAGCCTCTGCCACCAGGTAGCGGGATCCTCCCAGCTGGGCGTTGGTACCAGCACTGTTCAGCTTGCCGCCAATCACGAAGGTCGGGTCCAGACCCGCCTCGCCCAGAATGGATGCAATCAGGCTGGTGGTCGTGGTCTTGCCATGGGTTCCGGCCACGGCAATGCCGTGACGGTAGCGCATGATTTCCGCCAGCATTTCTGCCCTGGGTACGATCGGCACCCGACGACTGCGAGCCGCCATGACTTCCGGGTTTTCCGCCGATACCGCCGAAGAAACCACAACGACATCTGCACTGGCGCTGTTCTCTTCCCGGTGGCCGATCTGGACTTCAACGCCCATGGCCTTGAGACGATCGGTAACGGCCCCTTCTTTCAGATCCGATCCGGAAACGTCGTAGCCCTGATTCTTGAGAACCTCGGCGATGCCGCTCATCCCTGCACCACCAATCCCCACAAAGTGGATGTGACGGATCCGGCGCATTTCAGGCACCTGATAGACCAGGGGTGGATTGGTTGCATCAGCCATTGGCGGCCTCCAGACAGTAATTCACGACTCTCTCCGTTGCATCGGGGCGGGCCAGCGTTCGCGCGGCCTTCGCCATATCAGTTACCCGGCTGCGATCCCGGGCCAGATCGCCCAGGGTTTCCGCCAGCACTGCCGGGGTCATCTTTGATTGTGGGATCAGAATGGCCGCTTTCGCCGCCACCATCTGTTGACCGTTTTTCGTCTGGTGGTCGTCCACGGCGTGGGGAAATGGCACCAGTACTGCGCCGATACCTGCCGCGCACAATTCGGAAACCGTCAGCGCACCGGCCCGACATAGCACCAGGTCGGCCCATTGATAGGCTTCAGCCATATCCTTGATAAACGGCTCCACGTTGGCATCAACCCCGTGTTGCTCATAGGCCTGCCGGGCCGCATCTGCATGACGCTCACCGCACTGGTGGCGAACCACCGGTCGATCGGCTTCCGGCACCATGGCCAGCGCCTCGGGCAGCTGCTCGTTGAAAACCTGGGCGCCAAGACTGCCGCCAATCACCAGCAACCTCAGGGCACCTTCGCGCCCTGCCAGCCGCTGTTCGGGCACCGGCAGAGCCGCGAGATCCTCCCGAACCGGATTGCCGGTGCAGCGGGTGACAACTTTAGGTCCGAAGCTGCCGGGAAACGCTTCCAGTACGGTTTCTGCAAATCGCACCAGAATCCGGTTGGTCATACCGGCAATGGCGTTCTGCTCATGAATCACCAGCGGTGTCCGGCTCAGCCAGGCGGCCACGCCACCGGGCCCGGTGACAAACCCGCCCATACCGACCACACAATCGGGGCGAATCCGGCGCAGGATGGTGAACGCCTCCCCCAACGCCCGCATCAGACGAAACGGTGCCGTTACCAGGGCGAGCTTGCCCTTGCCTCGCAAACCGGAAATATGAATCAGTGACAGCGGAATATCGGTTTCCCCGATCAGTCTCTGCTCCATGCCACCACTGGCGCCAAGCCAATACACCTGGTGACCACGGGCCTCCAGTGCCCGCGCCGTCGCCAGGGCCGGGAAAACGTGGCCTCCGGTACCACCGGCCATCATCAGGAAGCGGCGCTGTTCAGTCATACACCGCACCTCCCCGCGTTTTGGGACCGGACTTCTCCCGGGCGAGCTTTTCCTGATCCAGACGCTCCATTTCCACGCGAGCCAGAATGCCAATGCAGATACAGGTGATCATCAGGCTGGATCCGCCGTAGCTGACCAGCGGCAGGGTCAGCCCCTTGGTGGGCAGAAGGCCGGTACTGACCGCCATGTTGATACCGGCCTGAAGGCCGATCAGCAGGGTCAGACCATAGGCGAAACAGGCGCCGAACGGCATGTCCGCTTTCTCTGCCCGACGGGCAATAACAAACCCGGTCACAACCAGCAGGGTGAAGAGGCTGAGCACCAGCAGGGAGCCCAGAAGACCGAACTCTTCCGCGATAATGGCGAAGATGAAGTCGGTATGGGCCTCTGGCAGATAAAACAGCTTCTGGATGGAGTTACCCAGGCCGACACCGCCCCAGTCCCCGCGGCCAAACGCGATCAGCGACTGGGTCAGCTGGTAACCACTATCGAACTGGTCTTTCCAGGGGTCGAGATAACTGACGACCCGTTTCAGACGGTAGGGCTGGGTAACGATCAGAATGGCACCCAGGACCACCAGCGTGCCGATCAGGGGTACAAACCGGCTAAGCCGCACACCGCTCAGGAAGATCATGCCCGCCGCTGCCGTCACCAGCACCACCGTGGCACCAAAGTCCGGCTGAATGACCAGCAGAACCGAGGCCAGACCAAGAACAACCAGCGGCTTGAGGAAGCCGGGCCAGGTATTGAGCAGTTCATCACGGCGACGGACCACGTAACCTGCCAGGTAGGCAATCAGACAGAGCTTCGCCACTTCCGAAACCTGGACGTTAAACAGGCCAAACGGGATCCAGCGGGTGGAGCCATTAACCGTATGTCCCAGCGGCGTAAGCACAAGAACAAGGGCCAGCAGACCGATCCCGAGGAGCAGCCAGCCGCTACGCTCCCACCAGGCAACCGGCACGTTCACGGCGACCAGGGCCATCAGACAACCGAGACCGGCAAACATCAGTTGGCGAATAACGTAGTGGTAGCTGTTGCCCATGGTTTCAGCGGCCATATCCATGGACGCCGAGGAAATCATGACAACGCCCATCACCAGCAATGCGACCGAACTGATCACCAGCATCGGCAGTGGCTGGACTTCACCCAGCCATTGGTTCCGGTTCTGCAGGGAAAGATCTGCGTGCATCACAGGGCCTCCACCAGAGAACGGAACTGGTCACCGCGATCGAGATAATCACGGAACATGTCAAAGCTCGCACAAGCCGGCGAAAGCAATACCCGATCCCCGGGCACCGCCAGCTCCACAGAGCGGGCGACGGCCTCGGCAAGGCTGTCCATCCGGTAAACCGGAATTCCGCTGCCCAGCACATCGGCGATGGCCGGCGCATCGCGACCGATCAACAGCACAGCCCGGCAATGCAGGGCAATGGGCGCTTCCAGGGCGGTAAAATCGGCACCTTTGCCGTCACCACCGGCGATCAGCACGACTTTGCCATTGTCCGGTGCAAGGCTTTCAATGGCGGCCACTGTGGCTCCGACATTGGTGCCCTTGGAATCATTGATGAAATCCACATCGTTCAGCCGGCGCACAAACTCGCAGCGATGGGGCAGCCCCGGAAATTCACGGGCGACCGTAAGCATCACATCCATGGGCAGACCGGCGGCATGGCCCAGTGCCAGAGCGGCCATCACATTGCTGATATTGTGATGCCCCATCAGCTTCAGCTCGCTCGCCAACAGAAGGTTATCGAAGCCAAAGGTAACCCAGGTGCCCTGGTCATCGTCCCGGGTGCTGAACGTTTCTGGATTCACCCGATGAAAACCGAAACACAGGAACCTCAGAGTGTCTCTTGCCATGGGGGTACTCAGGGCATCGTCCAGATTAACAATGGCGTTCTTGCAGCCCCGGAAAATCCGCTGTTTGGCCTGGAAGTAGGCCATTTTGTTCGGGTAACGATCCATATGATCGTCGCTGACGTTCAATACCGTTGCCGCAAGTGCGTTCAGCTCATCAGTGGTCTCAAGCTGGAAACTCGACAGCTCGAGTACATACAGGTCGGCGCCCTGACCCAGAAGATCGAGGGCCGGGGTACCGATGTTGCCGCCGACAGCAACTTTCCGGCCCGCGGCTTTCGCCATTTCACCCACCAGGGTGGTAACGGTGGTTTTTCCGTTGGAGCCGGTAATGGCAACGATGGGCGCATCGGCCGCCTCGGCGAACAGATCAATATCGCCGCGGATTCTTGCTCCCTGGCGCGCGGCTGCAGCAATGGCAGGCTCCGCGATGCTGATGCCCGGACTTACCACCAGTTCGTTGAAACCGGCAAACAGTTCTGTATCAAAGGTGCCGAGGTGGACCGGAATATCCGGCCAGTCTGCCTTCAGCTGATCGAGGCCCGGAGGGGCCTGGCGGCTATCAGCCACGGCTACGTCCCGCCCCTGTTCGGACAGATAGCGCACGCAGGAAAGCCCGGTTTTACCGAGCCCTACGACCAGTGTGCGACGATCCGAAACAATGACACTCATAGTTGCAACGTTTTCCTATCTCAGTTTCAGACTGGCGATGCCAATCAGGACCAGAACAACGGTGATAACCCAGAACCGGACAATCACTCTCGGCTCCGGCCAGCCTTTCAATTCAAAGTGGTGGTGTAGCGGCGCCATTCGAAAGATCCGCCGGCCGGTCAGGCGGAACGACGCAACCTGCAGAATCACCGATATAGTCTCCATCACGAACACACCGCCCATGATGAACAGGACAATTTCCTGGCGAACAATAACCGCAACCACACCCAGGGCTGCCCCAAGGGCCAGAGCGCCCACATCCCCCATGAATACCTGGGCCGGGTACGTGTTGAACCAGAGAAAACCAAGCCCGGCTCCCACGAGGGCACCGCAGAAAACGATAAGCTCCCCGGTGCCCGGAAGGTGCGGGATCAGCAGGTAGTTGGCGAACTGGGCGTGCCCGGACAGGTAAGCGAAGATGCCGAGTGCGCCAGCCACCATCACCGTGGGCATGATCGCAAGTCCATCCAGACCGTCAGTAAGGTTGACCGCGTTGCTGCTTCCGACAATGACGAAGTAGCTGAGCAGGATGAACAGGACCGGGCCAAGGGTGAGGGACACCTGCTTTACAAACGGCACGTACAGGGATGTCTCCTGCGGCAATGCCGAGCTGAAGAACAGCACCACGGCCGCCGTAGCACCAATGACCGATTGCCAGAAGTATTTCCAGCGGCCCGGCAGACCTCTCGGGTTGCGCTCCACCACTTTGCGATAGTCGTCGACCCAGCCGATCGCACCGAACAGAAGGGTCACCAGGAGGGTAACCCAGACATAACGATTGCCGAGATCCGCCCAGAGCAGCGTACTGATGCCGATGGCCACCAGGATCAGCGCGCCACCCATGGTCGGCGTGCCGGCTTTGCTGAGATGGGTCTGGGGGCCATCATCCCTCACCGCCTGGCCAATCTGATACTGGCTCAGCTTGCGGATCATCACCGGGCCAATGATCAGCGAAATCAGCAGCGCGGTGAGTGTTCCCAGGATTCCACGCAGGGTCAGGTACTGAAACACCGTCAGTGCGGAGAAATACTGTGATAGGACCTCTGTCAGCCAGAGCAGCATGAGTTATTCACCTTTTCTTTAATTCCCTCCACCACACGCTCCATGGCGGAACTGCGAGAACCCTTGACCAACACTGTCAACGGTGTGTTTTTATCTCCAACAGCCGATTCAACGGCCTGCTCATGGCTCAGCCCAAGTTCCGTGGACTCTCCAAACCCGTCACCATAACCTTCACAACCCGGCCCCACAGTGATCAGTCGGTCAATACCGCGCTCCCTGGCGCACTCTCCAACCTCCCGATGCAATGCCCCTGCCTCAGCGCCAAGCTCTGCCATGGCGCCAAGTACCGCAATTTTCTGACCCTCGCGCCCGGCCAGAACCCCGAGCGCGGCTTTCATGGACGACGGGTTGGCGTTGTAACTGTCGTCAATCAACGTCAGTTCCGGCGAAAGCTTCAGAACCTGAAGCCGCCCTTTCACCGGCGCAACACTGGCCAGCCCGTCAGCAATCGCCTGATCACTGGCGCCCAGCTCGCGGGTGGCAGCAATGGAAAGCAGCATGTTGGTGATGTTGTGATCGCCCTCCAGTCCCAGTGTCACCCGGCACTGCCAGCCATCCGGCCCGCTCACCTGAATGGTTCTGGTTCCGGCACCCTGGTTTTCGATGACCGCGTGATAATCCGCCTCGGCACCGAGACGGCTGACCCCGGCAACACGGCGGGCGCCGGCACGCATTCGCCACTGCTCAAAAGCCGGATCGTCGCGGTTGAGCACCATCAGGCCATCTGCCGCCACACCATCAATGATTTCGCCTTTGGCCTGGACAATATTCTCGTAGCTGCCAAACCCTTCCAGATGGGCCTCACCGGCATTCGTGAGAATGGCAACGCGGGGCTTCGCCAGGGCAACGGTATGGGCAATTTCACCCAGCCCGCTGGCACCCAGTTCAATCACGCCATACTGGTGTTCTGGCGACAAACCAAACAGCGTAAGTGGCACACCGATGTGATTGTTCAGGTTGCCTTTTGTCGACAGCGTCTTGCCCATCTGCGAAAGAATGGCGGCGCACATCTCCTTGACCGTGGTCTTGCCGCTGCTACCGGTGATCGCAAGAATGCCGGCTCTGCTCTCTTCACGGTTGCCCGCCGCGAGCCGGGCCAGGGCTTCCAGCGTGTCCCCTACCACCAGCTGGGGCAGGTCAACACTGCTATCCGACGTATCGACCACCAGGCCAACTGCGCCCTTGTCCAGCGCCTGTTGCAGGAACCGGTGGCCATCAAAATTTTCACCGCGCAGGGCTACAAACAGCTGCCCCTGTTCCAGGGTTCGGGTATCGGTGGAAACCCCGGTGAAACTCACTGACGCAAGATCGCCCGACGGGCACTCGGCACCCAGCCAACTCTTGGCTTCCGCCAGCGAAAAGGCGCGCATCATGCCACACCCCCATTGAGTTTCAAGATGTGGCGAACCTGCTCGGCATCGCTGAACGGGTATTTCTGGCCGGCGATTTCCTGGTAGGCCTCGTGCCCTTTTCCTGCGATCAGAACGAGGTCGTTCGGAGTGGCCGAACGGATCGCTGACTGGATGGCCTCGGCCCGGTCATGAATGACCGTCACCTTTGCTGAATCCGAGAATCCGGCAAGGATATCCTGCGCAATTGCTTTGGGATCTTCACTTCGGGGATTGTCGTCCGTCACCACTACGCGATCCGCCAGCTTCTCGGCTTCCCGAGCCATCTCCGGACGCTTGCCGGTATCGCGATCACCGCCGCAGCCGAAAACACAAATCAGTTCACCGCCCACATGCGGGCGCAGCGCTGCCAGGGCATTGGCCAGGGCATCGGGGGTGTGGGCGTAATCGACCACCACCCTGGCGCCATTGGCACCACCGAACTTTTCGAGCCTGCCAGGGGGCGGCGTGAGTCGGCCGGCGGCCTGCTGAACACGCTCGACCGGAACGCCGAGTGTGAGGACCGTCGCCATCGCCGCCAAAACATTGCTCGCGTTGAAGCTGCCCATCAGGGGAACCGCGATAACAAACCGGCCCCACTCGCCATCCACTTCAGCTTCAAAACCGTCGTCGGTCGGCCGGAACTCGCGCAACCAGAACTCGGTCTGGGCCTCGTGCAGGCTGTAGCGCACGCGATCACATTTGCCTTCGAGCTGTTCGAAGAGTTGCCGGCCGAAAGGATCGTCAAAATTGATAACTGAAAAGTGCAGTTCCTCTCGCTCGAACAACCGGGCCTTGGCTGCACCGTATGCTTCCATGGAACCGTGGTAGTCGAGATGATCCCGGGTCAGATTGGTAAACACGGCCCCGGTCATGGATATGTTGTCTACCCGGCCCTGATCCAGTGCATGGGAGGACACCTCCATCACAGCAGCGCGACCTTCCTGTTTCACGATCCGGGACAGGACGCGGTTAACCTGAACCGCATCCGGCGTGGTATGAGTTGCTGGTTGAAGCGCACCGGGCATGCCATACCCCAAAGTGCCCAGGATGCCGCAGGGTGTACCTGTTTCCTTCAGCAGTTGGGCCACATACTGGCAGACCGATGTCTTGCCATTGGTCCCGGTCACACCGATAAGGCGAAGCCGTTGGGAGGGATGTTCAAAGAACCGATCTGCAATCCGGCCCACCAGGCTTCGAAGCCCTGCCACCGGCACAACCAGCGCGCCGTGTCGCTCGCCGCACTCACCGGCCTGTTCAGTTTCCAAGAGAACAACCGTCGCGCCAGCCGCGATCGCCTTGTCGACGTAGAAGTCAGCGGGCGTTCGGGCACCCGACAGGGCTATAAACGCATCGCCGGAGGCGACCTCCCGACTGTCGGTTTTCAGACCGTGAATGGTCACATCGAACACCGACGGAACCGCCACAATACCTTGCAATAACGTGCTGAGAGATGTGATGCACATAGGCCTACCCTCGCTCTCCGGTTTCGGAAGAAGCCATTTCGGCCTCGCCTACTTCCAGTTCAGGCTTCACATTCAACAGTCGCAGTGCGTCACTCATCACCCGCGAGAACACCGGCGCCGCCACTTCACCACCGTAATATTCTCCGGACTGCGGCGCATCAACGGCCACAACCGTAACCAGTCTCGGGTTATCAATGGGCGCCATACCGGCAAAAATCGCCTTATACTGGCTGTCCTCATAGCCCTGGGCACCCACAAGATGGACCGTTCCGGTCTTGCCCCCGGCCGAGTAGAACCCCGGCTGGGCCCGTTTGCCGGTTCCCCTTGAAACGGCGTCCCGCAGCATATTCCGGACCTGATAGGTGACCTGCTCGGACAGCACTCGCTGACCCTCCGGCCTTTCACCCTGCCGGACCAGACTCAGTGGATAGCGCACACCACCGTTGGCGATCACCATATAGGCCTGCGCCAGCTGAAGGGCGTTCACACTCATACCGTACCCGTAAGACAGCGTTGCCTCTTCCACCGGACGCCACTTGGGTGGCGATGGCAACACCCCCACCGCTTCGCCCGGGAAGCCGATACCGGTTGGCTGCCCGAGCCCGAGACGGGCGTATAGATCGCGGATCACATCGCCGCCAAGATCGGTGGCAATCCGGCTGATTCCGACGTTGCTGGATTTGACAATGATTTCAGCCATATCCATCACGCCATAGTTGCGATGATCCCGGATGGTGAAACGACCAAAACGGCGAAAACCGGGGTTGGTATCGATAGTGCTGTTAACCGAGTAGCTTCCGGATTCCAGAGCCGCCGCCATGGTGATTGGCTTCATGGTCGAGCCTGGCTCAAACAAATCCGTGATGGCCTTGTTCCGGAGATTCTCGGCGGCAAGCTGACTGCGGTCATTGGGGTTATAGGACCCCTGATTCACCATCGCCAGGACCTCACCGGTATCCACGTCGAGCATCACCAGCGTGCCCCCTCTGGCATTATGAGCCGCCACAACAGCCTTGAGTTCCCGGTAAGCCAGGTACTGCAGCCGCAGATCAATGCTGAGCGCCAGGTTCCGCCCGGGACTGGCATCGCGAATCAGGGTCAGATCCTTGATGATTCGCCCCCGGTTGTCTTTCAGGACACGCTTGCGGCCGGTTTCACCGGACAACCACTGGTTGTAAGCCAGCTCGATCCCTTCCTGGCCGCGCTCATCAATGTCCGTAAAGCCCACGACGTGAGCGGTCACTTCGCCTGCTGGGTAATAGCGACGGTACTCCTGACGGGTGTATATCCCATCAATCTCCAGATCCAGGACCTTTCTGGCCAGATCCGGCTGAACCTTGCGACGCAGGTAAATGAATTCCCGACCGGAGTATTCGTTGAGACGCTGCCGGAGGGAGGCCTCGTTGATGTCGAGA
>Ga0209944_1000976_pt1 | contig 12170 bp, 10 predicted proteins | sample SalPonR1_C_D2_MG_FD_185701 | JGI IMG/M metagenome (GOLD analysis project Ga0209944, IMG submission 185701) | Salt pond soil microbial communities from South San Francisco under conditions of wetland restoration - Salt Pond MetaG R1_C_D2_MG... ...
ATGGCAAAGTAAAAAGTTCAAGATCAAGGCGCGCAAAATCCCGAGGAATGCAGCGTACTTAGCTGTACGTGAAATTCCGAGGGATGGAAGCGCAACACAGATATTGGACTTTTTACGAAGCCATCAAAATTAATGCCAGAGATCCCTGGCCATCTCATCGAGGCCAAGCTCTAGAAGCTTGCTTTTTGATGGTTTCCCGGTTTCCCAGTCCCAGCCGCATACCCTGTAAAAATCCTTGAGCATCCGATCCATATCCGGCTCAATGCCTGCGGTGGCCCCTTCCGTCAGAGCCTTTCCGGCAATTTTCGGGATTCTGTCATCCGCGCGGGTTACCCCCAGCCGGTTGTTGATGGCCCGTTTCAGGTTCAGCGAGCGTTCACCGAATGTCAAAAGGTCCATGGCGGTAAACTCGGCCCCCGTAATGTCGGAGAGCAGCTGCGCCGTCATGGATGCGGGGATCGGGGAGAACTGGCACAGCGTCAGGCTGTTGTAGAGTTCACAAAAATAGAGCAGCTTGGCTGCAAACGCCCCTTTTTGGGCGGGATCATTCTTGTCGGTAAAGGTGATTCCCAATTCCAGGCCGGTTTCATTGCCGGGCACGTCAAAGTTGTAAAAAGCCCCCTTCAAATGGCAGGCGCCGCGCGGACCCACCGCATAACTTAGCGCCGCGCCCTGATACGCCCGCGGATCATGCATGGGTATCTCGAGCCCCTTCACATGGGCGGCCTCCTCCGGATCAGCGCCGAATTCTTCGGCCATGTGTTTTACCCCTTTGGAAAGGGCCTTGCCGACGCCCTCCTGATTGACGATCATATCCAGCAGTTTCAAAAGCGTTTGGCTGTCGCCCCACTGGATTTCCATCCCGGCGGTTTCCCCGTCAAGAATGCCCTTTTCATACAAATGCATGGCAAAGGCAATGCAGACGCCGGCGGATATGGTGTCGATACCGTGTCGATTGCACAGGTGGTTGGCCATCACCACGGTATCTATATCAAAATTCATACAAAGCGGACCAAAGGCGGCAACGGTTTCATACTCCGGTCCGTCCACGGTTTTGATCTCATCGTTAAAATCCTTTATCACGCGGCCGCATCCAATGGGACATCCGGCGCAGGCATAGGTGTTCATCCGATAACGGCTCCTGAAAGCGGGGCCGTTTAACTTTGATGCCGGAAAAATGCTTTTGCTATAGTACTTGGTCGGCACATCCCCCAGGCGCATGCCCAAATCCATGTACAGGTTGGTCCCGTATAGTTTATAGGCATTGGTATTGGCTTGGTTTCTGATACAGGACCGGGCTTCGCTGATATGCGTTTTCAGCCGCTGCGGGTTGGCCATGTTGGCCTTTTGCCGGCCAAATACGCAGAGGGCCTTTAAGTTCTTGGAACCCATCAGCGCCCCCATTCCGCAGCGTCCGGCCGCCCGGCCCTCATCGTTCATGATATTTGCATAATTCACGAGCCCTTCCCCGCCCTTGCCAATACAGGCAATGGCGGTTTGCCCACCGGTTTCCGCCTTGATCTTCCGCTGGGTCTCATAAATATCGTCGCCATTGCCCCACAGATGATCGGCTTTGCGAATTTCCACGCCGTCTTCTGTTACACTCAGATAAACCGGAGATGCCGCCCTTCCGGTAATCAGGATGCCGTCATAGCCGGTAGCTTTCATCCGCCGGGGGAATTGGCCTCCGGTGGTCGCCTCTCCCCAGAGGCCCGTGCCCGGCGATATACCGCATACCACTGCCCGGCTCACCATTGGCACATTGGAGCCGGTAAACGGGCCGGTAGCAAATATAAGCGGATTATCCGGGGAAAGCGGATCCGTGCCGGGTTTTGCATAGTCGTAGATTATCCTTGCCCCAAGCGTCGCCCCGCCGATATAGGCCGCCCTGTCGGCCTCGCTTACCGGCAGATCTTCTGTCTTCTGAGTGCTCAGGTCCACCTTGAGAAATTTGCCAAAATATCCCTTCATTGATTACCTCCAGATCTGCGCATTCATATCCAACAAATCGCCGGAATGGGCTTTGATAAACACCTCATGAAGCTGCTCTCGGGTCAGGTCGAACCACCCGAAATAGCACGCCGGATCCGTCGGCGTCTGCGAGAGAATAGCCTCCATATGCCCGTCAAGATCGGCCTTGGAAACGCCGGCATCCGCCAGCGAGACCGGCGCATTTATGGCTTTCATCAACCCGCGGAGCTTTTCCACAAGCGCGGCGAGGCTTTTCTCATCGGATTCCTTCTCCCTTACGCCCAGCATATCGCATAGCTTCAAATACCGATCGGTGGCTTTCGAATAGATCTGCAGTTCGTAAGGAAGAAACAACAGCACCATCATGCCGTGGTGAATATGAAAGAGGCCGCCAATGGTATGGCCCAGCGCATGGGAGATGCCCGATCCGGCGTTGGACAGCGGGATCCCGGCCATCATGGCTGCCTGCTGCATTTTCATCCGGGCCATCATATCGTCACCATCCTGAAAAGCCCTGGGCAGCCAATCGAATATCATTTCGATCGCTTTAAGGGCGATCGCCTGGTTGAGTTCATCGGTTTTCGGCGCCATGAATGCATCCACGGCATGGGTCAGTGCATCCCCGCCCGTTCCCGCGGTCAGTTCTGGGGGCAGGCCGGCCGTTAGCGTTGGATCAAGCAGGGCAAAATCCGGCACGAATTCAGGTAAAGCCCCGCCCATCGGCAATTTAACGCCATCCGCATAGGATATGACCGAGATCCCGGAAACCTCCGAACCGGTGCCGCTGGTGGTGGGAACGGCCACAAGCTTCGCCTTGTTTCGCAGATTCAGCGGCACAAGCGGATTCAGAGTTTCAAAATTTACATCCGGGTGCTCGTAATAAAGCCATGCCGCCTTGGCGGTGTCCATGGCCGACCCGCCGCCAAGGGCAAAAATCAGGTCCGGCCCGAACGCTCTCATTTTTTCCGCACAATCTGCCACCGTATGGATAGGGGCGTCCGGTTTTGCCTGATCCCAGAGGGCGAATTCGAACCCATGCCGTTTTTCATAGGGACTCTGTATTTTCGGGGCAAAACGCACGGCATAGGCATCTGTTACAATAAACGCCTTCTTGTTTTTGCTTTCCCGGGCCACCAGGTCGACGGCATCCGGCATGAGCTGGGGGGTTTCAAGAAAAAGATTGAAACCGGAAAATATCCGCGGGACAAAAAACGGCTTGGACAAGTCCCTTAGAAACTCCGCCTGCATCATCGGTCCGCCCCAGGTCCGCAGCAGGTATTCATGGGTCCAGTAGGTCATAGGGTCTCCTTGGCTTCAGGGTCCATGGATGAAAGAAAAAACGGGGATCGCGCTCTTACGAGGCCATCACAAATTTAATCGCCGCACCGAACCAGGTAAATGAATGCAGCTTGCCGTCAATGGCCAGACGGTGGCTCTGCAATGCCTCGGTAACGCCCTCGTCACCTTTTTTCATGGCCTTAAACGCAGTGCCCGCATTCGCCCAGATCATGGCCGCATCATACTGATCCAGTTTCCTGTCCGTGGAGAACCGGCCCTCCTTGAACACAAACCGTCGGCCCTTGGCATTATCCCTGGTCTTGATAACCACCGAACACTCATGTCCCATGAGAAACTTCTGGAAATTGGCATTTTGTTCAGCAGCCTTTTTAAACTTGGCGGATAAAATGGTAAGCAGCAGTAAAAATCTCATTTAAGGCCCCCTAGCGCACTATTCACGTTTGGCTGATCCGGCGGGTCAATTTAGGTAAAAAGGGATATGATTTCTATATCGGCGGCTACTCGTTCAATATATCCCTGGCCCATGAGACCGCCGCAGAAACCCGCGGAAATCCGATTGTCGAGACCAAAAGTAAAAGGGCGTGATAGACTTCTTCCTGAGAGGCGCCGGCCTCGACCGCTCTTCGCGTATGGGAATGCACGGCTCCCTCGGATTGCAGGGATGCGGCGGCGGCCAACTGAACCAGTTCTTTGGTCTTCCCCTCAAGCGGCCCGGCGTCATGGGCGGTTTTTCCCAGCTTCTGGACCATAGACATAAATTCCGGGAAACGTCCGACCATCTCATTATAATGTTTGCTGGGTACTTTTTGCTCGGCACACATAAGAGACCTCCTTGCTTATAGGGGTTATATCAACCTGAACCCGAATTGGGATCAATCATTTTCTATAATTATCCCGTAAGCGCTTCCTGCCGGCGGGGTGCCCCGCTTTTCCCGTGAGACCACTGTATCGTAGTATTTCGGCTTGGTCCGACGATTGCTGGCGATTAATGCCTTCACCACCTGCCAACCGATTTCGCCCTTAAGCGACATTTCGGTCAACACATCCAGGGCCGTCCGGTTATCATAGGTTTCAGGACGATAGGGGCGCCTTGAAATCAACGCATCATAGATATCACAAACGGTTACAATTTCAACAATCCTGTCATCCAAAGCGATGCCTCTCGGATAGCCTGAAGCGTCCCGTCGTTCATGATGATCGCGGGCTACCCTGGCGGCAATGCTGTGAGGGTCCTTTAAATAGTAACTCAATAAAACGTAGCCGGCCAATGTGTGATGACGCAATTGCTGCAGCTCGTTTCGGGTAAGCGGCTGCACCTTTTTAAGGATATCCAGGGGCACACAGATCTTGCCGAAATCATGGGTCGGCCCATAGGCCGCCTCCGAGACCTTGCTGCGGTAATCAGGCACCAGATCACGGGAGATTAGTATGGTTAAAGCAAAAACAGTCAGCATGTGGCGATAGGTAAAATAATCGTTCTCCTCGAAATAATCCAGCATCTCGAGAACGGGTTCAGCCAGTTTAATGTTTTTCATAATGTCCAGAATTTCGGTGATGCCGTCGGATCCGTCAAATATAGAAGTATACGGCGGGCTGTTTAGAAAAAAGAGTAAATCTCTTCTAAGCGACCCGTAATCGAGAAGGGGCCAGATTTTTGAAGAAAGGGGGGGGCCGGATGCGATCAGCCACTCGATATTTTCCTGACTGATAAACTCACCCGGAGAAAGCAAGACCTTACCCTCCAGACTGGTTATCGGATAGAGTGATTTTATGGGTTCCATCGGATTCTGACACGTCCGTTATTTTAACTATCTCAGGATTATAATAATGTGTCAAGCTGAGCGTATACTGGCATTCCTACCCAGAAAAATTATTGTCAATCGGCTTAGAGCCAGCCTTTATCCCCGATCCCGCTTGAAGCCTCATTGTCACTGGCGTCTTCCCATGCCCTGGCCTCTGCCGCCGCCTCTGCCGCCGCCGCCCATACCTTGGCCACCGCCGCCGCCCATGCCACGGCCGCCCGTCTTTCCCGATCCCATCTGTTTTTTATCACCTGACAATTCGCTCAGACGGTTCTCCTGGTATGCCTTTATCGCATCCCTAACGGTGCCGCCATCGCAGGAATACACCTTGATATTTGACTGACTCAACGCCTGCGCGGCTTTGGGACCCAATTGGCCCGATATCAGGACCTTGGCGCCGGAGTCGGCAATCATTTGGGCGGTTTTGATTCCCGCCCCCTGGGGAAGGCCTAAATTCTGCGAATTATCCAGGTAGACGGCCTGCTCGGTTTCCGTATCATAGACGACAAATCCGGACGAACGTCCGAATCGCGGATTTAACTGGCTGTCCAGCGTATTGCCCATACTGCTTACCGCAATCTTCATGGTTTTTTCTCCCTTCATCAACAAATAATGAAAATAAAAAATTATTGATGGCTTCGTAAAAAGTCCAATATCTGTGTTGCGCTTCCGTCCCTCGGAATTTCACGTACAGCTAAGTACGCTGCATTCCTCGGGATTTGCGACGCCTTGATCTTGAACTTTTTACTTTGCCATCCCAAAATCGACTTTTTACGAGACTGTCAATTATTCATAAAATGGCTAATACGAATCTGCCACTATTATCAACGATAGGCAAGCAAATCATTTTGTCTTTCTAAATGATCCGCCATTACGATGCCCCCTTATATCGCTTCAACCCTTGACATGCTTTTAAAACCAATGATAGAAAAAAATAAAAATGAGTTAAATTCTTAGAATAGGCTTAGGATTTGAGCCCAATGAGTACAGTGAAACATACCGAGAGTTTTATAGAAAAACGAAGGCATGCCCGGATAAACACCCTAAATCTTATCGGCTATATTTTATACGATAAGGACCGAAAAAAAATTGACAAGGGGAAGGGGCGAACATTGAATCTGAGCCAAAGCGGCGCCCTTCTGGAGACCGAAAAGCCGCTATACGGATCATATATCGTCCTTATGACGATCGACCTTGACGGCAAAAGAGTAAAGGTCAAAGGCCGCGTGGCCAATACCCGTCAATCAGAGGATAAGAACCTTTTTTTAACAGGCATCGAATTCCTCGGTTCCAAAGATGAGCAGCTATCTGCCATCGTCGCCTTCATAAAGGCCTACCATCGCCGAAAATACGCCAGCCAAAGGGTTCAAGAATCAAATAGTTGAGACGCCGGAGGGAGCCAACGGAAAACCAGGCGACCGATCTATTCAGCACTCAGGGCAACAGGGATGCCATTTAAAACAGCGGTTGATGCCTCGTCGCTTTCGCGCCTCGGCTTGACAGAAAGTTAAATTTCTGGAATAATAATATATATTTTCAAGCTGCTTGGAAAAAATGCGATTCGCCGACGGTGAATTTGGGTTTCGTTTGACAACAGTGTTCATTTGTTGCATACCTTTCTATAACCTAGATTGAGCGATTTTCAAGTTTGCCGCAGATACAAGGAAAATGATGTCGAGCGATAGGCGCCTATGCGAGACATCATTTGACGCAGTAGATGCGGTGAAATTGGAAATCCCGGAGGGTTTCAAATTTTTTGATTTAAAAAATGATCCAATATCCTAAAAATAAAATAAAAATTAAATCTTCAAAAAATTGAAACGCTCAATTTAGGTATAAAGATGACAGGAGGCGTTTCATGCATGAGGTTAAGGCGGATCTGGATAAAAACAGAATCTATATTACCGTCGGCAGGGTCGAAAATGAGGAAGAGATGGGGACGATCGTTGAAAAGGTGAAATCCGAATGCCTAAAACTGAAAAAAGACTTTACCTGCCTGACGGATCTCCGAAATTACGAATACCAGGATGAAATATTTGAAAAATATATCAAGGAGGCCCAGGAAAGCCTTTTAGAGGCAGGTATGTCTCAAGTCGTAAGGGTCCATCGCCAGGTCGGCATGCTGGGACATTTACAGTTTGAGACCGTATCCCTTGATCTGGGGTATCGGGGACAAAATGTGACCAGTATTGAAGAGGCTGAAGACATCCTCGACGGTAAAACGAAATAGGCATCCCCCTTTCGGCCTACCCCGCCCCACACACGCATCCAGCACATCGCAGACAAAAATACGTTTTAATACATTCTCCGCCGCCGCATCCCGGTATCCGAACCAACGCCCGAGAAGACGATAAAAACGATATCTACGAACGCCCCGAGCCGGCCAGTACCTGCCGGGCGGGCGGGGGCGCACGCCCGGCAGGAAAAGGGTTTAGCCCCCGAAACCGGCTTCCGGAATATCCACAATGGCACTGGAGTTTGCTTCAATTGAGGCCATCCTGCCCTCGGTCACCGGCAGAAGATTCTCGATAAAATATTGCGCTGATTTTATCTGGCCTTCATAAAAGGCGGCATTCTTGTTTTTGTTGATTTTCTTCGCTCGCTCCTCGCCTTCGGCATCGCCCACGATTTCCGCCAATTTAGGCGCAGCCACTGTGGCGCGCCACAAGAGCATCCACGCCATTATAACATCACCCATGACGTTTAAAAAATCAGTGGCATACGAGAAGGCCACCTTAAAATCCGGAGACATGGCCGTTTTGCCGATATGCATGGCCACGCTGCCCAGTCGGTTGACCGAGGCCTCCAAGGCCTTGGCAAGCTCTACCAGTCCGTCGATTTCCTTGGCGCTGGCGATGGTTTTTTGGATTTCCCCCAAGAAATTCAGAAAGATCTCGCCCTTTTTCATGCCCAGTTTCCGTGCCAGCAGATCCATCGCCTGGATGCCGTTGGTGCCCTCATAGATAGAGTTGATCTTGGAATCCCGCATGAGGCGCTCCACAGGATAATCCCGGGTATAGCCGTACCCGCCGTACGTCTGTATGGCCAGCACGGTAGATTCAAACCCGCGGTCCGTACAATAGGATTTAACTACCGGCGTCAGCAGACTGATATAATCCTCCAGCCTGTTTTTTTCTTCTTCGCTTTCAGCAACCACCTGATGGTCGAAAAGATTGGCAATATAGTAGATAAAACTCCGCATACCTTCCGAGTGCGCCTTCATCCACATAAGCATCCGCCGGACATCCGGATGCTTGATGATGGTGACAGGGTTTGCCTCCGGATCGAGGGCTTCGGACAAATCCCGGCCCTGGACGCGTTCCCTGGCATAGTTAAGCGCATACAGATAGGCGTTTGAAGCGTTAAACACCCCCAGAGCCCCCACACCCAGACGGGCCTCGTTCATCATGTGAAACATTACCCTCATGCCCTTGTTCTCCTCGCCCAGGAGAAGTCCCCGGCAGCTGCCCTTGCCCCCGAAGGCCAACTGGCAGGTCGGGCTGGCATGTATTCCCATCTTTTCCTCGATGCCCGCGCAGACCACGTCATTGGGCTCGCCCAGGGAGCCGTCCTCGTTGACCCAAATTTTGGGCACAATAAAAAGGGAGATCCCCTTGGTTCCGGCAGGCGCGCCCTCAATCCGCGCCAGAACCGGATGTACGATGTTTTCGGCAAGATCATGCTCACCGGCAGTGATAAAAATCTTGTTGCCGCTGATGGAATAGGTGCCGTCCTCGTTTTTTACCGCCGTCGTGCTAAGATTGCCGACATCGGAGCCGGCTTCCGATTCGGTCAATACCATCGTACCGGTCCACTGGCCGGAATACATTTTTTTGAGAAACATCTCTTTTTGTTTTTCCGTGCCGAAAATCTCGATCATTTTGGCGGCCCCGTGGGTCGCGTAGCCGAATGCCCCGAAAGAAAAGTCCGCCCCCACAATATATTCAGCCGACGCCTGGGCGATGGTATGCGGCATACCCTGGCCCCCGACTTCCGGATCCTCGGTCATGGCGATCCATTCGCCTTCCCGCATCAGTTTGTAGACGCGGTGAAAACTCTCTGGAACCTTGACCTGGTTGTTCTCAAAAACCAGGCCCACCCTGTCGCCCTCCTCGTTTAGGGGCAGGATCTCCTTGATCGCAAAATTTCGTGCTTCGGTAAGGATCATGTCAAACATCTTACGGTTCATGTCGCTGTAACGCTCATGACGCGTCAGGTTTTCGATTTCCAGTTGTTCATAGAGAACAAAATCGACATCCCTTCGGTCTGCAATCAATTGTGCCATAGATCTCTCCTTTCCTGCGTCTGAAATTAAATAATCCGGGTATGGAAAAACGAAATCAAAAAAAATGATATTAACGATGAATGTCTATAAAAGTCAACGCTAACGTTAAGATTTCACAAGAGCCCCCGATTCCGTCGCGGCGGCATTTATGCAGAAGGGAGCGTTTGATTCGTACGCGTACTCGTACTCGTCAATCGACTTCTAAGTAACTTGAAAATATATATTATTATTCCAGAAGCTTAGCTCTCTATCATGCCGAGGAGCAAAAGCGACGAGGAATCTTGTTTGTTAAAGATTTCTCGCTACGCTCGAAATGACAATATGGGTGTTTTTTGAGTTGCCTTCTGCGAAGATGCTGCGGAAAGGACGCGGGCGGATGGGGGGCTAAACAGGAAATTCCGGTCAGCCGCCTTCGATCAACCGGAATACGCGACGGATTTCATTTTTGCCCACCGGCTTAAGGATATACTCGTCTATGCCGGCCTTACGGCAGAGGTCGACTACGTCCCCTGTAAGATGCGCCGTAAGCGCCACGATAAAGGTTTTTTGGTTGGGCCCTTCTGAATCCCGGATTCTCCGGGATGTCTCCATGCCGTCCATACCGGCCATCTGCAAATCCATAAAAATAATGGCATAGGATCGCTCTTCAGCCAATGCCAATGCCTCCGACCCGTCTTTTGCCGTATCTGTTTCAACGCCCAGTTTTTCAAGCAGACTTTTTGTAACCACCCGATTGGTCATATTATCTTCCACAACCAGGGCAGGCCCGGAACAAGACAGGGCGGCAGGATCCTGGACGGCTTCAGTCGCCGCGTTGGCTTCAGGCAATACCACAGTAAAAGTAAAAACAGACCCCTTTCCCGGTTCGCTCTCCACATGGATATCCCCCTTCATCAATCTGGCCAGCTTGCGGCTGATGGCCAAACCCAACCCAGTACCGCCATATTGTAATGAATGGGCGTCATCTCCATGCTCAAATCGTTCGAAAAGGCCGTCAAGCTGTTCCTTGGCCATACCGATGCCTGAGTCCTTAACAGTAAATACCAGCCGTTGATAGTCTTTTTTATCAACCGGCCGGCACGCCATACCGATTTCGACGAACCCTTTCTCTGTATATTTCAACGCATTATGAACGAGATTGAGAAGAATCTGCTTAATCCGTTCGGCATCGCCCGCCAGTTTGGGGCATTTTTCCTGCGACGCCGCCGTCTTGACATCCAGATTCTGAGAATCGGGCAGGTTCCGGGCGATTATCAAAATATCCTGCAGGATATCGTCCGGCCAGAAAACCGTATCGTTAAGCCACAGCCGGTTGGATTCGATATATGAGAGGTCCTGCATATCGTCGATGATAAACTCCAGACTGCGGCAGGAGGAATTGATGATTTCCAATTGGCCCTGCTGTTCGGGCGACAAATCAGAGGCCAGTATGAGATCCAGCATTCCCCTGATCGAGTTGAGCGGCGTCCGAATTTCCTGGCCCATGTTGGCCAGGAACTGGCTCTTGGCATTATAGGCCTTCTTGATGGTTTCCTCAGACTGATGCAGCCTTTCAAGCGCCTCTTTGAGCTGCCGACGCTCTTTTTCCCGTTCGGTGATATCCCGAATGATGCCTATCGATCCGGTCACCTCGTTGCCTTCAAGAACCCCACGCGCGCTGATCTCTCCAAAAGAAACGAGCCTGGCCTCGCGAAAGGCGACCCCATCGTCCGCATTCTGACTGAGCAGCCGGATGTTCAGGTTCTTGGTCCGTCGGTTTCCCGATCTCCGCTCATTAACCAGCTTAGGCGGCTTATCCGCTTCATCCACTCCCCCCCGAAAATCATCCAGAATCGTATTAAGCGAATGCGCATGGTAATCTTCGGCAGCGATAATCCGGGTGATGTGCTTGCCCTTGAGCTCTTCCTGGCTGATCCCGAGCTCTTCCACTGTCTTGTTGACATACTGAATATAGCCGTCCATATCGATTTTGTAGACGATGTCCGGCAGGCTCTCCAGAAGCTCCATATGATTTCGGCTCTCCGCATCCATGATAATCCTGGCTTCAAGCTCCTCCCATGCCCGGTTCAACGAATTGGAAAGAATATGCGGGCGTATGGGTTTTTCGAGGAAATCCCTGATTCCGGCCTGCATAGCGGAGATAATGACCTCCTTTTCATCATGGGCGGTGACCAGAACACCGGCAACCGGGCTATGCATCTGACTGGCCAGTTCAAACACGTCGAGCCCGTTTCGCTGATCGACCTCATAGTCCAACAGGAGCATATCGAACGCCTCTTTCTCCAGAGCATCCAAAGCCTCTCTGGTAGACCGGCATTCGACGATGCGCGAGAAAAGCCCCGTTTTCCCCGAAGCATCGCTTAACATCGTCAACGCGACGGGATCATCATCTAGAATCAGGAGTTTCGGCTGATAGGTCGTGTAAGACATATGCTGATATCAAAAGGGTTTTTTAAATTTCCACATCCAGACCACACGTCAATCCCAAGGGATACCGCATGCGGCGTCCTATACGAACGGCGATAAGGACCGCCGTCGGATTTAGGTAGGGTATTTTTTTACGAAATCGCTTTTTTTACTACTAATTACATTATATGCGGCATATGTCAATAAATTAAGGGGAAAGGGGAGTCGAATGTCCCGTTGTTTTGAATTTTGACAATCTCGGCCCCCAGCTTGCGGCCGCCGGGGGGTACTGCCAATGGAATAGTTGTTAGAGTTCCATCAGGGTGACAGCGATTTGCCCGCTATAGCAGACCGCAACATCGGTACCGGCAGCCCGGGGTCGGTCATGAATACTCCCAGTATAATGA
>Ga0209944_1000977_pt1 | contig 12170 bp, 5 predicted proteins | sample SalPonR1_C_D2_MG_FD_185701 | JGI IMG/M metagenome (GOLD analysis project Ga0209944, IMG submission 185701) | Salt pond soil microbial communities from South San Francisco under conditions of wetland restoration - Salt Pond MetaG R1_C_D2_MG... ...
GGCTTTACATCGGCAATATCTTCTGAACCCAGCGTTTGTACCGAATATCCGAGCGCCTTCTCTTCTCGCTCAACACCCAGAGCCGTCACGACAACTTCGTCCAGCGCTACTTGATCGGAAAGCTTAACTTCAAAATAATCCTTCTTGCCGATTTTTAGCTGCTTTTTTGTGAAGCCAATATAGGAGACTACTAGTTTTTTGGCACCCTCACTGACGGACAACTCAAATTTTCCGTCCAAATCCGTTATGGTTCCCGACCCCGGATCTGACTTCACGTATACATTGGCACTAATGAGCGGCTCACCCGACATATCGGTGACCAGCCCTGTTATTTGTTTCTGAGCAAACAAATTGCTCGACATAAAAAAAGAAACAAGCAGTATTAATGCCCATTTCAAAGAATAAAGTTGCTTCGTAAATACATTCTCCATATCGTTTCTATGTTTTTGTTACCGATTTAAAGACCACAAAGGTATAAAAACATACTTTGTTTGTATAGAAACAATATCTTCTCTTACAAACTGACAACTATATGACAAAAAGTCGGCAGTGAAATATACTAAATGATTTCTTCCTCGGAGATAGAATCCCCGGTAAGTATAGGGGCGGTTTCACCTTCTTCCAGTTCGAGTAATTGGACGACAAATTCAATGTAGCGTTTGAGTTTTCGCTGATCGGATTCCGCGAGCTTTTCCAGGCCCTGTTCGAGCTTCATTTGCAAGGGCGGGGGCGTCGATGTGATTAGGTCAAAGCCACTCTGAGTAAGAGCTATCATAGATCCGCGTTGATCAACTGCATTGGGCACGTTGGCTGTAAACCCTTTTTTGGCCAGCCGTTTTAATATGCCGGTGACCGTACTTGCATTGAGCTGCATATGATCCTTGATGGCTTTATTTGTTGTTCGCATATCGGGCTCCTGCACGATAAAACTCAATACCAGCATCTGAGGCATACTGAGTCCGTACTGCTTTTCATAGCGCTTACTTTCTAAATTTACCGCCCGCAGTATGCGTCGAATTGCAACTATAATTTCATCTGATGTCATACTTTCTATACCAATTAAACGATAAGGATTTATTCAATAGTGCGCCAGCTCCTCTTACTTTTTTCGCTTTTGAGGGGCATCCGCCCCTACCGGGTCGGCGTTATGCTTCACAGCTCGCTCAGTGATTCCCCTATATACACCCAATGAAAACAATTTTATTCTGTCTTTGAGTTCCCCTTAGATCATCCTTTTTTTTCTAATTTCCTGGTAATAGCTCATCCGGGTGTATGCCGGGGCTTCGCTCGGTCCTCCACTTTAAAGTTTATCTCTTTACAGGTCCTGATAAAAATAAACTCAGGGATACCACAAAGTAAGTGGAAGCGCTACGGACGCCGCGCACACGCGGCCTGTTGCGCAGCACTATGCCAAAAATTCAGATTACAAAATGGAGCCTGATAAGATGAACAAGTAGCCTTTCGCTTTTACCGAACCAGGGTGACGGACCCGCTTTCTTCAAAAAAGGCAGCCCCTTCGCAAGAAGTAGCCCTCCACTCCATGCGCCAAACATAAACACCTGTCCCCATTAAGCGGTCCTGAACGTATCCGTCCCAACCTATTTGAGGATCCCGAGATTCGAAACACAACTTGCCCCAACGGTCAAAAATTTGCAGCTGAAAGTCCGATATGGCTCCAACATCTGAAAAGGAAGGAAGGAACTCATCATTCAGGCCATCTTGATTGGGGCTAAAAACATTGGGTACGAAATGCTGCACTTCAGTGGAGTCGGGCTCAGGTCTCGCCCGAGCTAGAATCTCGAAGTCTTCACAAGCTGTACGCACCTGTAGGGTGTAAGTTCCCGGCTCCGATACCGATAAGCGCGGGCCGCGTGTGCCGTCTTGCCATTGCAAACTTAGGCCGGAACTATCGCCTGCCAGGTACTCAGCTACAAAATCTACCGCTGTTCCTTCGCAGGGGATTTCCACTTCCGGCACTTCGATCTGAATGGGCATTCGGCTGTCTATGACGATGGTGTCCAGATAGTTGCAGCCCAAAGTATCCTGAAGCTCCAGTTCATAGCTGCCCGCTGCCAAATTACTCCAGTCCAACTGTATACTATCTATTCCTCCCACGCGAACGATCTCCAGCTCACTGAGGGTGCGGTTGGCGAGGCTTATCTGAAGCTGACCATCCATCGACGAAGGACAAGCGGCTGCTGTACTCGTGCTGACGCCCCAGTCCGCTTTTACGATGAGTTCTATAAAAAACCGAACATCGCAATTCAGATTGGGGAGTTGACCCACATATGAAAAAGTTGTGTCTTGCTGATACCAGTTTCCATCTACCCGTATGGAATCTCCGGAACATATTTGAATTACACTGTCCACCCTAAATTCTGATTCGAAGGTCAGTGAGAACGCCACCGTGGAATCACAGCCAAAAACATTGGTTAGGGACTCGTACACCGTGGTATCAGTAAAATAGTCCGTGCCTAGCACCTCTAAAGTATCTCCAACACAAGCCATTCGACTGATTTGAGTCGTATCTCCTCCGGGCAAAAACTGCAGGTCGTAAATGGTTATTTCCGGACATTCTCCTATGATCTCGACAAGCTCCACCACGGTGTCCGTCAAATACGAAATCCCATCCAACACAATCGAGTCTCCACGACATGCGGTCAATGCTGTGCTATCCATAACAGGTGGACATTCTTGTAAAACGAAGGCAGGAACTTCCACTAGCTGACCGCAATCGGAGACTTGTACACTATCCACTCCGATCACAACATTCCAATTTACAGGTAATGTTGAGGTGTCTAACTCTATGCGATAGTCACCAAAGGCAACATCTTCAAAAACATACTCTCCAAAACTATCCGTTCCCGCAGTATCTGTTGTCAAACCATTTAATATTAATTGAATAGGGAGTCCGGAAAGAAGGGAGTCACCCATATTAAATAGGTTGTCATTATTGCGGTCTAAGAATACAAAGCCACTAACTTCACCGGCATCGTAAAAAATATCAAAGCGGATGGAGTCAGTTTGCTGTTGGCAACCGAAACTGTTTTCAATGACCGCAGTATAGGTTCCTGAAGAGTCGATATTGACCTGAGTTAGGTCTGTGGGCGGATTTTCCAATTGTCCGTTTCTGCGCCATTCTAATATGCGGCTATCTGATGAAAGAGGAAGACAAATTTCAGCCTGCCCACACTCCTGATAGCATCCGAGCGGGAAGAAACTAACATCGGGTAAAGGATGGATGAAGAAATTAGCGCTTTCCGCTTCACAACCAAAGGCATTTATGCCTGTGACTGAGTAGGCTTGAGCGGCGTTAGCGATGATACTTTCTCCGCTCTCACCGGTATTCCAATTATAACTGACATTCATCTGAGGGTTATCGACCCTGATCTCCACCATATCGCCCGAGCAATAAGGGGGGGATTGACCGGAGGTCAACATGGGGATGTCCGGTTGCGGATGGACAAGTACAAAAACCTCATCTGACGCGGTGCAGTTGGTCAATGTGTCCGTCACAGTAAGTTCGAAAGGATAAAGCCCTTCATTTAGGATGGGGGCAGTAATTCCGTCATATCGAAGCGTAGGTACATTCCCGCCTACAGACCAGCTCAATGTATAGTCTTCAAATGAACTGATCAGACGGATTTCCAATGCCTGACCCTGACAAACTTCAAGAGTATCTCCGCTATAACGCCCGCCGCCTTGAAGTGTGTTTGCGCGAATAAAAACATCCGGAGACGGTTCATAATCAATATCTATAGGACCTATTTCGCTCTGGCATCCATTATTATCGGTCACTTGTACGCTGTAAGGACCCGGACGATCCGCTGTGATTTGTAGGTCAGTAGATCCCGTAGACCAAAGTAGATTGGCAAAGGTGCCGGGCACCGACAAGTCCACCCAGTCTCCAGCACAAGCGGGTAGGTCGGGCTGCACGGTGATACTGTCCCCACCAGCATATGCATTAAATACCACTGTTTGCAGGCTATCCTGTGTACAGCCCAAGAGATCCTCTACAGTCAATTGGATATCGTAAGCACCTGCGCTGTCATAGCTGTAGCTGGCACGTGGACCAATAGCTTGTGCAGAATCTGGCAGGGGATTCCCAAAACGCCAGTCATAAAATTCTGCATTACCCAGCGCTTCCACTTCGTACCGTTCGTTTGTGCAGGCTGTACTATCGCCCAGCCAGGAAGCATCAGGATTTGGAAACACAACGACATCAAGGGTGTCGAAAAGACTACAGCCAGCCGAAGTTTCGATTTCAATGGTTGCTGAAAAGCTGTCAGCTACGGCATACCTAAAACTCGGCATAATCTCTGACGACAGACTCCCCGGTGCTCCATCACCAAAATTCCACTCCACATTTGTGATAAACGCAGAAGCAATTAATTTGACATTTGGAGAAAATACTGTGCTATCGCCTAAACAAGCCAGGCTGGAAGTGGCATCCAGCGTGCCGGGAACTTCTACGATGGTAGGATGTGGGCAAAAAACAGTCGTGTCCCCCATAGAATTTATACCTAAAGCAGAGTTGTACACCGTAAACTCTCCATTTTGACTCGCCGGGAAGGAAACAGTGTCTCCGAAGAATAGTTGGGGACCCGATTCCAGGTCAACTCGCCAAACAGCAGTTCCACTCACCACATCCGGGTCATTTATGATAAGCTGTATTTGATCGCATCGTCCCCCCAGATAATTAACACTGGTCATTAAGTCTCCTAAACTGGGATCACAGCTTTGCCCTTCATTGGGACTACCTCCTCCAAAAAGGGGACAAACGACCACGGTGGAGTCCGGATTCGGATCACAGCTTTCACATATCAGGAACAGATCAGATTCTAAAACACAACCGGTAGAAAGCTCAGTCACTTCCAGCCGGTAATATCCTGTAGTATTGACGGTAACCGAATCCACATTTTCTGCAATCAGCGTACTATCGCGATACCAGGCCAAATCCAGACCGGTGGTATCAGCTACATCGTGCTCCAGGGTGGCTTGCCCCCCATTGCAAAATATGGGCGAGTTAAGGGAGGTAATACGCGGACGCACGAAGTCTGAAAATGGAATGCTAAAAGCAGTCCTGCTCTCACAGCCAAAGGCATTGCTCACCACGAGCATATTTCGCTGCCCTCTGCGCAATTCCGTTTGGTTGGAGGTAGAAATTAAAAGGCCATTTTCGTACCAATATATCGAATCGTACAACGTCCCATCCACTTCTCGAGTGGTCAGGTCGATTCCACAACCCACCGCCTCTAATGCACCTAAGTCTATGGGCGGCGGACTCAAAATAGTCACTTCTTTCACGGCTGTTTGGCCACAAACCGAAGCTGTGACTTCAACCACGCCGGCTTCAGAAAATAAAATCCGAATACTGTCTCGACCGATGAGATCAGTAATACGTGCACCGGAATTCGTGCTAAGGGTCCAGTCTACATTGTCGGATAACATTTCTTCCAAATGAAAAATCCCCTCCAGGCCTCTGCACAAGGTGTCGGGGCCAGCAATAGATATCGCTGTTATATCTTCAATAGGTATTTCGCTTACCTCACTGGTACAGCCAGTCTCTGCCGATCTGAAAAAAGTGAGTAGTCTTTTATTTACTCCGCCCTGCCAGGATTGTCGAATGGGGTTCCCGCTTTGAAATGTCGAGTCTGTTCCCTCAATGGCGATCCATTCGCGCACTGCTCCCGGAGGTGTTGCTTGCTCTCCGTCGTACCAATAAAAACTGCCCGGACAGATGGTATCTGCGCCCAATATATCGCCAACTGCCGGTACTGCCGGTAGTATGACCACTGATATTTCCAGGCTGGATTCACAATAGGTATCTGATTGAGGGCGTGCCTCAAGTGTATATCGACCGGCTTGTGAGAAGGAGAAGTTATAATCGGCGAGTGCAGTAGATGTGGAGTCTATCACAGCCCCGGTGGGCGACCTAAGAATCCAAAAGCTGGGCACGGGTGCTCCACTCGAGCTGGTTTCCCACTGTCCCTCTGTTCCAAAACAAAGGGTGCTTGGCCCCTCCACGATGAAGGGATCGGTTCGATTTACCCAAAGCGTATCTCGTTGTAGACACCCCCGTGTACAGTCGTCCATTTCTATGGCTACAAACGGATCGGAGGTAAAACTATTAAAGGTGACTTGAACGGATCGCGTTTCCGTAGAGCCCTGGATGGTACCACCCCGTGCGCTCCAATTAAAGTTCGTCCCATCCCTGGCCGGAACCCGGTAAGTGTATACCTGCCCCGGACAGACTTCAATCCGTCCAGCAATTTGTGTGTCTGCCCCAAGTATTTGAATGTTTTCGCGAGCGGGTGCGGGGCAGGCATCCGCGCAATCGTGTTCGAGTTCTATCCAGCCTTCACTTCCTCCTGTCCAGATCACCTCCATAAAATGATCATCCGTTCCACCCCCATTTACGATCGTTCCGTTACCCTCAATTCGCCATTGATAAGGGGCGCAGCCCAGTTGCGTTTCGTAAAAGGCGGTATCCCCGGCACATACCGAGCTCACACATTGGATTTCAGGGATGGGCGTGGGATTGACCCGGATTTTAATCGTTTTTTCATCGGGGCAGCTACAGTCGAAGCCAGCTGACAAGGTCAACTCAAATTCGCCCGGTGTTCCAAAGCGGTATCTGAACACTTCCGCATCGCCTGAAGGCCCGGTAGAAAGCCCCCAACTGATTACCGGCGCATCCGAAGCATTATCGAAATGGACAAGCTGCCCCTGGCAGACCTCAATAGAGTCTTCAATAATACCAAATTCGGTACTTGCTATTTGAGCCGTAGGCGGAGCAATAATCGAGATACATTTTCCACCTTCTGTCAAACAGCGATCGCCAGCGGTTCCGAAATAACTGATAAATACATTACCGGTTACAGAGTCTAGTAGGAGGGTAATTGAATTGTTTGTAGATGAAACAATCTCCGCGGGCCCGAATGCACTCCATTCTATCGTGTCGAATACTATATCCCTGACTTCCAGGGTAATTTCCTGCCCATAGCAAACGGACACGCAATTTTGGTCCACCAACCACTGCGAAGGACAGCCCGGTGACCCAACAATCTCAAGAATAGGATCCGTAAATCCTTCGGAGAATACCTCTAAAGTTTGGGCTCCGCTTCCGGGTCCGGATGCATTAAATATTATTGTATAGCTGCCGGATTCTGAGAAGCACACTTCTATTAATGAGCTATCAGCCGAGAATGTAAAGGAAACCGGCATATTATTTGGATCTAGCACCTCAAGAGTTGAGTTTGGGCCCAGGGAGGGAATGCGATAGGTGTAACATTGGTCTTGACAGACCCGAGTGGGACCCTCCAGATCCTGGCCAAACATAAATAGCGGAAGAAGATAGCAAATACAGGTAAAAAATATAATTCTCATAACTGAATGGGTAAACTAAGGTGTCGACTAAAAATTTAGAGGCCGTGAAAACGAAAAAGGCTGCTTGGCAAGCATGTAAAATTTCAAATTACCCTGCGGAGGAAATTGAAATTTATGGAAAAAGGTAAAAAACCCATTCCCCAAAGAATAGGCTACACACCCTAATAACTCTGGAAAAGATAGCTGAATTCCATTATCTTTCCGAAAATATTCGATTTTATTTAGCGCCTGATGCAGCGCTTTGGGCATAAGTTGTTTTATATAAGCAGAGTCAGGATCCAATACTCAACGTAAAACAAATACTCACGAAAAACAAAGAACCCATGATACATTTGAAAAATAAGACTTTGCTTCTTCTCAGCCTTCTGGCATTTGCTCTGTTGTCCAGTTGCGTAGAGGAAATAGATTTAGAGCAAGAAGACATTACTAATGTGACCCCTAAAGAAATCATAAAAACGAGTCTTTATGGGAAAGTAATAGACGAGGATAATCAAATTTTGGCTAATGCTCAAGTCACCCTGCAAACAGCCGAGGGCTCAGAGACTACCACTACGAACGACAAAGGGCAGTTTGAGTTTTTCAATGTGCGGGTAAAAGGCTCTTCCGCTTTTGTGAAAGTATCTGTAAATGGCAAATTCGATGGATTTCGTCGAGCGGATGTGATCAAAAACAAGTTGAACTATACCGAGATAAAAATGCTAGACCGGGTCATCGTAGGTACGATTGATGCTCAATCCGGAGGAGCAGTTTCAACCGCCTCCGGCGCTCAAGTCCGCTTGCCTGCAAACGGAGTCGTAAGTCAAAACGGTCAGTCTTATTCAGGATCCATCTCAGTTGCTATGCAATGGATAGACCCTACCGCCGAAGATTTATATCAAAGAATTGTGGGGGACCTTAGCGGTATTGATGCGACGGGCAACGAAGTCGTTTTGGGAACCTTTGGTATGATGACGGTAGAGTTATCAGATGATCAGGGAAATGAATTACAGCTGGCCGATGATGCACGAGCTGAATTAACCTGGCCCGTACCCAGTGAGCGGTTAAGCAATGCCCCACAAACCATACCCGTATGGTCTTACGATGAAAATTTGGGGACATGGATCGAAGAGGAACTTGCTACCCAAGATGGCAATACATTTACCGGTGAAGTAGGGCACTTTAGCTCATGGAATCTCGACTGGAAGGGGCCCACTATCGAAGTTTCGGGTAAAGTAACGTATAATGGGAGTCCCGGAAACATTGTTTCAACGTTTAGAGTGCATGTTCAAAGCCCGCTCTTTGGGTCCCGTGGTGGATTTTTATTGGCGGATGGAGAGTTTTTGTTTCTTAGGTTTCCGGCCGATGAGGTCTTTGATCTCATTATTTACAATATTTGTGGCGATGTAATCTACCAGGAAACCTATGGTCCTTTTAACCAAAATACAGACTTGGGTGTAATTGACATCAATAATATCACCATTGAGGAAACGGCTGTTACCGGTGTGGCTTTGGATTGTGATATGAACCCTATTGAAAATGCTCAAGTTCAACTCGAAACCGAATCGGATGTTTATTACTTGAATAGTACAGCAGCTGATGGAACATTTGATTTTACCGTTCCTTTCTGCGGAAATGCAGTAGATGCCTCAGTATATATCATCGATCCCGATGAAATGTTGGTATCTGCACCACAAAACTTTACTGTTACTTCCTCAGGAGATATTGATCTGGGCAATATTGCAGTATGTGATCAAGCCGCTGTGTTTTTCGAATATACCATAGATACCTTTGAACGGTTTTACACGCCTCCAAATGGATTTCCCTATTATTCTACGAACCCACAAAATGGAGATCGATTAGGCGTAGAAGGTTCTGAGTTTGTTCAATTCTCGTTGGATGGTAATATTACAGGTCTGGGTAGCTATTCCACGCTTAATCACTTCCTAATGCTTGAAGAAGGAAACACTGTCGTACAATTTTTGAATACCAACCCACCTGACATGACCATAGAAATTACGGAATATTCAGATATTCCCGGTGAGCATATTGGCGGTAATTTTTCAGGGACCGTAAATAGAGACACTGTCGGTAGTGGAAGCATGGAAAATATTACAGGAGCATTCAGAATTGAAATCCGGTAAGGTTGGAATTAAATAGAATCATAGAAGAATGCAAAAATAACGATAGAAGAGCGCAGAAAGCGCTCTTCTATCACTATGCGGGGATGTCTATGAGCGTTGCACGCAGATATGTCGGGGCTGCTGCCGTAGCCCAGGACATTGTGCAAGAAAGTATGATTCGCGTATTTGACCAACTATCCAAGGTAGAATTCCGAAACGAGGCGGAATTTGGAGGGTGGATCAGTAAAATTACTTCCCGGGAAGCTATTCGCTGGTTGAAAAAGCAAAAGCGGTTTGTTTTCCAGGAAGAAATAAATGCTGAGATGTTCGAACCGACCTCACCTCAAACCGATCAATTTGAAAAAGAGGAGCTGTTGGGTATGTTAATGAAGTTACCTGAAGGCTATCGCGCTGTTTTCAACCTCTATGTGATCGAAGAGTATAGCCACAGAGAGATTGGCCAGTTGCTCGATATCACCCCTTCTGCTTCGCGCTCGCAACTTACCCGAGCTAGAGCGCAGATTCAAAAAATGATGAATCAAAAAAAAGCTTATGAAAAAGTCAGCTAATTCAATAGACCAGTCCTTCAAAGATAGCTTTCAAGGGGCTAGTGAAGCCATCGATGCCGATGCCTTATGGCCCTACGTCGAGAATCAACTTACCGAGGAAGAGAATAAGGGATTTTTCCTTTATTTCGTGCTCGCTATCATTCTGCTACTTACTGCTTTAGCTGCCTGGTTCTGGATTCCACAAGCTCAGGGGGATGTGGCTCTTCGTACAAAGTCGCACCCCATTCTTAGCGAACAAAATACCATACAAATTGAAAAATCGACCGTTCTTCCTTCAGTGGAGAAGAGCACGCTTTATGCTGATTCAGACCTTTCATCAACACTATCCACTCCTAGTACTCAACTCCCTGCCGCCTATCAGGCTTCTCAGGAGATCTTACCAGCAGGAGAGGTCGAAGTTGTGACCCAATCATCTGATTTAACTGACTATACGGCACGATCTATTCAAATTCCTAAAGGAGGCATTCCCACAATTCCTTCCCTTCTTCTTCAAAATTTAGGGCAATCGGTACCCCAGATTGAATTGATGGCCGGTGATCCCAAGTGGAGTCGCTGCAATGATAAGCGGTCGTTAGATATTGGTTTTTTGCTTGAGGGATATGCTTTCGGAGGTATTCCCCTGCTTTCCACTTCCTTGAGTAATAATTTCGATATCGACTATCAAAACTTTCTCCAATCCTGGGACCAATCAGAATCGGCAGTATCTACCTTTTCCGGAGGTTTGCTCATTGGTTTAGAGGCCAAATGGGGCGGATCGATAAGTACGGGATTCGAATATCAGCAGATTCAAAATCGGTTTCATCAAGAACAGCGCATTTTAGAGCGTGTTACGATTTATGATGAAATGGCCTACTTCTTCATTGACTCTAACAATAATCGGGTATATGTGGCTGATTCCGTTACTACGACGCGGACCTACACCCGGGAAATACAAACTGCGAAAACACATACGCTGATAAATGTGCCCGTACTGCTCGGATATCATCGTCAGATTGGAAAGTTTCGATACGGCCTTATCGGAGGTGTCAATTTCCATTTGCGAAATGAATTTACCGGGAAAGCACTGGACGCATCTGGACAAGTCATCGATGCCAGCACCGACAATATATACCGCAAGGATTTAAATGTGAGTATTATCGGGGGACTTGACGCTGGGTATATGGTGCAAGAGGGCCTGGAAATATATGTAAGTCCACGTTTTCGGTTTCAAAGTGATTCCTGGCTAAATGCAGATCATCCCCTTATCTCAAAAATTCAACTCGTGGGTTTGCAAGCTGGTGTTCGTCTACACTTGTAAAACAAACTCATCACGACTGGAATCCTATGCCACTGAAAATTGTTTTTCAGTGACACATCAGAGTCTTTCAAAGGTAAAGCATCAAGATGTACCGTGATATTAAGGCAAGTCAACTACCCAATTTGCCCTAATTTATAATTCTTTGCATTACTAATATTACATTTCCTTTTTGCCTATTCATAGTTACATTGAATCAATGCGCTAATCCGCAGAGGATTTTAAATTTAGCCAGCCTCTAGTTAACCTTTTCGTTTTGCCTTTCGTTTACCCTACACATCCAAGACGAAGGGGATATGCGGTATTTTTTTATTTTTCTAATTTTATTAGCTTTTCAGTTTTTTGCCAAAGGTCAGTGCGGGTGCACAACCTGTCCTGAGGCCTTATCTAGTGGAGCTGGGTCTACGCTTACCTCTGAAATTGAAATATCCGGTGCTACCAATCCGACCATTGGCGTCAATGGCCAGGGCTTGCGATCCGTCAGACTGGAATTAATACATGCTGCTTTAGAAGAGATTGACGTCATTCTCTTAAAACCATCAGGTGGAGTCTTAGCCTTTAGTCGACTCATTGAACAAAATGGGAATTCCACATCAGACACTGTCACTTTAGAGGTTTGCTTTGTCAATTGCGATGAAGACGCAGACCCCGACGTCGGCTTTCCAGAAGTTTTCAATAGTGGTGCGGGATACAGTAACGATTCGACCTACATCGGAACGTATTTCCCTTCACAAGGCAATCCGGGAGGCTGTTTCGATGACAGATTTGATGGAGTTGAAGTCAACGGAATATGGGAATTGGAAATTAGCGGCACTCCAA
>Ga0209944_1001016_pt1 | contig 11912 bp, 11 predicted proteins | sample SalPonR1_C_D2_MG_FD_185701 | JGI IMG/M metagenome (GOLD analysis project Ga0209944, IMG submission 185701) | Salt pond soil microbial communities from South San Francisco under conditions of wetland restoration - Salt Pond MetaG R1_C_D2_MG... ...
GAGCAGGGCTACGGATCGCTCACGCCGCTCCGTCTGAACCTGACGGACGACAGCCGTCTGGACGTGGCCAAGCGCGAGGCGGCCGCGACGGACTAGCGCGCTCGCAGCGGTAGGCCAGCGGCCAGCGCCGTGGAGCACGTCACCCTTCCGCTCCGCCGCGCCCCGACGCGACCGCCCGGAGGGCGTCCCCCACGACGTTCACGGAGGCGACCGCAAGGGTGATCGCGAGGCCCGGGAAGATCGCGAGCCACGGCGCCTCCTGGAACCAGAGCTGCGCCTCGTTCAGCATCCCGCCCCAGCTGGCGGTGGGCGGAGGCAGACCGAAGCCCAGGTACGACAGCGCGGACTCGACGAGGATCGCGGTGGCCACGAGCAGCGTCCCGGCCACGGCCAGCGGCGCGGTGGCGTTGGGCAGCAGGTGGCGGAGCAACAACCGCGGCGCTCCCGCGCCCGCGGCGCGTGCCGCCTCGACGTACTCCCGCTCGCGGAGCGAGAGCACCTGACCGCGCGCGATGCGCGCGACGCCCGGCCACGACACCAGCGCCAGGATCGCGGTCAGGCGGGCCAAATCCAGCTGAACGAACGCGCTCGCGACCATCGCCAGCGCCAGGGGCGGGATCGCGAGCAGGGTGTCGACCCCCGCGCTGATGGCGCGGTCGGGGCGCCCGCCCAGCAGCCCCGCGGCGCCGCCGAGGAGCGCTCCGATGCCGACGGAGCCCACGGCCACGGCCAGCGCCAGGCCCAACGAGACGCGGCCGGCGTACAGCAGGCGCGACAGCACGTCGCGGCCCAGGTCGTCGGTCCCCAGCAGGTGCTGGGCGCTGGGCGGCTGGAGCATGGCGCGGGGCGACGTCGAGGTGGGGTCGTACGGCGCGATCCACGGCGCCAGGATCGAGCCGGCCGCCAGCAGCGCCAGCACGATCAGGCCGGCCATCGCCAGAGGGTCGCGGGTCAGGAGGCGCCAGCGCACCGGATCACCCGTACCGGACCCGCGGGTCCAGCAGGCCGTAGGCGAGGTCGGTCGCGACGTTCGCGACGATCACGAGCAGCACCAGGAGCATCAGCGCCGCCATCACGACGGGGTAGTCGCGGCCCAGCAGCGACTCGGTCAGCAGCCGTCCCAGCCCGGGCCAGGCGAACACGACCTCGGTCACCATGGCGCCCGCCACCAGCCTGGGCAGCTCCAGCCCCAGCACCGTCAGCAGGGTGATGGCGGTGTTCGGGAAGGCGTGCCGCATCAGCAGCGCCCAGCGGTGACGCCCCTTGGCGCGGGCGGTCCGCACGTAGTCCTCGCGCATGGTCTCCTCGAGCCCGGCGTGCACGAAGCGTGACCATTGCGCTACGTACACGCTGCCCAGGACGATCGCGGGCGCGGCCAGGTGACGCAGCAGGTCGGGGAGCGAGAACGCTTCGCCGATCGTGCCCATGCCGCCCGAGGGGATCCAGCCGAGGTGCACGCCGAAGTAGAGGAGCACCAGCGTCCCGCTCCAGAACGTCGGCACGCTCATGCCCACGACCGACAGCAGCTGCAGCGCCGCCTTCGGCGCGCGCCGCCGGGTCGCGGCGGTCGCGACGCCCAGCCCGACGCCGAACACCAGGCCCACCAGCAGCGCGCCGCCGGTCAGCCAGAGGGTGTTGCCCAGCCGTTCCATCACCACCGCGCGTGCCGGCCGCCGCTGACTGAACGAGAAGCCCCAGTCTCCCTGCACCATGTTCCCCAGCCAGGCGAGGTACTGCTCGTGGACGGGCCGGTTCAGGCCCCACAGCTCCTCGATCCGCTGAATCGCCTCGGGCGAGGCGGTCGGGTCGGCGGCGAACACGTCGGCGGGGCCACCGGCGGGGAGCTGGAGCAGCAGGAACAGCAGGACCGACACGAGGAGGACGCGGGGAACGGCTCCCAGCGTCCTCCTCGCCGCGTAGCTCAGCATCGACGTCTCGCGGCGGTCGCGCTACGGTGCTCGGACCGTGACCGCGTCATGCCGCCACGGTACCCGGCCCTTCGGTCGTCGTCAGCGAACGGTCCACTCGTGCGCGTTCCAGAGGCTGCCGCTGAGCGTCGGGCGGTACCCCTCGAGCCGGTCCGACACGACGTTCAGGAGCGGCCGGGGCGCCAGGGGCAGCATCGCGGCCTCCTCGGCCACGGTCCGTTGGAACTCGCGGATCGCGTCGGCGCGCGCTTCGCGGTCCACCGTCGAGGAGACGCCCCGAAGCAGGTCCAGCGCGGACGCGTCGTCGAAGTTCTGCCAGTTCGTGCCCAGCCACAGCGCGAACACCGGCTCCTGGTTCTCGCCGAACCAGCCGTAGGCCAGCTGGTAGTCGCCGGCCGCCATGGTGGGCGGGAACGAGGCCCCGTCGATCTCGCGGATCACGGCCTCGACCCCGATGTCGCTCCACAGATCCTGCGCGATCTGGACGACCTGACGCCGGTCGGCCTGCCCCGCGATGTTGAGGATCTCGATCCGGAGCGGCTCGCCGTCCTTCTCGCGCACGCTGTCTCCGTTCTCGTCGGTCCAGCCGGCCTCCTCGAGCAGCGTGGCGGCGGCCTCGACGTCGTACGGGTAGGCGCGGACGTCCTCGGCGTGCGCCCAGTGCGAGGGCGGCAGGATGGCGTCCAGCGGCTCGACCACGCCGCCGAACACCGTCTCGGTGATCAGGTCCTTGTCCAGCCCGTGGGCCAAGGCGCGGCGGACACGCACGTCCGACAGGATCGGACCGTCGTTGTTGATCCAGAACTGCCACCAGGCGTGGTCCGGGGCCTGCCGGACCTCGTACCCGGCGAGGTTCTGCGCGAAGCGCAGGTCGGCCGCGCCGATGTGAAGCGCCAGGTCGGCCTCGCCGCGCTGCAGCGCGGTGCGGGCGGCCTGACTGCCGGCGAAGCGGATCACGATCTCGTCCAGCGCGGGCGCGCCGCCGTGATGGTCGGGGTTCGCGGCCAGGCGCAGGAACGCACCGGACTGCCACTCCTGGAGCGTGAACGCGCCGGTCCCGATCGGATCGCGGTTGAACGGGTCTTCGGTCAGGCTCCGTCCGGCCAGGCGGTGCTCGGGCAGCACGAAGCAGGCGTCCGCCGAGGCGGCGCCCAGGAACGCGACGTTCGTCTCCTCGAAACGCACCACGGCGGTGTGCGGATCCGGGGTATCGATCGCGACGACGTCCTCCCAGACGCCGCGGGCGGGGATCGGCAGGTCGGGGTCGGTGATGACCTGCCAGGTGTAGCGGACGTCCTCCGCGTCGAACGGCTCGCCGTCGTGCCAGAGCACGTCGTCGCGCAGCCGGAGCGTGTACGTCGTTCCGTCGGCGCTGATCCCGCCGTTCTGGACGGTGGGCACCTCGGTCGTCAGGTTCGGCAGGTAGTCGCCGTCCTGGTCCACGACGAAGAGGCAGTCGAAGATCAGCTGCTGCGTCTCGTGGGTGAGGGTGAGCAGGTCGAAGTGCGGCAGCAGGGTGGCGGGCTCCTGCGGGCTCAGGACGGTGGCGCGCGTTTGCGCCAGCGCCGGCGTGGCGGCCAGCGTCAGCACGGCCAGCGTGGCGAGGAGCGTTCCGAACACGAAACGGCGAGCGGGTAGATGCATGGTGGGGTCCTTCCGGGGCTCCGGGCGTCGTACGGGTCGAGGTGCGGAACGGCGAGGGGCGTCGTCGATCGACGCTACGAAGATGATAAGCGTGGTCAGGTAGCTCGAGCGACGGAACCGTCGTCGTCACGGTACGCCCTCCGGCCTGCGCTACGCTCCGGATCGATGCGTCGTCCTTCGGTCCGCGTGCTGCTCTGGGCCGCCGTCGTCGTGGCGGCGTGGGTCGCCGTTCTGGCGACGGGGGCCGACCCACGGGAGGTGGGTGGCGACGCGCTTCGGCGCGTGTCGGGGGGCGGCTGGGCGGTGCCGGCACTGCTGGTCGCCTACGCGCTGCGCGCCGTGGTGCTGTTTCCGGCGACGGCGCTGGCGCTGTTCGCAGGGTATGCGCTGGGGCCCTTCGTCGGGGCGCTGGTGGCGTGGGTGGGGGTGCTCCTGTCCGCCTCGGTCGCGTACGGGCTGGCGCGCGTGGCGGGCCCGCGGCGAGCCGCGACGGCGACGCCACGGCGCGACGCGGACGCGGCGGACGCGGCCGGCGAAGCCGCCCACGACGCCGAGACCGGCTGGCGGGCGCGGCTGCGACGGAACGCGTTCGAGGCGATCCTGATCGCGCGCTTGGCGGCGGTGCCGGGCGACGTCGTCAACCTGGTCGCGGGCGCCTCGCGCGCGCCGGTCGGACCGTTCGTCGCCGCGACCGCGCTGGGCGGCGCGCCGGGACTGCTGGCGGTGGTGTGGGCCGGCGCCTCGCTGGAAGGCGTGTTCGAGGTGCGGCAGGTCTCGGTGCGGCCGGAGCTGATCGCCGCCTCGCTGGCGATGGCGGTGCTGGCGGTCGGACTGTCGCGCTGGGTGCGGCGGCGGTCGGGCGCGGCGTCGTGAGCGTGCGCCGCGACCGTACGTCGCGGCGTGGGCCGCCGCCGTCCAGGCCTGCGGGCGTTCGCCTCGGGCGTCACACGGCGCGCTTGAACGGCCAGATCTCGAACCGCTCCCACACCCCCTCGCGGGCGTAGACGTCGTCTTGAAGCACACGGCGCGCCTCGGCTTCGTCCTCGGCCTCGAGCAGCAGCATCGAGCCGCGCATCGTGCCCTCCTCGTCCAGGAAGGCGCCGCCGACTTGGAGCCGGCCGGACTCGACGAGCGGGCGGACCTCCTGGAGGTGGCGTTCGCGGACGGCGGCACGGCGCGCGGGGGCGCCCTCGTCGTGGGCGTCGTGGGCGAGGATCAGGAACAGCATGCGGGCCTCCTTCGGAACCGGCCGGGGCGCTGCGTGGCCCGTGCGGGTCGTCGTCAGGCTACGACGGGGCGACCCGGCCCGGAGGAACGAGCCTGCACGGCGTATCGCGGCCGAGGCGCGCCGCACCACAAATCTGAGCGTAGTGCGCTCACATCTGTTGACATACCGCTGGCGGACTGCTATCCTCGCGTGTAGTGAGCGTTCTGCGCCCGCTCCCCTCAACCTTCAAGAGGGCGCCGCGGGCGTTCTGCGCGCCGACACACCGAACCCGAATGGAGGCCCGAACATGGCCAAAGCCGTAGGCATCGACCTCGGAACCACCAACAGCGTCATCGCCGTCATGGAAGCCGGCGAGCCCACCGTCCTCGTGAACAGCGAGGGCGCCCGCACCACGCCCTCCGTCGTGGCGTTCAAGGACGACCAGCGCCTCGTCGGCCAGGTCGCCAAGCGCCAGGCCGTCCTGAACGCCCGTGGCACCCTCTTCGAAGTCAAGCGCTTCATGGGGCGCACCTGGGACGAAGTCAAGGACGAAGTCGAGCGCGCCCCGTACGAGGTGGTCAAGGCCGACGACGGCGGCGTCCGCTTCAAGGTCGAAGAGACGCTCTACACCCCCGAGGAGATCTCGGCGATGGTGCTGCGCAAGCTCGTCGCCGACGCCGGCGATCAGCTGGGCGAGAAGATCACCAAGGCCGTCATCACCGTCCCCGCCTACTTCAACAACGCGCAGCGCGAGGCGACGCAGAACGCCGGCAAGATCGCCGGGCTCGAGGTGCTCCGCATCGTGAACGAGCCCACCGCCGCGGCGCTGGCGTACGGACTCGAGAAGAAGGGGAACGAGACCGTCCTGGTGTTCGACTTCGGCGGCGGCACCTTCGACGTGTCCGTGCTCGAGGTCGGCGAGGGCGTGTTCGAGGTGCGCAGCACCCACGGCGATACCCACCTCGGCGGCAGCGACATCGACTACGCCATCGTCGACTGGCTGGCCGCGGACTTCAAGGGTGAGTACGGCGTCGACCTGAAGAAGGACAAGCAGGCGCTCCAGCGCATGCTCGAAGCGTCCGAGAAGGCCAAGATCGAGCTGTCCGGCCTGCCCGAGACGACGATCAGCCTGCCGTTCATCGCCATGGACCCCGGCAGCAACGCGCCGCTCTACCTCGAGAAGAAGCTGACCCGCAGCAAGCTCGAGGACCTGATGGCGCCGTTGCTGAACCGGCTCCGCGGCCCGGTCGAGAAGGCGCTGGCGGACGCGAAGATCGATAAGAGCGGGATCGACGAGATCATCCTCGTCGGCGGCTCCACCCGCGTCCCGGCGGTCAAGAAGATCGTCCAGGAGATGCTCGGCAAGCAGCCCAACCAATCGGTCAACCCCGACGAGGTCGTCGCGCTGGGCGCCGCGATCCAGGCCGGCGTGTTGACCGGCGACGTGGACGACATCGTCCTCCTGGACGTCACCCCGCTCAGCCTCGGGGTCGAGACCAAGGGCGGCGTGTTCACGAAGCTGATCGACCGCAACACCACCGTTCCCGTCCGCAAGACCGAGACGTTCACCACCGCCGACGCGAACCAGACCGGCGTCGAGGTGCACGTCCTCCAGGGCGAGCGCGCCATGGCGCGCGAGAACAAGTCGCTCGGCAAGTTCAAGCTCGAGGGCATCCCGCCCATGCCGGCCGGCATGCCGCAGATCGAGATCACCTACGACATCGATGCGAACGGCGTGCTGCACGTCACCTCGCGTGAGAAGTCGACCGGCAAGGAAGCGTCGATCACGATCCAGAACACGACGACGCTGGCCGAGGACGAGATCGATCGCATGGTCAAGGATGCCGAGAGCCACGCCGACGAGGACGCGAAGTTCAAGGCGCTGGCCGAGGCCCGAAACCAGTGCGACTCCATGCGCGCTCAGGCGGAGAAGATCGTCGCCGAGACCGAAGGCGCCACGGACGAGCAGAAGAAGCCCGTCCAGGATGCGATCGACGAGGCGCAGAAGGCGGTCGACGACCCGAGCGTCGACACGGAGCGCTACGAGCAGCTCACCCAGCAGCTCGCCGAGGCGCTGCAGGCGTTCCAGCAGGCCACGGCCGCCCAGGCCGAGCCGGAAGAGGGACCCGGCGAGAACGGCGAGGCCGGCGAAGGAGCCGGCGAAGAGGACGACGTCATCGACGCGGACTTCAAGCCTGCGGGCTGACCGCTCGCCCTTCGATCGTCGGCGAGGCGGCGCCCGCAGGGGTGCCGCCTCGCGCCCGGCGTGCACGGAACCGGAGACCCCATGAACGAACACGACCCGAACACGCGCGACCGCGAGGCCCACGAGGCCGAGCGAAGCGATCCCGAGGCCCGCGCCCACGAGCACGCCGAGGGCGTCGAGCCCGAGGCCGTCCCGCCCATGTCCGAGCAGCCGCCCGAGTCGCCACAGGACGCCCCGCAGACCGAGCTCGAGATCCTGCGCGGAGAGCTCACGGCGCTGCAGGAACGCGTCGTCGAGGCCGAGCGCGCCGTCGAGGAGCAGGAAGCCAGAGCGCTCCGCGCCCGCGCCGAGCTCGACACCGTCCGCAGGCTCGCCGCCGCGGATCAGGGTCGCGCCCGGGACGCCGGTCTCGACGCCGCGGTGCTTCCCGTCATGACCGTCTACGACGATCTCCGCCGCGCCCTCACGGCCGCCGAGGAGGGCGACCCCGCCCTGATCGTTCCCGGCGTGCGCGCCGTGATGGAGGGGCTCGAACGGAACCTCGGCAAGCTCGACATTCGCCGCGTGGGCGAGGTCGGCGAGCCGTTCGATCCGGACCTGCACGAGGCGCTCACCAGCGCGCCCCCGGTCGGGGACGCCACGCCCGGCACGATCGCCGAGGTGTACGAGGCAGGCTTCGCTCGCGGCGACCGCCTCATCCGCCCGGCGCGCGTCGTCGTCTACCAGGACGCGTAGCGCAGAGTCACCATCCGAGCGCGACGCGAGAAGCACGAGGGGAGGTGACCGGATGGCTTCGTTCAAGGACTACTACGAGATTCTGGGCGTGTCCAAGGACGCCGAGCAGGACGAGATCCGCCGTGCGTTCCGCAAGCTCGCCGCCAAGCACCACCCCGACCGCAACCCCGGCGACCCGGACGCCGAGGAGCGGTTCAAGGAGATCAACGAGGCGTACACGGCCCTCTCCGATCCGGAGAAGCGCAAGATCTACGACACCTACGGCCGCAGCGGCGACGTTCCACCGCGAGGCGCATGGACCGGCGGCGGCCCGGCCGGCGGCCCGGGCGGCGGTCACGTCTGGACGAACGTCGATCCCGACGACGTCGCCGGGTTCAGCGACTTCTTCCAGAGCCTGTTCGGCGCCGGCTTCGGCGGCTACGCGCAGACCGGTGGCCCGCGCGGAACGGTCCGGACTGGAGGGCGTGCCGCGACCGGCGACCCGTTCGCGGACCTTCGTGGCGGCGCCCGCGTCGGTCGCGCCCAGCCCCGGCCCCGCAGCGTCGAGGGCGACCTGGAGCTGAACCTCCAGCGTGGCTACCAGGGTGGTCAGGTCCCGATCACGATCGAGGGTCGCCGGATCGACGTGACCGTGCCGGCCGGGGTCCGCCACGGCGCGAAGCTGCGACTGCGCGGCCAGGCGCCCGGCGGCGGCGACCTGCTGCTGGCCGTGAAGCTGCGGCCGCACGGCGGGCTGTCGCTCGAAGGCGACGACGTCCGCGCGGTCGTGCGGATTCCCGATCACCTCGCGGCGCTGGGCGGCAGCGCCGTCGTCCCCAGCCTCGAGGGCCCGATCGAGGTGTCCGTCCCGGCGGGAAGCTCCAGCGGACGCGTCCTGCGCCTGCGCGGTCAGGGCTGGCCCCGCAAGGAGGGCGGCCGGGGCGACGAGCTCGTCGAGCTGCGCGTCACGGTGCCCGAGGTCCCGACCGAGCGTCAACGCGAGGTGTACCGACAGCTGCGCGCACTGGACCCGAACGAGGACGGTGGCGCCACGAAGGCCGAGCCGGTCGAGGACGAGGCCACCCCCAGCTCCTGATCGTCACGGGAATCCGGTGCGCCCGCCGCACCCGATGAGCGTCCGGAACGCCCGCTCGGCGCGGTCGCCGGGCGCCGCTCTCATCTCGCGTCATCCGCGTTCATCCGCATCGCCGGTACGGTTCGGCCCATGAGACGCTTCTTCTCCGTCGCCCTCAACCTATCGATGCTCGGCGCCCTGCTGGTCGCACCCGCTGCCTGGGCGCAACAGAACGACGACCCGGTCGTGCTGCGCGTCGGCGACCACGAGCGCACCCTCTCGCAGTTCGACGATCGCTTCGAGATCGCGATCCGCGGCGTGGCGGCCCAGCAGGGCCTGCCGATGAGCGACGAGGTCCGTGCCCGCCTCGAGCCGCTCGCGCCCCGCTTCCTGGAGCAGCGGGCCGACGAGATCGCCCTGCTGTCCGAAGCCGACGCGCGCGGCATCGAGCTCGCGCCCGCCGAGCTGGACGAGATCGTGTCCGAGGTCCGCGGCGACTCGGACGAAGGCGAGTTCGCCCAGGTGCTCGCGTCCAGCGGCATCGGCGACCTCGAGCGGCTGCGCACGCTCCTCGAGGAGGGCGCCCTGCTCGAACGCCTTCGCGCCGACGTCGCCGGCGAGGTCCAGGTCGAGGAAGCGCAGCTCCGTGATGCGTTCGAGGCTCGCGCCGAATCGGAGGATGTCGCCTTCGAGGACGTCCGCGCGGAGCTCGCCGAGTCGGTCCGGCAGCAGCTGGTGCAGCAGCGACTCGCGGAGATCGCGGACGCCGCCGATACGGAGACGTTCCCCGACCGGCTGCCGTACGCCGCCGCCGCGCCCGCTCCTGCCGCGCCCGCCCCCGCCGACCCCGATTCCGCCGCGCCGGAGGCTCCGGAAGAGGCGCCGTAAGCGCACCGCTACGTCGGCGCATCTCGACGATCCGCCGTCCGGCCGCACGCAGGCGCCACGGGAGCATCCGTGGCGCCTGCGTGGTTCTGCTCGGTGGCGCCGGGAAGGAGGGAGACACCTCCAGCCGTCCGCGGCTGCTAGCCTGCCCGGGATGCGACGTTTCCTGATCCCCACCGTGGCCTTCCTGGCCTCCACCCTCGCCTTCGTCGTGGCGCAGGTCCAGACGAGCGACGACCCCGTCGTCGTCCGGCTCGGCTCCCAGACCGAAACCCTCTCCGAGTTCGAGGATCGCTTCGAGATCGCGATCCGCAGCGTCGTCGCCTCGCAAGGCGCGCAGATGACCGAAGAGATCCGGACCCAGCTGACCAGCCTGGCGCCCGCCTACCTCGATCAGCGTGCGCAGGAGATCGTTCTCCTGGCCGAGGCCGAGGAGCGCGGCGTGGTCGTGGACGACGAGGCGGTCGACGCCCGCGTCGCGGAGATCCGGGCCGGACTCGAGGACGACGCGGCGTTCGAGCAGCTTCTCGCCGAGAGCGGGATCGGCGACGAGGCGATGCTTCGCCAGCTCGTGGCCGAGAACGAGTCGATCGGTCGCCTGTACGAGGCGGTCGAGGCCCAGCAGTCGTTCACCGACGATCAGCTCCGGACCGCCTACACCGACCGGCGCGAGCAGTTCGCGACGCCGGAGCAGGTCTGCGCGCGCCACATCCTGCTCGAAACGGTCGAGGACGCAGAAGCGGTGCTGGCGGAGCTCGAGGCCGGCGCCGACTTCGCGGAGCTGGCCGCGGAGCGCAGCACCGGCCCGTCCGGACCACAGGGAGGCGACCTGGGCTGCTTCGGTCGCGGCCAGATGGTCGCGCCGTTCGAGGAGGCCGCCTTCGAGGCCGAGGTCGGCACGCCGCACGGCCCGGTCGAGACGCAGTTCGGCCAGCACGTGCTGCTCGTGACCGAGCGTCGCGAGGCGCAGACCGCCCCGTTCGACGAGGTCCGGGGCACGCTGCAGAACGCGCTCGCCTCCGAGGCGACCGAGCAGGAGATCTCCGCGCTCATCGACGCCAGTGGCGTGGTCACCTACCCCGAGCGCCTGCCCACCGCCGGCGCCGACGAGCCGCTCGTCGTTCCCGACCCGGTCGAGCCGGACGCGCCCGCGACGGACGAGGGCGACGAGACGACCGACTGACCGCATAGCGGCAGCTCTCGCCCGAAGCTTCCGCCCTCAGGGACCGAGCCGGACGCGCGTCCAGCGGTCCGGCTCGCGCTCGAAGCGGATGCGATCGTGCAGGCGGTTCTCGCGCCCCTGCCAGAACTCGATCCGTGTCGGGCTCAGCACGAAGCCGCCCCAGTGCGGCGGCCTGGGCACCGGTGCGTCGCCCGAGAAGCGCGCCTCGATCTCCGCCGCGCGACGCTCCAGCGTCGCGCGGTCGGGGATCTCGCGACTCTGCTCCGACGCCCACGCCCCGACGCGGCTGCCGCGCGGACGCGACGCGAAGTAGGCGTCCGCCTCGTCGTCGGGGATGCGCAGCACCCGCCCTTCGACCCGCGCCTGCCGCTCGAGCCGGTCCCACCAGAACGTCGCGGCCGCCCAGGGGCGCGCGGCCAGCTCCGTCCCCTTGCGGCTCTCGAGATTCGTGTAGAACGACACCCCGCGCGCGTCCACACCTTTGCACAGCACCATCCGAACCGACGGGCGCCCGCCCTCGTCGGCGCTGGCCAGCGCCATCGCGTTCGGCTCGATCATGCCGGACGCCGCCGCGTCGTGGATCCACGACGCCAGCGCGTCCAGCGGATCGTCGCCCAGCGCGTCCATGTCCAGTCGACCGATGCCGTACGACGTCCGCATTCCGGAGACCTCCATGGACCGAGCGTACCCGGACCACGCGGCCGCGCCGCGCGCCCTGCTACGGTCGCGCCATGAACGCCCTTGCAGACGCCGCCAGCCCGTACCTGCTTCAGCACGCGGACGATCCCGTCGATTGGCGCCCGTGGGGCGAGGAGGCGTTCGCCGAGGCGCGCCGTCGCGACCTGCCGGTCCTGGTCTCGATCGGCTACGCGAGCTGCCACTGGTGCCACGTGATGCAGCGCGAGTCGTTCCGCGACGAGGCGATCGCCCGGACCGTGAACGAGCGATTCGTGCCGGTCAAGGTCGACCGCGAGGAGCATCCCGACGTCGACGCCGTCTACATGGCCGCCCTCCAGGCGATGCGCGGCCAGGGCGGCTGGCCGTTGACCGCGGTCGCGGACCATGGGGGG
>Ga0209944_1001018_pt1 | contig 11882 bp, 8 predicted proteins | sample SalPonR1_C_D2_MG_FD_185701 | JGI IMG/M metagenome (GOLD analysis project Ga0209944, IMG submission 185701) | Salt pond soil microbial communities from South San Francisco under conditions of wetland restoration - Salt Pond MetaG R1_C_D2_MG... ...
CAGAAACCATTTTGTTTGATACCGGCGGAGATTCTTCAATTCTTCTCTCCAATATGCAAAAAATGGATGTCCAGCCTAAGTCGATTGAGAAGGTGTTTATTTCTCACATTCATGGGGATCATATTGGCGGCCTCAAAGGTTTTTTAACGAAAAACAGCAATGTCACTGTTTTTATTCCTGACTCTTTACCGGATTCTGTCGAAAGAATGGTGTCCCGCAGCGGTGCTCAAGCTGTAAAAATTCCAGGCGCCAAAAAAATTTCAGATTATGTCTATACTTCCGGCCCACTATATGGTCCGCCCACCGAACAATCTTTAATTATCGATCATGTAAAAGGATTGGTAATTATTACCGGCTGCGCTCATCCAGGTATTACAAGGATTGTGAAAAAAGCCATGAATTTGATGAAAAGGGATAAAGTACATCTGGTGATGGGAGGATTCCATCATCCGCCAGTAACCGTTGTCCAAAAATTCAGAAGCCTCAGAGTAACAAAAGTGGCCCCATCGCATTGTACTGGTGATACTGTGCGGAAGGCACTTGCTGAGGAATATAAACGGAATTTTATTGAGAACGGTGTCGGGAGAATAATCCGATTGGAATAACTTATAGAAATTACAAAATAAAATAAGGGCGAGAACATTTTCTGATAAAATGCCCTCGCCCTTTCAAATAATTCAATACGAGCGCTCGTATTGAAGTTTATTTATTCATTCCTGTTAGGCCGGTGGTGGAGTGGCGTACTGAGATGGTTGTGGAATATGCTTCTTTTGCGGCGGATCTGATTCTTGCTGGGGTTCACTACCCTTGGAAACAGTGGTTTTACCTGTCTGGGTGCTTTGATTCCGCCTTTCAACAGCGCCCTCCTGCATTTTCTTTTCAAGTCTATCGATTTTTTGCTTAATGAACTTTTCTAATCCATGAAGATCAGACAAAATCTGTTTCGCTTCGTCAAGCTCCCATTTATCGACGTTTTTCCAGAAAGATTTCTTGAAATTTTCAATTTTATTGCGTTGAATCATTATATAATCCGGTCTCGGCTTCTGCGGCGCTGCCTCCGTCCCTTCTTGATTGTTTTCCCCTGCCTTATCAGTCTGATTTTTGTTCTGCTCACCTGTCCTTTTTTTATCAGTTATGACTGGGCTTGGAGAACTTGCCTTTGCCACCTCTTCTTCATTCTCCTGATTACCGTCCCTTCCGGCATAAATATCATCTATATAAGCTTTGAAGGCCTTCTTCTGCTTCACCTCATCTGTAATTCGTGCAATTTTTAACAGTTTTGGATAGGTAAAATTATTATCATGCCGGGCCTTGCTTTTCTCCGGTTCAGGTAACTGCGCAATCTTTAAGTACTCACCTAAAGACTGCTCAGACATCCCGACCATATCGGCCTTTTGCTTTTGATACAAGCTGGGAAAAGCCTCACTAAATTTTTCAAGATTCTCAGCCCTTACAATTACTGGTAAAGATTTTCTCAATACATTAAGAATGTCATAGACGAGGAAGGGATTTTGATTTGTTATTATCGCCGGAATTTTTAAATCTCTGCCAGTTAACGTGGCTGCTTTCAGCCTGCGAAATCCATCAATGAGCTTATATTTTTTTGTCTCATCATCCCAGAAGACGAAAATAGGAACCTGAATTCCATTTTCAGCTATGGAATGCCTCAACTGATTAAAAACATTTTCTTTTTCAAGATCTGGATCTCCTGCCCGCCCCGAAAAAACTTCGTCAGTATAGATATCATCACTTGAAAGCACAGTATTTATTTGTTGGTTATTTGTGGTGCCATTATTATCCATAAGTTATCTCCTTTGCTAAAAATTTTTATGTTTTACAGCTATTATCTGTTAAATTACTATTGTTATTAACCTCTTAAGGCTGATGCCCCATTGCTATGAACACCTTCAATCGATATCAATTGAATCCTTTTCAAACAAAAAATCGGATATCTCGAAAATGCAGAGGGCAATGTCCGTATAAATGCTTTGGACACGATTTTGGAGGACCTCCTGCCATAAGGAGGCTTCTTTATAATCGTCCCATAATCCTTTTAATTGCTTGATAAGATTCTCAAATTCTTCAGCCCTATGCAAAGGAACCATGCGTCCCATTTGAAAATGCGATCCATTAAAAAATCTTGTAAAAAATCTTGAAATTTCCTGATCCTGGACTTCTGCAATTTTATTTGGAAACGTTTCAAAATGAAGACTTCCTTCGAAAACCCTTTTTCCAATTTTACGCCCGTTAATTTCATTCATGCTTTTTTCTCCTTATTATCTTTGATTAGGTTTTGATTTTGCCGTTGGCCAACGGGCTATGAATTTATTTAATAGATTGCAGATACTATGCCTAAATTTTATATTATTTTAAGTTATTGTTTTTATATTAAATAAATCATTAAGCGGTTTCATGCAGGTACTTTCTTGCAATCGCTTTAGTTGCATATTTGAAATAAAATCTTAAATTTGAAATTTTTTTATGGTTCTTGATCTAAAAAAGGAGCTGTGAGACACTTCTTGGGACTCTCTCCAAAAAAACAAATGGGACGTGCCAAGAAAATAAAGAAACTTGTTGTTGATGCAGAAGCCACGGCCGTATGACTGTAGCCCAAAATGACCCGAAAGAAAGAGGAGAGCTTTTAAATTAAAGCAAAAACGGTTGAGTACCTTGAGAGATTTTCATGATTGGATAATGGATTTAGACTCCTGTCCTGTAAAAGGCCACCCAAAATATAAAATTAACTTGATAAATATTAATAATTTACAGAACGTTAAAAATAGTCAGGAAATTATTAAACAGTTATATAAATCCACCTTCACAATTCAAAGGTGGATACCTCAGTGGATACCTTTTGCCATGTATCAACATGCATTTTGAGGTATCCGCATGCAGGGATAAGTTACTGAATTTATTGGAGGGCGTGGATCACTCGGGGGACTCTCACGCCGGAAACGCGGGTTCGAGTCCCGCTGGGACCACCATTAGTAATTTCAAACGGAACCTTTTTTTATCAACAAAAAATAACCTAAATTGAGCGATTTTCAAGTTTACCGCAGATACAAGGAAAATGATTCAATATCCTGAAAATAAAATAAAAATTAAACCTTCAAAAAATAGAAACGCTCAATTTAGGAATAAGTCTGTTGTGCTTTAAATGGTTTACCAATCAGTTGTCAGCACCGGATGGTCCAGCCTGGACGCAATTATTGACCATCTGAGAAGAGGCGATAACGTTGTCTGGCAGGTTGATGACATAGACGATTACCAGCGCCTCGTTACGCCCTTTGCCAAAAGCGCCGCTGAAAAAGGCGAGCGGGTTATATACATGCGATTTGCCCGCCACGCGCCGCTTCTTGAAAAAGGGAAAAATGTAGCCGTATACCATTTGCCGATTGAAAGCGGATTTGAAGCTTTTTCCGCGGCTGTCCACAGTATCATCACCCGCGAAGGGCGCAATGCCTGTTATGTTTTCGATTCCCTCTCCGAGCTGCTGCATATGTGGGCAACGGATTTAATGATCGGCGATTTCTTTTTCATCACCTGCCCCTATCTTTTTGAACTAAACACCATCGCCTATTTTGCCATCTGCCGCCGCCGGCATTCCTTCAAGGCAATTGCGCGCATCCGGGAAATAACCCAGGTGCTGATCGATGTCTATAAGTATGAGGGGCAGTTGTGCATCCATCCCATTAAGGTCAAGCATCGCTATTCCCCGACCATGTTTTTCCCCCATATCATGGAAGAAGAAAGCCTGGTGCCGGTCATCAACAGCGTCGATGCCACCCGAATGCTCTCGGATCTGACAAGAAACGAGGCGGCCTCAGCGCAGCGGCATTTGGATTATTGGGACCGTCTGTTCATCGAAGCCAAGGATCTGCTGGAGGCCGGGGCGCAGCCGGAAGAAAAAGCGGACATGGTGGAGCAGCTGAGCCGTCTCATGCTTTCCCGCAACAGGCGAATGCTCTCTCTGATCAGACGGTTTATGAGCCTCGAAGATCTCCTTTGGATCAAGGAGCGCCTGATCGGCACGGGTTTTATCGGCGGCAAGTCGGTGGGCATGCTGCTTTCACGCAATATTTTGATGCGGGATGAGGGCTTCGACTGGCAGGAAGTCCTTGAACCGCACGACTCTTTTTTCATCGGTTCGGATGTTTTTTATTCCTATATCGTCCAAAACGGCTGGTGGAAGCTTTTTATGGCGCACAAGACCAGCGAGGGCTATTTTGCAAAGGCCGCAGAGCTGAAGAACAAGATGCTTGACGGGGTTTTCGCCGAAGAAATAACGGAAAAATTTCAGCGGATGCTCGAGTATTTCGGCCAGTCGCCGATTATCGTGCGCTCCAGCAGTCTGCTGGAAGATGACTACAGCAATGCGTTCGCCGGCAAGTATGACAGTTTTTTCTGCGTCAATCAGGGGTCACCTGAGAAACGATACGAAGATTTTATAGACGCAGTGCGCCATGTCTATGCCAGCACCATGAGCCGGGACGCCTTGGCCTACAGACGCCAAAGAGGTCTCGAAGAAAGCGATGAACAAATGGCGCTGCTTATCCAGCGGGTGTCCGGTGCCTATCACAAGCATTACTTTTTTCCTGAACTCGCAGGCGTCGGGCTTTCCCATAATCCGTTCGTCTGGCAAAAAGGGATGGACGCAAAGGCGGGCATGGTCCGCCTCGTATTGGGCCTGGGGACACGGGCGGTCAACCGGGTTCAAAACGACTACCCCCGGATAATCGCCCTGGACAACCCCTTGGTCAAACCCCTGGCCGGCATTATGGATATCCGGAAATACTCCCAGCACCTGGTGGATTTGATCAACCTCGAGGCAAACCAACTGGAAACCCTCGACCTTAGGGACCTGGTCGAAAACCAACTGATTGCCCATATGGATCTGGTCGGCATTCGAGATGCCGAAGCCGCCGAGCAGATGCGGCGGATGGGCCGTCCCTCCCGGGAATACTGGATTTTAACGTTTGACCCCTTTCTTGAAAAGACGCGTTTCAACAGTTTGATAGGGAAAATCCTCGAGAAGCTCGAGGCGGCCTATGACAATCCAGTGGATATTGAATTTACGGTGAATTTTAACAGGGCCGGCGAGCTTCGAATCAATCTCCTCCAGTGCCGGCCGTTTCAAACCGTCGGGGATTCCGATAAAACCTTCATGCCCGATAAAATTACCGATGAACAGACGATTATCCGGGTGGAAGGCAATTTTATGGGGGGCAACCTCCTGCAGCCGATTTCAAGAATCATCTTTGTCTCCCCGCAGGCATACGCCACGCTTTCGCCGCCGGAAAAATTCGCCGTCGCCAGGCTGGTGGGGAAGCTGAATCAATCCCTGAAAGCAGGGGATAATTTTCCCGCACTGCTGATGGGCCCCGGCCGGTGGGGCACCCAAAGCCCGGAAATGGGAATTCCGGTTAAGTTTTCAGAAATCAATAATATGGCAGGGGTTGCAGAAATCAGCCATCAGATGGGCAACATGGTGCCGGATCTATCTTTTGGGACCCATTTTTTCCATGATCTTGTCGAGAACGGGGTTTTCTATATGGCGATTTATCCGGAAAGCCCGGGGGTTGTCTTTAAAACGGAGTGGTTTCAATCGCTCCCCAATCAACTCGAAAGCATTGTCCCTGCTGCCAGCCACTTGCGTCACGTCGTCCAGTTTTCTGATACCAAAGCGTATGGATTCATGCTGGCCTCGGATATTTCAGCCCAGCAGGTGGCCTGTTACCTGACGAATTGATCAGAAAAAAGGGCGGGAAGGGCTCGAGCCCGTGCTCGAAATTTAAAAACCGATTACGAGAACGCGCCCGAGTCCGAATCAAACGCGGCTTTCTGCTAAAATGCCGCGCCAGCAGTATAAACAGATTTATACGGGGATCAGACAACGCCATATGCCAGCATGGCGTTGGCGACCTTGGTAAAACCTGCGATATTGGCGCCCATTACATAATCGCCTTTCCTGCCGTAGGCCTCGGCCGCATCCAGGCAGGATTGGTGAATGCTCTTCATGATCAGCAGCAGCCGGCTGTCCACTTCCTCCCGCGTCCAGGACAGCTTCTGGCTGTTCTGGCTCATTTCCAGCCCGGATGTAGCCACACCGCCGGCATTGGCGGCTTTGCCGGGTCCGTAGAGGAGGTTGTTCTCCTGAAAGATTCTCACCGCATCCGGGGATGAAGGCATATTGGCGCCTTCGGCAAGACAGGTACAGCCGTTTTTAACCAGCGCCTCCGCATTTTCGGCATTTATTTCATTCTGAGTGGCACAGGGCAGAGCAATATCGACTTTTATGCCCTGCTCCCGGATCACGTCCCATACGTTTTTACCTTCAAAACAAACGGTCTGGTATTTATCCGCATATTCATTGACCCGGCCGCGCTGGATATTTTTGAGTTCCATCAGATAACAGCATTTGTCATCGTCGATCCCCTGTTCGTCGATGACCGTAGCAGATGAGTCGCAGGCGGAAATGACCCGCCCGCCCATCTGGTTGATCTTTTCAATGGCAAACTGGGCCACATTGCCCGCGCCGCTGACCGCAACGGTTTTACCCTTGAAATCCAGCCCTCGGGTGGCCAGCATCTCAGCCGCAAAATAGACGGTGCCGTATCCGGTCGCCTCCGGTCGGATCAGACTTCCGCCATAGTCTAAGCCTTTGCCGGTTAACACGCCGGTGTGCTCGTTTCTGAGTTTTTTGTAATAGCCGAACATATAGCCGACTTCGCGCGCGCCCACGCCGATATCACCCGCCGGCACATCGGTTTCCGGCCCGATATGGCGGCAAAGCTCCCGCATAAATGCCTGGCAGAACCGCATGACTTCCCCGTCGGATTTGCCCTTGGGATCAAAATCGGATCCACCCTTTCCGCCGCCCATGGGCAGCGTGGTCAGCGAATTCTTAAAGACCTGCTCGAAGCCCAAAAATTTAATAATGCTTAGATTAACCGACGGGTGAAAACGGATGCCGCCCTTAAACGGCCCGATGGCGTTGTTGAACTGCACCCGGAATCCCCGGTTGACCCGCACGTCCCCCTTGTCATCCACCCAGGGCACCCGGAAAATGACCGCCCGCTCCGGTTCGACGAGTCTTTCGTAGATGCCGGCTTTGACAAACTCCGGGTGCTTATCCACAGTCGGGGCCAAGGTCTCCAGCACCTCGATAACCGCCTGGTGGAATTCATTCTGGCTGGGGTCTGTGTGCTTAACTTTCTCAACTACCTCTTCAATAACAGACATTCATGCGCCTCCTTACTAGTTAACGATTTATTCAGATACAACAATCCTAATATCCATGCCCGACTCATCAGGGGATCGCCGGAAAATCTCCTCTTGGCAGACAGGCAGTGAAGAAAGCGGGCTAATCTCTTACGATATAGATCCGCCCCTTCCGAACCGTCTGGGGTGGCACGCTATCCTGGTTTTTTTTGAAATAATGGACGTCATACTGACGGACGCCGTCATAGCCGGAAAATTCATCCATCAGCTCAGGCAGGCTGTCAAAGCCGCTGCCAAAAAGCGGCAGTTTGGAAAAATAGGGGCGTTCATTGCGGAAATCGGTAAGCACCGCAAAATGAAGCGGAAACAGGGGGTCGCCGATAACCAGAAGATACTTCTCATCGGATTGCGTGATGTGATAGTCCCATGGCACCGCCTCGACGTTTACCGGCATAAAATGTTCCTTCAAAATGGCTGCGGCTTCCTGGGCGTCCACATCCTGAAAAGACATTAGATCCGGGCTGTCAAAATAGCCGAGGGTATAGAGGGCGATGCTGAAGCTGCTGATCTGTTCATAAACCGGATCCTCCCTGTCACACATCATCATGATCTCTTTTATTCTTTCACAGATTTGGAGCCCTTCATCGCTCATATCCGACCCGTTCGCTATAAGCTCCCGGATGGCGAAGCCGGAAATCGATATATCACTTACTTGATCCCTAAACATGGAGCAACCTCCTGTTCTAAAAGTAAATTGAAAGGCCAGTGCCGGTATTTGGTTCCTTAGTTTGCAGGGAGCGTGCCGAACGTGACCGAATCCCCGATTTTTTTATAATATATTAAAATAATACGAGAAATTTTTATCCTGGCGGGGTGAATCGACAGGATCCAAGTTTGGCCCGTGGTTGAAACGGAGTCAGTAAAAACCTGCAAAAAGGGGGGCAGCCCTGTTTAAACGGAAAAAGGCCGACTCAGATGGGTGTTTAAAATTTGAACAGCAGCAATAAAATTTGATCAGGCAATATCATCAATCAACGGATGGATCGCGTTCTGGCTCCTGCCCGGCGTCAGGGGATTGTTTATCGGATTTTCTTTTTAACCGATGCCGCAGCGTGTTTCGGCTGATACCCAGCATTTTTGCGGCCTGCACCTGGTTGTTATCGCATTCTTCGAGCGCTTTGGCGATCAGCGTCTCCTCCACCATTTCAATGATATTGGCATGCGCGTCCTGCAGCGAAAGACGAAGGATTTCCGGGACGATTTCTTCCAGCTTATTTTTCAGCCCCTCAAGGAGCTGCTCGTGCCGCGCCACGGTCGCCGGGCAAGAAGGCGCTGCCTGGGGTATCATTAAATTGCCCTCTGCCACCACATCGCCCGTGCTGAGCAGAACGGCGCGCCGGATGCAGTTTTCAAGCTCACGGACATTTCCCGGCCAGGTATAGGCGCGAATCTTGTCCATAGCGGCTTCGGCCAGGTAACAAACCGGTCGGTCATACTCCAGAGCAAACCGCCGCAAAAAATAGTTTACCAGCTCCGGGATATCTTCGCTGCGCTCCATGAGCGGCGGCAAATGCAAGGAGATAACATTTAGGCGCCAATACAGATCTTTTCGAAAGCTACCGGCTTCAACCGCCTTTTCAAGGTCCTTGTTGGTGGCGGCAATGATCCGGACATCGACCTCGACCGTCTGGGTGGATCCCAGCCTTTCGATTTCGTTTTCCTGTAATACGCGCAGCAGCTTGGCCTGCAACGCGACCGGCATTTCCCCGATTTCATCCAGAAACAGGGTGCCGCCATGGCATCTTTCCATTTTGCCGATATAGGTTCGGTCCGCGCCGGTAAAGGCGCCCCTTTCATGGCCGAAGAGTTCGCTTTCAAAAAGGGATTCCGGGATGGCGGCGCAATTGAGCGCCATAAAAGGCTTCTCCTTTCGGCAGCTGTGATGATAGATGGCCTTTGCCACAAGTTCCTTGCCGGTGCCGCTCTCCCCTGTGATAAACACCGGCACGTCTTTTTCTGCGATCTGGCCGATCAATTTATAGATTTCCTGCATCCGCCGGCTGCTGCCGATGAGCTGCAGGGTGCTTTCCTGCATGGATTTTTCAAACGGTTCCGCAGATTCCGGCAGACGGACGACCTCCTTCATCTGCCGGTTCACCTGAAGGGCCTCGCGGACAATCCGGCTTAAGTCTTTACGCTCGAAAGGCTTGACAAGATAATCGTATGCGCCCCGCTTCATGGCTTCTATCGCCAGTTCAGTGGTACCGTAGGCGGTCATAAGAATGACGGGCGTTTTTACCTCGATCTCCTTGATGGCATTTAGCGTATCCAGGCCATTTAGTTCCGGCATCTTATAGTCGAGCAGGATCAGGTCAAAATCTTTGGCACCGATTTTCTCGATAGCGCAGGGCCCGTCTGCGCAGGTGGCTACCGAATATCCTTTTCGTTCAAAAAAACGGCTCAAAAAATGGATCAGCCCCTCGTCATCATCAATTAGGAGAATTTTTTCCATCGGCTTCACATAATGGTTGATTAATATTTAAGGGCAAATAGATAGTGAAGGTGGTGCCGTCATGGACACGGCTTTTTACCCGTATGACGCCGCCGTGGTTTTGAATCGTGTTAAATACGAGCGGCAGGCCTAAACCCGTCCCGGAGGCCTTGGTCGTGAAAAACGGTTCAAAAAGATTGTCTATCTGCTCCTCTGCAATGCCCTGCCCCGTATCAGAGATATCGATACGCAGGCAGGCGGCCGTTTGGCCGTTTAGGGCGAAATGATCTTTCGCCACGGCGATTGAGAGGCTGCCGCCGGATTCCATCGCCTCCAATGCGTTAACAAAAAGATTTACCAGGGCTTCCGCCAAAAGCTTTCTGTCTCCGTGGATCGGCGGCGGCGATGGATCCGTTTTGACGTCCAGGGTGCACTCCTGGCGTTTGATCATTGGTCTAACCATGATCAGCACATCCTCCACCAGTTCTGCAACCGCAATCTCTGAATAAACAAGGTCCTGGGGTTTTGTAAAATCCAGAAACCGGTTGATGGTGGATTCAATCCGGCTGATCTGCTGCATGGCGATTTGGAAATCCTCCTCATCCTCCGGCAGGATTTCGCCTTCCGCCTGCATTGACTCCATGAATAGTTTCAGTGATGTCAGGGGGGTCCTTATTTCATGGGCAACAGCCGCCCCCATCCGGCCGATGGCGGCAAACTTTTCTGATCGCTCGGCAATCAGTTTGGTTTTCTTCAGGATCAGATCCGTTTCCTTGAGCTCGGCATCCTTCATATCCACTTTCTGTTCAAGATGGTTCTGACGCTTTTGAAGCTTTGCTGACATATCCTGAAATGCCCGGTACAGCATGCCGATTTCATCCCTGCGGCTGCTCTTCACCGTCGCCCTGTCGAATTTCGCCTCCCCGATAATACCCGCGTATTTGCTTAGATGATGAATCGGTCGGACGATATGATAGGAGATCATCCAGGTCAGCATCAACGCACATCCAGTAAACAGCAAAAGGGTCAGAAAGACGATGCCTTTCAGGGTGTCCGCACTCTGAAAGGCCTCCTCGCGGTCCTGTTCAACCACAATATACCAGTCCGTGCCGGCCACCTTCATGGAGGTGCCGAGCACCTCGATTCCCCGGTAATCCAGATAGGGTTTGCTCGGATCGCGCTTCTCAAAAATATTTCTAAAACTTTCTGACTGTGAAATATTTTCCGTTAAGATGCGATGCGGTTCCTTGTGCGCCAGAAACCGGCCATCCTTGTCCACCAGATAGCATTCTCCCGTCTTTCCCAGCGATACATTCAGAATGTGAACAATAATCTTGCTTGTGCCGACACTGCCATAGACGGTGCCGGCGAATTCATCGGACGGACCGGAAACCGGGGCGGCAATAAAAAATGTGGACTCATTGGCTTCGGGCGCATACGTAATGCTGGACATGTAGAGCGTATCCCTTGGGACGTAGGCGTTTCTTCCGTTTGCATGCCATGTCTCCATCTGTCCGCTGGTGCTGCAAACCAGACTGCCGTCGGCTGAAACAACGGAAAGGTCTTTATACACGCCATATTTATCCTGCATAAGCGCCAGGTAGGGCCCGATTTTTTTTTCCGCCATTGATCGGACCAGAGATGTCCCGGCGATGACTTCCATATCCGCTTTGCGCTCATCGAGCCAGCGCTCAAGAAGCGCCACTTTATCTATAGCCGCATTCTCCAGCTGCCGCACGACCATACTGACGATTAGGTTCTCCGTCGTTTTAAGTGAGAACCATCCAATCATCAAAAGCGGCACCAGTGCAAGAATAAGAAAAATAAGCAGCACCTTGGTCCTCAGGTTGAAGGCCATTTTACCGCCCCCTAAGCCGGGGCTGATGTTTTGTTGTGCGCCCAACAGGAGAGTCCTTTGTTTATCACCTATACAGACAGGACGATGGATGCGAAAGCATGAAGCCAAATTTATCCATTGCACGAAATGAAGTCCGTTTTCCTCGGATGAGCCATAAATTAATATACAGGAGGGCTATTGTTCAAGATACAAATTTTTATAACAGGCTGGCTACCGAAATTGGAAGGCAGATCGGATGGCTAGCGTCCGCTATGGGCTTATGATTCAAAGGACCTGCATATGGGGGGGGGGAGATGATCCCATACGATGGGG
>Ga0209944_1001024_pt1 | contig 11867 bp, 9 predicted proteins | sample SalPonR1_C_D2_MG_FD_185701 | JGI IMG/M metagenome (GOLD analysis project Ga0209944, IMG submission 185701) | Salt pond soil microbial communities from South San Francisco under conditions of wetland restoration - Salt Pond MetaG R1_C_D2_MG... ...
GCTGAATGGTCTCGCCGACGATATCCTCGCTGCCACCGAACGCGCTTTGCCACAGGGCGTGAGAAAGCACGGCGGCGCGGTCGTTGCCCGGCTCGGTATGCGCGTCCGACAACGGTGCGCCCAGCATCGGCGAGGTTCTGAGTACGTCGAACAACGACGGCGTCGTCCTGAGCACCAGCAGCCTGCGTGGCTGGTCGGTCGAGGTCAGGTTCATGCCCTCCCATGTGAACAGTGCCGTCGACTCGAACGAGTCGGTGCGGTCGCGGCGATCGACGTAGTCCGGGATGGAGACGCCGGCGGTGTCGAGCCCGTTCATCGGATAGGTGTTGTGGATCATGACCAGATCTTCGCTATCCGGGTAAGGCAGCGGCTGCAGCATCATGCCGTTGATCATGCTGAAGATGGCGCTGTTGGCGCCGATGCCCAGCGCCAGCGTCAGTACGACGGCGATCGCGAAGCCGGGCTGTTTCAGGATCTGGCGGATGCTGTAGTTGATGTTGGAGATCAGGTTCATGTTTGGTATCTCATTCGTGATGAAGTGCTTCGATGGGTTCGACCCGGGCGGCCCGCCGGGCGGGCAGCAGGCAGGCGGTCAGCGCGATGGCGAGCACCAGTCCGGTCGTCGCCAGCCATGCCGATGGATCCGCCTGGCTGACGCCGTGCAGCATGCCTTCCAGAAAGCGGATGAACACCGCGCCCAGTAGCAGACCGACGCCAAGCCCGGTGACGCTGACACGCAGCCCCTGACCGACCACGCGCGACAGGATGTTCAGATTGCTGGCGCCCATCGCCTTGCGCAATCCAATCTCGGGCGTGGCCGAGGCGACCTGCTGGGCCAGCACGGCGTACAGCCCGACCGAAACCAGCGCCAGCGCGCTCAGGGCAAATGCTGCGACCAGCGCCAGCCGAAACGTGCTGTCGCGATAAAGCCAGCCGATGAATTCGTCCACCGGCTCCACCCAGTCGACCGCCGAGCCGGGCGCGATTCGGGCCAGCGCGGCCTTGAGCTGTTGTGCGTAGGCAGCCGGATCGCCGTCGACCTCGATGATGGGCGACACCACGCGGCGCGGGACCTGGGCATACGACAGGTAGATCTGGTGGTTGAACTCGGCCGGCCCGTCGGGGCCGCCGAAGCGCGTATCCCCGACCACGCCCACGACCCGGTAGGGCGTGCCGTTCAACGAGATTTCCCGTTCCAGTGCGTCACTGGATCCGCCCATCAATTCGGCAAGCGACTCTCCGACGACGGCGCTGCGCATGCCCGTCCCGACGTCGCGCGAATCGAATAGCCGGCCCGCCACGCGCGGAATCTCGAGGCCGTCGAAGAACCCGTCATCGACGATGAAATTGCTCACGATGATGTCGTCGCGTGCTCCGGCCGTCGACATGCCGGGCCAGGCCAGGCGGCCGGTGCTCGGTGACGGCATCGGCAGCGTGGGCCAGAGCAGCGCCACGTCCAGCACGCCGGGTTCGGCCATCAGTTCGGCTTCGATGCGGTCGACGAACGCCGGCAGCGCGACCTCGTCCGGCACGTCCCCGGCACTGATGAACAAGCCCATCCGCAAACGGTTCTCTGTTGCGAAGCCGAGGTCGCGGCTGCCCAGCTCGAGATACGCGCGGCCGAGCAGCGAGCCGGTCAGCAATAGCGTCACCGTAAGCGCCACCTGGCCGCCGATGATCCAGCGGCCCCAGCGCGAGGTGCTGCGTGAGCCGGTCAACCGCCCGGATCCGTCGCGCAGCGAGTCGCTGACGTCGACCCGGGACGCCGCCCAGGCGGGCAGCGAGGCCGCCAGCAATCCGCCGATCAGCATCGCGGCGAAGGCGATAGTCAGCGTGTAACCGTCGATCTCGATCGTCATGTAACTCGGGATATCGGTCCCGGCCACTGCCAGGAAGCCGGAAAGAAGCGGTGCGGCGACGATGCAGCCGATCAGGCCGCCGACCAGCGACAGCAGGACGGTTTCACCCATGATCGGGACCAGCAGGCGCGTGCGGCCGGCGCCAAGCGCGCCGCGGATCGCCAGATCGTGCCTTCTTTCCACGGTGCGACTGACCAGCAGCATCGCCACGTTGAGTACCGCGACGGCCAGCAGCAGCGCCGCTGCGCCGGCCAGCAGCCCGTTGGCCCGGTTGAAGCCCGCACGCCAGCTTGCACCCAGGCGTTCGACCTGAAATCCGTGCCGTTCGGAGATTTCGGCGAATTCCGGCGCCAGCGTATCGGCCAGGGCGTCGGCTTCGGTCTGCGCGGCAGGCAGCGCCACACCGTCGGCGAGGCGGCCGATGGCGAGCACGTTGCGGATGTCGCGCCGGCTGCGCACGTCTGCCTCGAGGTATGCGCGGAACGGAACGAAGAACTCCAGGTCCGGCATGTCGTCTTCGATCGTGCCGTGGAAGTCCGGCGGCAATACGCCGACGATCGAGTAACTCGTGGTGATTTCCTGGTTCTGGGTCAGGGTGCGTATGGTCTTGCCGACGATGTCGGGATCGAACTGAAATTCCCGCCCCCAGGCGGCGTGCGACAGCAGCATCACCGGCTCGCCGCGCGAAAACTCGTCGGGCGTAATCAGTCGGCCCATGAACGGCTTGACGCCGAGCAGCGAAAAGTAGCCCGGTGTGACCGCTTCGCCCTCGACCCTGCGCCCGGGTTCGCCCGGGCGATCCCAGATCAGGCGCGAACGCGCGGTGGCCTCGAGCCGGTCCAGCGAGCCCATGTCCTGTTGGAGGTCGGTGAGATCGGCCGGTGCCAGGGCATCCTGGCGCGCCGAGCCCTGCTCGACATTCCAGATGCGCACCAGCCGCTCGGCGTCGGGAAACGGCAGCGGGCGCAGGGTCGTAAGACTGATCAGCGTCGAAACGGAGGCGGTCGCCGCCATCCCCAGCGCGATGCAGAGCACGACTGCGCTCGAAACCCGCGGCGATTTCAGAATGCGCCTGGCGCTTTCGCGCACCAGTACCGTTATCTGCATGACTTCACTCCTGCCTCAGGCCGACCACGGGGTCGATGCGCAACGCGCGCCAGGTGGGCAGCGCGGCGGCGATTGCCGTGATTACGACCAGCAGCATCGCGACGCCGAAATAGGTCAGCGGGTCGGCAACATCCACGTCGACCAGCATGCCGCGCATGACTTGCGCAAAACCGAATGCCAGCAGCATGCCGACGCCGATACCCAGGCCGAGCTGGCCGAGGCTCTGGCGGGCGATGTGGCCGATGATGCGTCCGTCTGCCGCGCCCAGCGCGCGCCGCACCCCGATCTCGCGGCTGCGCTGGGCCACCGAGTAGGCCAGCACGCCGTACATCCCGACTGCCGCCAGCACCAGCGCTATGACGCCGAAAATCTCGAAGTTGACCGCAATCACCCGGGCGGTCCAGGCGCCGTACTCGATCCAGTAATCCAGCGTCTGCAGCCAGTAGACCGGCAGATCGGAATCCAGCGCCAGAACGGCCTGGCGCATGTCTTCGGAATGACCAAGCGGATCGCCGACGGTGCGGATCGCAGCATAGGCGAACCGCACCGCGTTCTGGCTCATCGGCACGAACACGGCGCCGCGAGGACTGTCTTCGACATCGCCGAGATGCACATCGTCGACGACGCCGATGATCGTTCGAAAACGCTCGGGCTCGCCGCTGGCGCCCAGCGCGAGCCGGCGACCCACGGCACCCTGGCCCGGCCACAGGGAAGCGGCCAGGCTGCGCGTGATCACCGCCACAGGTTCGGTGTCGGCGCGGTCGCGCGCATCGAAGGTTCGCCCGGCGACCAGCGGTATCGCCAGGGCATCGAAAATACCCGGCGTGGCCACCGTCCAGTGCTCCCACGCGCCCCGTCCGAACTGATCGTCCAGCAGCCCTTCGCCGGCGATTGCGATCTTGGTCCAGCTGACCTGCCCGCCGGGCAGGCCAGTGGCGGCGAAGGCGTGCGTGACGCCGGGCTTTGCGGCCAGGTCTTCGCTCAGCGTTTCGAAGAATTGCCGACGAGAAGCTTCGGACGGATATTTCTCCTCGAACAGCCCCATGCGGCCGAGCAGAATATTGGACGAGTCCACGCCCAGGTCACGCTGGTCGATGTTGAGGATGCTCCTGACCATCAGTCCGGCGCACACCAGCAATACGCAGGCCAGCGAGATCTCGAATATCACCAGTCCACGGCCGATGCGGGTGCTGGCCGTGCCCCGGCTGCCGTCCTTCAATGATTCACTGAGATCGACGCGCGTACCGCGAAGCGCCGGCAGCAAGCCGGCCAGCAGGGTCGTCAGCGTAGCGGCTGCGATCGTGAATACGAACACCCGGGCATCGGGAGAGACGTCGACCCAGAACGGCATCTGCGCGTCGCCGGCGCTCAGCGCCGTCATCATTGCCCGGCCGGCGACATCGGCCAGGAACCAGCCGAAGACCGCCGCCAGCGCCGACAGCAGCAGGCATTCGGAGAGCACGCGAGATACGAGTTGCCGTCGACTGGCGCCCAGCGCGCTTCGGATGGTGAGCTCGCGCGCGCTACGGGTGGCCCTGACCAGCACCAGGTTGGCTGTGTTCGCGCAAGCCATCACCAGGATCAGGACCACGGCGGCAAACATCGTCAGGATCGTTGCCCGCGCGCCGTCGTCGATGAACTCGTGGGCGAACGGCTTGACCAGCACGGTCCGGTTCTGGTTGGTCTCGGGGTATTCCTTTGCAAGATTGGCCGCAATTGCATTCAATTCGGCCGATGCCTGCTCGCGGGTGACGCCATCCTTGAGGCGGCCGAAGACTTCCAGCGTCGTGCCTTGGGCCCGCGCTTCAATCGTGGCCGGATCGATGCGAAGCGGCACCCAGACCCGCTCGCTGACCGGGAACGCGAACTCCGGCGGGGCGATGCCGACGACCGTGGCGTCCCCGCCGTTGACCCGGATCGTCCGGCCGACGATATCGGGAGCGCCGCCGTAGCGGTGCATCCAGACGCTGTAGCCGATCACGGCCACGTCTGCGGCGCCGGGCTCGCTGTCGCGCGACTGCAGCAGGCGGCCCTTGTGGGCGTCGAGTTCCAGCAGCGCGAAGGTATTGCCGGTCACGAATGCGCCGTCGTAGCGTTCAGGTCGGTCGGCGCCGGCACCGCTGAGGTTCACCGTGCCGGTGGTAAAGCCGGCCAGGCCCTCGAATGAGCCTTGCTGCTCTCGGTAATCGAGGAAATCCAGCGGCCGGACTTCGACGCTGTCCTGGCCGTCGGAAAGAACCTGATTCTCGAGGTGCATCAGCTCCCCGCTCTCGGGAAACGGCAGCGGTTCCAGGAGATAACCCTTGACGGCGCCGAACATGAAGATCGTGCCGCCGAGGCCGATGCCGAGTACGAAGATGATCAGCAGAGAAAATCCGGGGGATCGGCGCAGCCGGGACGCGGCGGATCGAAGTTCTTGCAGCAGTTCTGACATGACGATCTCCATGGGTCATCGACGCCGGGCCGGGCTGCGAGCCCGTTGCCGGTCGTCAAAGGTCGAAATCGACTGCCGGCCTTGCACGGTGCCCGGGCGACATCTTCCATGCAAGCAGTGCGCCAACGCCGCACCCTGCAATGTAAGTGACTGATTATTCAGCGTCAGGAGCCGCCCCGGATGTTTGCGCCGAGCCGCCAGGGTCGGCCGGCGCTTCGAATCCGGGATTCCGGATTCCAGATGTGAGACGCGCACACCCCTCCGGAAACCGGGCTTGCCGGAACGGACGCAGCAAGTGGTCGGCGAGGGTCGGCGGGTCGGGGGCGAGACCCGTGCGCTCTGCGGCGCGTGCGCCGAAGGCGCCGAACAGTCGGTACAAGAGGATCGCGATCGCCGTTCCAATCATCGCGCTGCTTCCGCGGCAAGCGTTGGATCCGCTGGCCTGGGCCGGGTCCGAACCCCGAACAGTGGCTGCAGCCAGCGCACGCGGAGCACCACGAAGTGGTGGATCACGGCGCAGCCGACGACGGTGCCGACCAGCACCAGCAGGGCTTCGACGGGACCTGGAAGAGTCAACGGGATCAGCAGCGCGGCCAACGGCACGATCAGGCTCTGGTGGAGGAGGTACCAGGGATAGACGGCCCGATTGGCGTAGGGCATCCAGCGTCGCGGTCGGTCCAGCCGTGCCGCGGCGTAGCCGAGGATCGCCAACAGCGCGTTCCAGGCATAGAGCGCATGGGCGCCGTCGGAAATCGCGCGCCAGTCCAGGTCCGGCAATGCGGCCAGCTCTTCGGCCGGCAGCGTCCGGCCCGCGACGCGAAGCGCCATGTAGACGATCAGCCCGGTCAGGGCCAGAGCGAGCGGTATGCGCCGATGTTCGCGTACTGCATCCCACCAGGTGCGCTGCCGGGCCAGCCAGAAACCGAACAGGAAGACGGGTAGGTACTTGGCGTGCTGCGCCCAGTCGTCAACCAGTGTCTTGGTGTCGCCGAACGCCGGCTCCAGCAGGTACAGCACGACCAACCACCAGCCGACCGGAAGCGTGGCCAGCCAGCCGACGCCGGCGCGGCCCACCGGGGAGTGCGACCACGGCGCAACCGTCGGCCTGAGCCGGCGCCATGCGGCCAGGCCGCCGGCCAGCAGCAGCGTGTAGGTACAAAGGTAGGCCAGATACCACAAGTGGTTCCAGGTCACGCCGAACGCGGCTCCGGCGAAGCCGCCGTCGGGCCACGGCCGCAGCTGCAGGTAGCGCAGCATGAAAGCGCCGAACCCGGCGTCGAACGCGCCGTTTGCGCGCGCTTCCACCCAGGCCTGGATTGGCACGATGGCCAGCATGCCGAAGACCAGCGGAATCAGCAACAGACCGGTGCGGCGAAACGCCATCCGTCCGGGACGAAGCGCCAGCGCGCTCAGGCCCAGCGCCAGGCCGGAGACCAGGAAGATCAACGGCATCCGCCATCGGTTCAGCGCGACCATGGGCCATTGGAGCCATTCCGCGGTCGCCGGACTCTTGATGTGATAGCCCCAGTCGGCGACGTAGACCATGCCGACGTGATAGAGGATCAGAAGGCCGAATGCGATGACCCGGAGGGCATCGATGTCGTGGCGACGGGCGCTGATGGCGTTGGTCATTCCTGGCTCCGGCGTTCGGGTTTTCGAATGGGTAGTCTTCGGTCGGCCGCACTGTCGTACAAGCGCTGGGGGACAAGGCGCGCCCCGCCGGGGACGAACCGAGGGTCGCGCGGGACGGAATGCGGGTAGGATTCGGGCCATGAACGTCACCGCCGCCGATTTCCGTCGCTGGTACGCGCCCCGCAAGGCGAGTTTCGAGTGGGGCTTCTGGATCGTCACCCACGTCGTCAATGCCGTGTTCAACAGCGCGGTAAGGGTGATGGAGCTTGCGCCTGGTGCCCGCGATCCGCAGGCATGGGAGCCGGTGGTCTGGGAGTGCTCGAGCGCGCTGTCGATGCTGCTGCTGGTCTGGCCGGTGGTGTGGTTCACCCGTGCCTGGCCGTTCCGCTGGGACGGCGCGGCGAAGTGGCTGGGCGGTCACTTGCTGGCCAGCGTCGTTTATTCGGTTGCGCACGTGCTGCTGATGGTGGCCATGCGCGAGGTCGCCTATGCGCTGGCCGGTGGCGACTATTCGTTCGGTCCCTGGGCCGGCGAGCTCTTTTACGAATACTTGAAGGACGTCCGGACCTACATAGGGGTGGTCTTCCTGATCGAAGGCTACCGCTTCGTCCTGCGCCGGCTCAGTGGTGAGGCGCGCTGGCTGGATTCGCGCGACGATCGGCCCGAACCGCCACGGCACCGGCCCGATCGTTTTCTGGTCAAGATGCTGGGGCGCGAATTTTTGGTACCCGCCGATGAAATAGACCGGGCCCAGGCTGCAGGCAACTACGTCAATCTTGTCGTCGGTCGCCGGGAATACCCGCTTCGCAGCACCATGAAGGATCTGGTCGACCGACTCGACCCGGCGCTATTCAGGCGGATTCATCGCAGCCACATCGTGCGCCTCGATCGCATTTCCGAGATCGAACCGCTGGAATCCGGGGACGCCCGCGTCACGCTGGCCGACGGCACGGTACTGCCGTGCTCGCGAAACTACCGGTCGGAATTGTCCTGACCGCGTTCCTTTTTCAGCCGGTCCTTGGTGCGCCGGCCCTTCTTTTCCAGCATCGGCCGAAGCGCTCGGCCGATGCGCGGGAACAGGTAGCTCACGGTGGTCAGGTAGCCGCTGATGCGCGGCATGGGCTTGTCCAGCGTTGCGTTGTCGACCAGCATCACAATCGCCTCGGCGACCTGGTCGGCGGTGCTGATCGGCTGTGAAAACGTCAGGTCGGTGACCGTCTCGATATCTTCCATGATGAAGCCGGTGTCGATCGGCCCGGGCGACACGCTGGCGATCTTGATGCTGCCGCCGCGCAGTTCCTCGGCCAGCGCCAGGCCGAACGCACGCAGGCCGAACTTGGTGGCCGAGTAGGTCGCCGAGCCCGGCACCGGCGTACGGCCGGCCAGCGAGGCGACGTTGATCACCGCCGGGTGTTTCGACTGTCTCAGATACGGCAGCACCATCCGGGTGGCCATCAGCGGCGCCTTCAGGTTCACATCGATCATCCGGCCGATGTCTTCGGCCGACACCGACTCGACCTTGCCGCGTGCATGGAAGCCGGCGTTGTTGACCAGCACGTCGACCGAGCCGAACACCTCGTCGGCCCGCGCCAGCAGCTTGCCGAAGCCGGCGATGTCGGTCACGTCCAGCGGGGCCACCATCACCCGGTCGCCGAGATCCAGGTCGTCGGCCAGCGCCTGCAGCTTGTCCTGGCCACGCGCGATGAGCACGAGGTTGGCACCTCGGGCTGCAAACGCACGGGCGGTGGCCGCGCCCACGCCCATGGATGCGCCGGTGATGACGACGGTCGTTTGATCGAATGGCTTGTTCATCGCGGAATTCTACCCCCCTAAATCGATCTGAGCGAACGGCCCGCCGAACAGGAGCGCGGCGATCAGCATCAATCGAAAGGCCTCCCAGAACGTGATCTGACGAATCCCGAAGATATCCGGAATCGTGATGTTCCAGAGCCAGCCGAGCAATGCCGTTGCGACCATCACAACGAGAATCCCCAAGACAGTTGAAAGAAATAACGCCAAAATGACTGCTGGTTCCATTCGATCCTCCATTGCCAAAATAAAGAGCCCGATCGCTCTATCGAAACGGACCGAGCCATCCGAAAATACCAGAAGCAAGCAACCTCTGAATAACTCTGCGTGGGCGAGAAGGGATAGACTCCAAGCAATTCATTTCGATCTAGGAGGGGATGGAAATGCGTTTGATCATGATCACCCTGACCGTATTCCTGGTTTGCGCCGCCGGCGCCATTCCGCTCGGGGCCGTTGCCGATGATGCCCGGACCGTTGAATTCAACGCCGAACTGGCCGCCGAGCTGGGTGCCGACGATTACGGTATGAGACGCTACGTGATGGCGTTTCTGAAATCCGGACCGAACCGGCCCGACGATCCGGAAGAGGCGCGGGCGCTGCAGCGCGCGCATCTCGATAACATTCGTAGCATGGCCGAGGAAGGGAAACTCGTTCTGGCCGGCCCGTTCATGGATGGGGGCGACGCTGGTCACGACAATCGCGGCATTTACGTGTTCGCCGTAGACAGCGTCGAGGAGGCCAAGGCGCTCACCGCCACCGATCCGGCGGTACAGGCCGGTAGCCTGGTGATGGAACTGCATCCCTGGTACGGCTCGGCGGCGCTGATGAAGGTCAACGACATCCATGCCAGGGTCGCCAAAACCTCCCCTTGATGGCGGCCGGAATAACGAAGCCGAGGAGCGCCGGAACATGAAAACCTGCATTCTGCTGTTCGTGGCATTGCTGACCGGTACCGGGGCCGCGGCACCGGATGAGCCTTCGAAACGAATCGAGCTTTCCGACCTTGGCTGGCTGGAAGGCTGCTGGGAAGGCACGGGCTTCGGCACCCGGGTCGGCGAGTGCTGGATGTCGGCGCCCGGCGGGCGGCTGACCGGCGTGTTCCAGATGCTCGATGCCGACGGCAGCCAGACCATGTCCGAGATCTTCGTCCTGGACCACTTCGAGTACGGCCCGGCGATCCGGCTGAAGCATTTCCATGCCGACCTGACCGGCTGGGAAGGCCGGGACGATTTCGTCGTCTTCCCGCTGCGCGAAACCGGTCCCGACTTCGCCAGGTTCGACGGGCTGACCTACCGCCTGGCCGAGGATGGCCGCCTGATCGTCGAGCTGATGGTGTCGCGGGGCGGTGAGTCGTCGCTTCAGCGGCTGGAGTTCCAGCGGGTCGCCGATTGAGTGACGAAAGCCTCGCGTTGGCTCGTTTCCTTTTGTAGGGTGGATAAGCGCAGCGCATCCACCGTTCATGTTGATCGGCGGTGGATGCGCTGCGCTTATCCACCCTACGACGACCGGGCCCTTCACAAAGCATGCCTGGACAGCGTCGCATGAAACCCGAACCGCCGTACTACGCCGTGATCTTCACCTCCCGCCTTGCCGACGATACCGAGGGCTACGATGACATGGCCGCGAAAATGGAGGCGCTGGCGGCCGCTCAGCCCGGCTTCCTCGGCGTCGAAAGTGCCCGCGGAACGGATGGGCTCGGCATTACGGTTTCGTACTGGGCCTCGCGGGAGGCCATCGCGCGCTGGCGCGAGAATATCGAGCACCGCGGCGCGCAGGACCAGGGCATTCGACGCTGGTACGCCCACTACGACATCCGCATCGCGCGCGTCGAGCGCGCATACGAGGGCCCGCCCGGCCCGGGATGACGGCTGGCCCGGAACGCTCCAGGCGCGTATCATCGACCGGCGCAACGAATCAACCAATAAACGAACAACGAATCGGGGAACGCCGTGAAACTCGTACTCAAGCTCATCGCCGGGATCGTCGCCGGCATTCTCGTCGGCCTGTTCGCGCCGGAATGGATCACCCGGCTGCTGGTCACGTTCAAGGTGCTGTTCGGCGAGCTGCTGTTCTTTACCGTGCCGCTGCTGATCCTGTTCTACATCACCAGCGGCATCGCCGGCCTGCCGCGCAATTCCGGCGCCCTGCTGGGCCGCACGCTGGCGACGGCCTATATTTCGACGATCCTGGCCGGGCTGCTCGCCTTCTTCATCGCCACGCTCATCGTGCCGATGCTCTCGGCTTCCGGCAGCGCGGCCGGAGAGGTTTCGCACGGCGTGCTGGAGCCCTACATCTCGCTGGAAATTCCGCCGTTGCTCGGCATCATGACCGCGCTGGCCACGGCCTTCATCTTCGGCCTGGGGATTACCGCCACCCATTCGGACATGCTGAAAAAGGTGTTCGACCAGGGCCGCGACGTGATCGAGAAGCTGCTGGTTACGGTCATCATTCCGCTGCTCCCGTTCTACATCGCCGGCATCTTCGCCGACCTGGCCGCCGCCGGGACGGTGTTCGATACGCTCAAGACCTTCGGCGTGGTGCTGGCGCTGTCGGTCGCCCTGCACTGGGTCTGGATCAGCACGTTGTTCACCATCGCCGGCATGCGGGCCGGAAAATCGCCCGTGTCGCTGATCCGCAACATGCTGCCGGCCTACTTCACCGCGCTGGGTACCATGTCCAGCGCGGCGACCATCCCGGTCACGCTGCAGTCGGCGCGCAACAACAAGGTGCGCGAGCACATCGCCGACTTCACCGTGCCGCTGTGCGCCACGGTGCACCTGTCCGGCTCCACGATCACCATCGTCTCGTGCGCGATCGCAGTGACCGTGCTGCAGGAAGGATTGGCCATGCCCGGGCTGTTCGACATCCTGCCGTTCATCATGATGCTCGGCGTGGTGATGATGGCCGCCCCCGGCGTGCCCGGCGGGGCGGTGATGGCCGCGGTCGGCCTGCTGGGTTCCATGCTCGGCTTCGGCGAAGTGGCCGTGGCGCTGATGATCGCGCTGTACATGGCCCAGGACAGCTTC
>Ga0209944_1001027_pt1 | contig 11860 bp, 7 predicted proteins | sample SalPonR1_C_D2_MG_FD_185701 | JGI IMG/M metagenome (GOLD analysis project Ga0209944, IMG submission 185701) | Salt pond soil microbial communities from South San Francisco under conditions of wetland restoration - Salt Pond MetaG R1_C_D2_MG... ...
GCCGGGATTGCCTGCAAACAGTCCGCCGAAGAACCCCGGCGAGTAGAGCTGGCTGAAATTCGGCGCCCGGAACGCCCGGCCGGCACTGGCGAACGCACGCCAGCGTTCGCCGAAGCGCCAGTTCATGCCGACGCTGCCGCTGAGCTCGGTGCCGAATTCTTCATCATCATCCAGGCGCACACTGAATTCGTAGTCCGCAGCCCCCGCGGCGGCTTCAAGTCCGGTAAAGACACCGAGATTGGTGCGTGATTGATTCCACTGCCCCCGGCTCACCCCCGACTCGCGCCACGCGTCCAGGCCAAGCAGCCACTGCGCCGTTTTTCCCAGGCTGCGCTCGGCGAGAAAATCGGCCTGCAGCCGACGTGTGACCACTTCGTCGCGGCCGAAGGCGGTTTCAGTCTCGAGCCGGTCGCGCAGCGTGGCCGCGCCCAGCTGCCACTGCCAGGGTCCGCTGGATGCGCCGACATAATCGAAGCGCCACGACCAGTTGTCGAAGTCGGTCTCACCCTGGTCGAATTCGGTCTCGCCGGTGGCAATCCGACCGCGCCAGGACAAAGAACCACCGGCCAGCTCGGCCGCGCCGCCGGTTGCCGCCGAGAAGTTCTCGAACCCGTCGTCATCCGGATCGAAGCCGAAGCCGCGCGGGTTCTGGGCCGAGAATCCGTCAACCTTGCGCGCGCTCAAGGTGAGGTCCAGCGGCAAGGCGCCGTGTTGCCGACCCGCGGCAAGCGTGGCCCTGCGATCGTCGTCGCTACCGTAGCGCAGACCGGCCGAGACGCCTTCGGCGCGCCGGGTGAAAATCTGGATGACGCCGCCGATCGCGTCGGACCCCCAGCGCGCAGCACGTGGACCCCGAACGATTTCGACGCGCTCGATCACCGAAGGGTCGAGGATTTCCCAGGTAAACGCCCCGGTGCCGCTGGCCGCAGCGCGCACCCCGTCAATCAGCACCAGCACATGGTTGGAATTGGCGCCGCGCATGAAAACGCTGGTCTGGCCGCCCGGCCCGCCGTTGCGCGCGATGTCGATACCGGCCTCAAGCCGGAGCAGCTCGACCAGGTCCGGCGCCTGGCTGCGCTCGATATCGGCACGCGTGATCACCGAAACACGGGCCGGAACGGCTGCCGCGCTTTGCTCGGTGCGGTTTGCGGTAACCACGACAGGTTCATCTTGCCAGGCGGTCTCGGCGACGGCCGGCTGAAAGACGGAAAAAAGGGAAAATCCGGCCGCAACGGCCAGCTGGGTGCTTGCGATCGTTCTAGAGATCGTATTCATTCTTGACTCCCGGCGCACGCCCGCGCCATCGGGTCGCGAATGGGGGCAGAAAGACGAGGGCGCGCCACGGATCAAGACCGGACATGCAGATCGTCCTGCACCGCCCACCGCGGCAGAAACAACACTCGAGGCCGGTCTCCTGGCTCCCAGCAGGAAGATGAACTTCCCGGTCTGACGCCTTCCCGTGCAGTTGTCCATGCACAGTGGCTTTATTCGATCAGACCTGATGCAGAAAGGCTGAAAAGCCTGTTGCATCGCTGGTTACAGTTGCGGGGGCAGCGCCGGAATTTGCCCCGAAAGGCGACACCGGCTTCCCGTTTCATTCCGTTCGCGCGACAAACTCGCGAACAAAACACCTCAAGCAACGAAAAGCGCCCCAGGGTCGACCCCGGGGCGCGATCAAGTATACCGCATGTGAACGCGTTCGGGTCTCAGCGGGCTGGCAGACAGACTCAAAAGCTGTCTCGGGCGGAGGCGCAGAGAAAGGCAAAAGCACCCCCCGGCCGCCAGGCCGGGGAGAACTCCGATATCCCGGTGTTTAACAGACGATTAGGCCATGACCGGGAGGCTGGGCTCAAATCAGCAGGAATAGGTCACTGAGCAGACGATGGTGTTTCCGTCCTCGCTGCATGACATCGTCGTCGTGCAGCTCCCGGCCGACGAACCCCCGCCTATGAAAACGAGTTGAGCACCGAGCCGCTGCAGAAGCTCCTGAAGCTCTGCGGCCAAATTAGGGTCGTCGGAGGATACATTGTAATCGTCCAAATGGCCGATTTGCTGCGGCACTCCGAGCATATCAGGCTCACCAGGTGCCGAAACGGACTCCTGGTCGATCTCGAATTCGATAACGACCTCGGTGGGGTCGCTGATATCCTGATCCATCGATACCACGACGACTTTAACGCGGGTGCCGTCATCAAAAACAACTTCGACGACGCCGTTGAGATTGATATCACCTTCAGGCAGAACCCGCTCAAGCGCTCGTGCCACGGTTTCCCGGACATTTAACATCTGTTGTTGCCAGAATTCACGGTAATATTCGGTCAGCGCATTTTCGAACTGAAGCCGACTTAAACCCGCTGCGCCATCATCCGGGCCGACCAAGTCGAAGGCCGAATCCAATTCGATTGGAAGTTCAAGCTCATCGGCAGGGAGATCCTGTGTGAAAGCATCCCGCAAATTGCCAGCAATGTCGACGGCAACGGCAAGATCGTCGAGAAAGCCGGGATCGCCAGGAATCGGCGCAACGTCCAATTCGAGAAATTCATCGCCAATGATGAACGGATCGGGATCGACTCTCGTTCGTGTGACGCGGTAAGCCAGCGCTGTGCGGGCCGGAACATTGACCACGTAAACATCATCTGTCTCGACTATCCGGCCACCTGCAAACTCGAATTGTGCCGCCTGCGACGCGGCATCCGCGTACTGGAAACCAGAGCTGCACCCGTTGCAGAACGCAATCGTCGGATCATCGACCTGTGCGCCAGCAACAACGGGCCAGAGCCACACTAGGGAGAATGCCGATGCGACCAACCGCATGCGTGAATCATTTTCCAAACCAAATAAAAGTTTCATTAGAGCCTCCTGCCATATCAATGGGAAGATATGCCGTCCGTCTCTCTGAACACCCCCGGCGGGGAGCGCCAACTGCAATGCCGGGATGCCGCCAACGACAGATCAATACTATCCCCCCCCCCGCGATTTTTTCAAGGGGTCGGATCCGACCAAAGGGCGCAAGCAGACGACGAGAGCATGGCAGGACGCGGATCGTCGGGTTACGCTTCGCCAGCTCGACCTACGCTGCAGCGGCTCGCACAGGGACCCACCCTGCGTCCAACGCTCTCTAAAAGCACGGGCTCCAACCGGAACACCGCGACCTTCAGGGCCGAGGCGGGTGCACGTATCTCAAGCTTGCTGATGAAAAACGATGGCAAGACGACTGGATCCCGGTCAGCAGTTCGTAAGGGTGCAGGTCGTCACATTCCCGTCGTGGGTGCAAGTGGTAGTGCAACTTCCGCCGGAAGAGCCACCGCCGATAAACACCAGTTCTGCACCGAGTCGGCCCAACAGTTCCGCGATCGCTTGGTGAAAATCAGTATTGGCGGTCGTCAAATCGAAGGCCGACAAATGAGCTGGTTCGAGCGGGATGGACTCCCCCTCTGGCCCGCGAATCGATTCCATGTCCACATCGGGATCGAATTCGAGATCGAAACCAGAGTCGGTAGGATCTTTGGCAATCATGACGCTCGCCCTCAATGTTGTTCCATCGGGAAAGGTCACTCGGACAATAACGTCGCCAAACGGGAAGGATGGGGAAGCCCCGAATATACCGCCAGCCATTCGGACAAAATCGTTGAAATGCACGGAGAATTGGCTGAAGATTCCATTGAAGTGGTCCTCCATACCGTGCTGTAAGACGACTCTGTTGAAGTCGCCGCCACCGCCGCCCACCAGATCCAGTGCCGAATCAAACGGCAGGTCCAGCTCCTCTGCCGGAATATCCTGAATCACCGCATCATGGAAATCCTTGATGCCTTGCAGCGCGTCGGCCAAATCCAACATCAAAGCAGGATCGCCGTCAATCGGCACAGCGTTCAGTTCCATCGTCTCATCACCGATGACGAATGGATCGGGATCGATCTGCGTTCGGGTGACCATGTAGGCAAGCGTCTGGTTTGCCTCAATATTGACTACGTAGACATCGTCCGATTCGGGTATAAAGCTGCTGTACCATTCAAATTGCGCAGCCTGTGCGGCCGCATCGCCATACTGAAACCCGGAGCTGCAATCGTTGCAGACCGTGATGGTTGGATCATCGGCCTGCGCGCCGGCAACGGCTGGCCATAGGCACGCCAGGGCCAATGCGGATGCAACCAACCGCGTGCGCGAATCAATCGCAAAATCATATAAAAGTGACATTCAAGCCTCCTGTCATATCAATTCAAGTGAAAGATATGCCGCCCGTCTCTCTGGACAATCCCGGCAGAAAACGCCAATTCAAATGCCGGGATGCCGCCAACGACAGGTCAATACTATCCCTCCGCGACTTTTTCAAGGGGCAATTTCGACGGTATTTCGAAAGCGATCGAACCGTGGGGACTTGCGGCCAACAGGTTGTCCGCAGCGCGCAGGAACCGCAGTGGTTAGAACCGGCGTGGACATGCCGGTCCATGAGGATTCCGAGCACCACCGGGAGGGGGTTCCCGGCCAGACATGAGGAAAAATCGCTTCAGGGCGTAGCGAGCGGCCCGCTGCCGTCGCCCGATGGAGCGCAGGAACCGCAATGGCTGGAACCGGGCTTGCCGCGGTCAGTCGTTGCGAGAGGCACCCAGGGGGTGTGGATTTGGTGTTTTCCGGCCGAGCGACCCGCAGGCGTGGCTATTCCACGTCGAGGAATCGCGACCGAGGAAAACGCCAAAGACGCGCCGCCTGGGAGCCTCACAGCAGACTGACCACAGCAAGTGTGGTTCCCCTGTCCATGAGGATTCCGAGCACCACCGGGAGGGGGGTTCCCGGCCAGACATAAGGAAAAATCGCTTCAGGGCGTAGCGAGCGGCCCGCTGCCGTCGCCCGATGGAGCGCAGGAACCGCAATGGACATGCCGGTCCATGAGGATTCCGAGCACCACCGGGCGACGGCAGCGGGCCGCGCAGTAGCCCTGAAGCGATTTTTCAGGCCGCTTCGCGTATCGACTCGCCCTTCTTGGACAGGCCCGCCTGCAGCTCCTCGAGCTCGAAGTCGTCGACCGCGATGATCTCCATGACCCGCTCGCGGACGTCGAGGAGCATGTCGGCTTCCTTGTCGCTGAGCACGCCGGTCTCGCGACCGGACTGGACCTGTTCGCTGTAGGTCAGACCCTTGACCCGCCCGGCCTTGAAGGCCTTGACCAACTTGCGCTCGACCGGCTCGGCGGCGATCACGTCGGGCAGCAGCGTTTCCATGTTGCCGGGTACGTGACCGGGGCGGTCGGTCTTGTAGACGCCGCGGGTGAGGCGGTTGCGGGTTTCCGACGGCGACAGCATCAGCGCGGCAACCTTGTGGCCGAGCCGGTCGTTGGGACGGCGCTCGTTGGCGCCCAGCGGGAACACGATACGGCGCAGCACCGGCCGCAGGAACGCGAACGGGTAGTTGTCGATCACGCCCTTCAGCGCTTCCTGGATGCGATAGATCGCATCGTGGAACGCCCAGGCCATGATCGGCTGATCGTTGCGCGGACGGCCCTCGTATTCGAAGCGGCGCAGCATGGCCGAGCTGATGTACAACCAGCTCAACGCGTCGCCGAGACGGCCGGAGATCTTCTCCTTCATCTTCAGCTTGCCGCCGTAGGTGGCCAGCGCCAGGTCGGCCATCAGCGAGAACGCGGCCGTGTAGCGCGTGAGCTTGCGGTAGTACTTGCGGGTTTCACGGTCGCCCGGCACGGCCGCGAACTTCGCAAAGCTCAGGCCGAGGATGAGCGAGCGCGATCCGCAGGAGATGCTGTGGCCGATGTGCTTGAACAGCAGCTCGTCGAACCGGTTCAGGCGCTCTTCCTCGTCCTCGATCTGCATGGCGTGCATTTCGTCGAGCACGTAAGGATGGCACCGGATCGCGCCCTGGCCGAAGATCATCAGCGAACGGGTCAGGATGTTGGCGCCCTCGACGGTGATCCAGATCGGCGAGCCTTCCCATGCGCGGCCGAGATAGTTGCGCGGCCCGAGGATGATGCCCTTGCCGCCGTGGATGTCCATGGCATCCTTGATGACCTCGCGGCTGAGTTCGGTGCAGTGGTACTTGGCCAGCGCGCCCGGCACCGACGGCTTTTCGCCGGCATCGACCGCGGCCGCCGTCTGGCGGGACAGGGCGCTGGTGGAATACGTGTTGGCGGCGATGCGCGCAAGCGCTTCCTCGACCCCTTCGAAGCGGCCGATGGGGAGTCCGAACTGCTTGCGGATCCGGGCATATGCGCCGGTGGCCAGGCACGCCAGCTTGGCGCCGCCCGAGGTCGAGGACGGCAGCGAAATGGCGCGTCCAACCGACAGCGATTCGACCAGCATGCGCCAGCCGTGCCCGGCGTACTCGGTGCCGCCGAGCAGGAAGTCCAGCGGCACGAAGACGTCCTTGCCGGTTATCGGCCCATTCGGGAACGGATTGTTGAGCGGGAAATGGCGCCGGCCGATCTCCATGCCAGTGACATCCCGCGGCAGCAGCGCAAGCGAGATGCCGATGTCTTCGGTGTCGCCGATCAGGCCGTCGGGATCGTACAGCCGGAAGGCCAGGCCGATCACCGTGGCGACCGGGGCCAGCGTGATGTAGCGTTTGTCGAAGGTCAGGCGCATGCCCAGCACTTCCTTGCCTTCCCATTCGCCCTTGCAGATCACGCCGTAGTCCGAAATCGATGTCGCGTCGGAGCCCGCAGTCGTCGAAGTCAGGCCAAAGCACGGGATTTCGTCGCCCGAGGCAAGCCTGGGCAGATAGTGATTCTTCTGTTCGTCGGTGCCGTAGTGCAACAGCAGCTCGGCAGGGCCGAGCGAGTTGGGCACGGCTACCACGGAGCCGACGGTAGAGCTCATGCCGCCGACCTTTTCGAGGACAGCCCGATGCGCAGTAGCCGAAAAACCGAGTCCGCCGTATTCTTTCGGAATGATCATGCCGAAGAATTTGTTCTTCTTCAGGTGCTCCCAGGCCTCGTCGGACGTGCCGACCCGATAATGGGTGAATTCCCACTCGTCGATCATCCCGCACAGCTCTTCGCACGGCCCGTCGATGAAAGCCTGTTCCTCGACGCTGAGTTCCGGCAGCGGCCGGCTGAGCAGCCTCTTCCAGTTCGGCTTGCCGGTGAACAATTCCCCTTCGAAACCGACCGTGCCGGCATCCAGCGCGATTTGCTCGGTTTCCGAGATTTCCGGCGTCATGCCCTGGAAGGCCTTCATTACCGGGGCGCTGATGAAGGCCCGGCGCCACGGCAGGTAATTCAGGGGCGCCGCGACGGCGGCGAACACCAGCCAGCCCAGGGTCAGCGAAATCCAGCCCGGCTCTCCGGCCAAGGTAAACGTCAGCAGCGTGGCCGCGACGGCGCCGGTCCATATCTGCAGCGACGTCTTGATAAAACTGCAGGCCACGGAGACCGCGATCAGCGCGAATATAAAAAACAGGATCATCATTTTGTGCCTCCTTCGGCTGAATGCTTCTTCAAGAATGGCACGGCGGCGTGCAAGAAACTGTCATTGGCGTCGCCGGCAACCATGTGACCGGAATCGGCGACGGAAACGTGCTCGGCGTGCGGCGCGAGTTTCAGGAACTCCTGTACGTGCTCGTCCGAAATCAGTTCGCTTTTGCCGCCCGAGATCAGCAAAGTGGGCTTTTTCAGCTTGCGCGCGGCGGACTTCAACCGGCTCTGCAGATTCTTGCTCCGTTCGGCCAGGGCCAGCATGGCGGGATCCCAATGCCAGTACCAGCGTCCATCCGAGGCCTGGCGCAGGCTGCGCTTGAGTCCTTCGGTGGTGGCTGCCGAGCGGCGATGCGGCAGGAAATTGCGCACTGCCTCCCGGGCATCATCGAGCGTAGCGAAACCATCGGGATGCTGGCGCATGAATGAAATCATCGCTTCGACACCACGCTCGTCCCATCTCGGCGCAATGTCGATCAGTACCAGCGCGCGAAGGTCGGCGACCGGTTTCTCCGAATGCGCCAGCAGGGCAGTCAAGCCGCCCATTGAAGCGCCTACCAGCAACGGCGGATGCGGCAGCGAGGAACAGACACGGCGGAAATCCTCGACGAACTGTTCGAAAAGATACTTGTTACTGGGCGCGCGGTCTGAATTGCCGTGACCGCGGGCATCGTAACTGACCGCCTGCCAGCCGCCTGCGGCGAGGTGGCGAGCGGTTTCTGCCCAGGCGAACTGGGTTTGGCCGAAACCGTGGGCCAGCAGCACACAGGGCGCGCGCTCATGGCCCAGGTACCGGACATCCAGGCGAACGCCGTCGTCGGTCCAGATCTGGCGCCGTCGCACTTCGTGATTGTTAAGGCTTCTGATCGCTTCCATACGCTACAGTATGGGGTCGTCAAACCCCCCAGTCAATGTGACTTTTGGCGCCGCTGGACGGCTCTCGGCCATGCTTCGATCAGGCGTCCAGATCCGGAATCAGCTTCGATTCCCACCACGCGATCTGGTCCTTCAATCGAAGCTTTCGCTTTTTCAGCCGGGTCAACTGCAGCTGGTTCATAGTCGGCGATTCGGCAAGACGTGCGATCGCATCGTCCAAATCGCGATGCTGGCTGCGTAAATCACCAATGATTTCAACAATTTCAGCTGGGGATTCGTTCATCCCGCGTCTCCAGGTTTCCGTCCGTGCGGGCTGCTAGTCCGGGCGGATTTCGCAGTCTAGCAAGACTGCCGGGAAAAGCAAACTGATCAACCCGCCGACGATTCTGCCTGCACGCGCCGGCAATCGGCGCCGGTTCCCGCGTCCGCGTGCGCACGGGCGCGCGTTCGCAGGTCGGCCGCCTCCTTCGCCTCGCTCGCCACGCGCGCCTTGAGCCAATAGGCAAGGGCCAGGTCGCACGCGAAATACTGTTTCGCATCCCGAAGCTCGCCCAGGAGCTCGACCGAACGATCCAGCCGATTTCCCGGCGAACGCCCTTGCTCGATCAACGCATCGGCCAGCGTCAGGTTGAGGCTGGAAAGATTGAGCCGCGCGCTGGGATGGTCCGGATTTCGGTTCAGGATTTTCCGAAACTGTGTCCGCGCACGACGTTCGGCGGCAAGAAAGTCGCCCTCGTTCATCAGGGCCTGCAACGCAAGCTCCCAGTAAGCCATGCCGAGATTGTTGCGCGCCGAGTCGTAATCGGGCGCATCCTCGACCAGGTTCCGAAGAACCTCCAGCGCGCGCTCCAGCGCCGCTCGCCCGGAGCCGTCAGCCAGACGTTGCTGGTACGCGAGATTCATCAACGCCACACCGAGCAAGTTGCGCACGGTCCGTTGGCCGGGCCAGCGTTCGGCCACCCGAGCGGCGGTTTCCTCGGCTTCGCGAACCAACGCCGCGGCGTCAGGCACATTGCGCTCGCTGAGCAGGGCGAGGGTGATGGCCCTTACTTGCCATGCAGACGTTGATTCCGGTCGCGCTTCGCTGGCGGACCGCGCAAGGGCCAGCGCCTCTCTCAGCTTTTGTTCCCCGTCGGGTACATTCAGGTGCTCAACCCGGACCGAGGTCGTCAGGACCCGGGCACGCGCAATCTGCAGCGCCGGCTGATCCGTCAGCCGCAGCGGCGCGCGCTCGACGGTCTCCATGGCCGAGCCGATCAAGTCCGAGGCACGGAGCGATTCGCCGGCCCGCCACGCGCGCACCGCCAGCCGCTCCAGCACCAGCGCTGGAAGCGAATATGACGCCACGTGGCCCGGCAGCACGGTGCGCGCCACCGAGCAGCTTTCGGGTATGCGCTCAAGGCCGTCGTCCGCCGCCAGACGCCCGGTTGTCACGAGTTCCAGTCGGCGCGCCCGGGCTCGGCAGGCACCGAGGTAGGCTTCCGGGAGGCTGCGCGCGATGCTGGCTGCGCGCCCGAAATCGATTTCCGACGCGGCCAGCAGACCCATCGCATCCACGGTCCGATCCGACCGCATTGCCTCCAGTCCGGCCCGGTAGCGCGTTTCGGCCAGCGCAAGCAGTGCGTCGTATTGCCAGGGCTGCTCCGACACCAGCAGCTCTGCGCGACGCGCCACCTCTTCTATAGGCCTCGACAGCGCCGCAAGACGCAGGTCGGCGCTCCCCGAGAGCGCCACCTCATCGAGCAACTGCCGGGCCCGGCCGAGCTCCGGGGCATCCGATTCAACGGTCTTCGCGGCGATCAGAAGCTGTCGCTCCAGCCTTTGCTCGTAGAGCTGCAGGTAACCCCGGGCGAGCGCCACGGTGCACCGTTCAGAACGGCAGCCCAGGCGCCGGGCCCGTTCCAGCACTTGAACGGCCTCTTCGAAATGCCCTGCGTCCATCAGCAACTGACCCTTGACCAGCTGCAGCGTCGGGTTGTCGCGCAGACGCTCGTCGGTCGCCATTTCGTCCAGCGCCTCGACTTCCTGGGCAATTCGATCCACCGTTGGCGTGATGTCGTGGCGCGGCGCAAGGTGGGCCAGCCGCAATCGCTCACGGGACGCGATGAGGCGCTCGTTCAGCGCAACCGCGACTTCCTGGCGCTCGGCCGCGCGGGACTCGAGCCTTACCTGCTGGGCGATCAGCACTAACGACGCGATCGCGACCACGGCCAGCCCGGCCGTCAGCCAGCGATACCTCGCCATGGTTCGCCTGGCCGTGCGCCACCGGAAGCCGCGCATCGCGCGCACCGGTTCGCCTTCCAGCCAGGCCGTCAGGTCCGCCGCCATTCGCCGGGCGCTGTCGTAGCGTTGTTCGGGACGGCGCGCCATCGCGCAATCGATCACCGCCTCCAGCTTGCGCGGCACTGCTTTGCCCGGGCGCGGCGGCGGCCCGGCCAGGATCGCCGCGATGATATCGCCGGCCGATGCATCGTCGTACGGCGCGCGACCCGCCAGGACCGCGTATAGCACGGCACCAAGCCCATAGATATCGGTTCGGCGTCCGACCCTGGCGCGCTGACCGCGCGCCTGCTCCGGGGCCATGAATGCCGGTGTGCCGAGCAGCGCCCCGCTCGCGGTCTGCGAAGGCTCGCCGAGGTCGGCCGACAGACCGAAATCGACGATGACCGGCTGTGGCTCGCCGTCGCCGTCTTGCCGAACGAGAACGTTGGCGGGCTTCAGATCGCGATGCAGAAGCCCCTGATCGTGCGCATGGGCAAGCGCATCGACAACCTTGACGAACACCTTGACGATTTCGGGCCAGGTCCTGCCGGCCAGCGCCTGATCGATCGGCGCGCCGTCGATGAACTCGGTCGCCAGATACGGTCGCCCGTCCCAGTCGCCGGCGTCCACGAGCCGCGCGATGCCGGGGTGATCCAGCCGTCCCAGCGCCTCGACCTCGAATTCGAACCGCCGCGCCGTCTGCGGGTCGCCGGACTTGAGCACCTTGAGCGCCACGGGCTTTCCGGAGGTCTCGTCGACGGCGCGGAAGACCTCCGAGGTCGCCCCCTCGGCAAACAACACGGCGGTCGAGAAATTTCGCTCGGTCATGCCGACTATTCTGTCGGTCGGCGCGGATGCCTGCAAGGCCTGAGTGTGTCAGAAGTGATACGATCCGGAGTATGCCCTGGCAGCTCGTCATCGGCCGGTCCGGGCGCCGCATCCCGCTGACCCGAGGCGATAGCGTCGTCGGCAGCGGCCCTAAAAGCGCCGTCCGGCTCGAGCATCCGACCATCTCGCGGTCACACGCGAGGCTGCGCGTGGGCGACGCGCAAAACAACACCATCGTGATCGAAGACCTGGAATCGAGCAACGGCACGCGCGTCGCCGGCCGCCTGCTGCACGGTCGGCTGGAGGTCAGCGAGAGCGTGGCCGTGGAATTCGGGCTGGTGCAGGCCGAGCTCCGGCGGCTGGACGAAGACGACGCAACCGCGGCCTTCACGCTGGACACGTCGAAGCAACACCCCCAGCCCTCGACAGCATCCCGTACGCATGCAACGCTTGTCGCCGAGCACGCCAGCCGGT
>Ga0209944_1001029_pt1 | contig 11837 bp, 7 predicted proteins | sample SalPonR1_C_D2_MG_FD_185701 | JGI IMG/M metagenome (GOLD analysis project Ga0209944, IMG submission 185701) | Salt pond soil microbial communities from South San Francisco under conditions of wetland restoration - Salt Pond MetaG R1_C_D2_MG... ...
GTTGAAGGAAACTTATTTGAAAGAGAGGACCTAGGGTCAGGTCTTGTTTCATGCAATTCGGGCTTTATGCATGAATCAAGACCTGACCCCCGAGGCCCTTCCGAAATCTGCCGAACTGAGCAAACGTTGATCAATCAGCGTTCAAACACCCGTTGAGTCGCTGTGCCTCGTGCCTCAACCCGGGAGCAACGCGGATAAAGCGCGCGGCCTCTCAGGATATGAGGCTTCTCAGGATATGGATGTCTTCGTTGTTTCCGAAATCTACACTAATTTTGAACTAAGTGTCCGGAACCGGTTGACTCGTTCCGGCCGGGATGCTACGTTTTAATCGGCGGGTTTTTCTGGCAATGGAGGACCATATGAGAATTTACGCTTACTCTTGGGCTTTGCTAATCGCGCTCGTGGTATCCGTCTGGTCGCCCGGCGTCGGCGCGCAAACCACCGCACAATGCGACGACGGATCAGATTCGTGCACCGTCACGACCTGTGATGCAAACGACTGTTATGTCTTTGTCTGCACGAACGGTGATTGCGTCTTACAAACCAGCTACCCGAATCCAGGCGGCACGACACCGCCTCCTGATACTCTCGACAGACAAGCATCGGCCCCAGGGAAAGGCTCCGGTCAGCTGAGCGGGGGAATCGATGAATCGGTCTCTGGAAACATAAGGTTCATCCATTGCGGCCAGAATCGTTGTGCGATCAGAATGTGTTCCGATCAGGAATGCGTGCTGTTCGGCTTTGACCGCGGGGCGTCGTTCGAGATCGCGCGATACAAGAATACCCAGGGAGCCGCCGACCAGGCCGTTTCCCGGTTCTTGCAAGATGGGCCTTCGGCGCTCAGCCCGGCATCCCCTGATCCGAGATAACCGCTCGTTCACGACGCGCCCACCTGGCAGGGCGAACAGCTCAAGGTAGGCACCCTGCCGGGCGGAGCGCGGCGTTCCGGGAGAACTGCGCAAGCTCGCCTTTCTATCGGGCTCCGATCGAGTGCCCCGCGGCCACTTCGTCCCAGCCTGGTGACCATGAAGGGGCTGAAGCGATCAATGAATGCTGGAGCAGATGCTGGGGTCTACCATCGAAATTGTGAATGCTGGGGTCACCCATTAGCCCAGCCGTGTCAATAGGCAAAACGCGAGGACCTAGGGTCAGGTCTTGTTTCATGCAATTAGGGCTTTATGCATGAATCAAGACCTGACCCCCGAGGCCTTTTGCATGAATCAAGACCTGACCCCCGAGGCCTTGTTGCATTCTCCGCATTCTTGTGATCCAGTATTGTCTCACGCGGATCAGACATCGACGCTGGGCGCGGCCCTGCCCCCACCCCCACTCAACCTTGGCACCTCAAACTCAATAGCATCAAGCTGCGCCGGCGACTTCCCGAGCCGCTCGAGCACAGCCTTCCAACGCGGCTCGCCGCGCAGCGAGTCGAACGCGCTGTCCACCGGGTCGATACGCGCACCAACGCCCGCTTCCAGCGCTGCTTCGACCAGGTCAAGCGCCGGTTCGATTTCGCCGTTGGCCGCCAGCACACGCGCGACGATTGCCGGAAACTGTTCGGCCCAGGCATCGACTAGTTGTTGAAGACTCTCTTCGTAGGCCTGCCGCCTGCCGAGCGACGCCAGCGCCATCGTCCGGCCGGCGAGCGCAAACACCTCGAACCCCTCTTTTTGCGCTTCCTCGAGTGCGGCTTCTGCCTCGCCGTTTTTGATCAAGGCCAGAGAAGTGAAATAGTGAATGCCCACGTGCCCCGGGCTCAGGCGCAGGCCGGTCCGCCACGATTGAATCGCATCGTCCCAGCGACCGGTATGGAAATAGCTGACGCCGGCGTTGATATGAACACCGGGATTCAGCGGGTCGCGCGCGACGACGTATTCTTCCAGCACCAGTGCGTCGGAAACGCGACCCAGCGCTTTCAGCAGCACGGCCGCGCCGGCAAGCACGTAGATGTTGTCGGGGTCCAGGCTCAGCGCCCGCTCGTAATGACGGGCGGCGACCGACAGGTTGCTGTCGTAGGACGTCGCGATCCATCCCAGTTCGGCGTGCGCCTGGGCGTAATCCGGGTCCAGCGACAACGCGCGCTCGGTCGCCGCGCGGGCGAGATCGGCGCCCTCCTGCATCGGCCTAAGGCCCATCGCGACCTGGTTGTCGTAGGCCACGGCCAGCGCGTCCCACGCCGGAACATAGTCGGGATCGATCGCGAGCGCCTGCTGATACAGGGCAATTGCTTCTTCGAGGCTTTCCGGTGTGCCGAGGTGGGCCACGTGCCGGGCCTGCAGGAACAGGCGGTAGGCTTCGGGATCGGCGGGCGCGGATTGCGGTTGCTCGCCCAGCAGTTCGAGCTTCAGCTGGTCGACCACCATCGCGGCTATGTCGTCCTGGATGCCGAAGATGTCGCCCATTTCACGGTCGTAGGTCTCCGACCACAGGTGCGAATCCGTGCGCGCCTCGATCAGCTGGGCGGTCACCCGGATTCGGTCTCCGGATTGCCGCACCGAGCCCTCGAGGACGTGCGCGACGTTGAGCTGTTCGCCGACCTCGACAATGTTGATGTCCTTGCCCTTGAACGCGAACGCCGACGACCGCGAGATTACGCGGAGTTCGGGAATCTTGGCCAGCAGGTTGAGCAGCTCTTCGGAAATGCCGTCGGAAAAATACTCCTGCTCGGGATCGGGGCTCATGTTGACGAAGGGCAGCACGGCGATGGACTTGTCGCCGAACGCCTCGATCAGCGCTTCGGTGCGCCCGGCCTCGCGCGCCTCGTCGATTTGCGCGGCGACCTGGTCCGCCTGGGCCGCGTCGCGCGCCGGCGCAAGGACAAACTTGTCGATCCCGAAATAGGTCAAGCCGATCGCGAGTGCCACCATGATGACGCGGTCGAGCCGTTTACCGGTTTGCGGCGCGATCGATTCGTCGCGGACAACATCCCTGTCTTTCTTCAGGCCTTCCGGGGTCAGCTCGAATGCCCAGGCCAGCACCAGCGCCGGCACAAGGCCAATGGCCAGCGCAATCGTGATGTTTCGAATAGCCGCATCGCCGAACCCGAAGGCCGGAAGTATCGTCTCGGCCACCTGGATCACCAGCCAGCCCATCACGACGTAGGCCGCACCGATGCGAAAGACGTTGCGGCGCTTGAGTTCGGAAAGGAGTTTCATCCCGGCCTGCCCTGTCGAATCAACCCACGCGCAGTGCTGAATCCGGAAAAAAGCATTCCGATAGACAATCGCGCCAGCCGACAAGTTAGCCGAACGGCGCTTCGAGCGCAAATGTCCCGGGTTCTTAATGACGACGTCCTCGCTCGACTGGCCTTTCACCGACGCGGAAGAAACCCTCGAACGGTCATTCGAGTGGATCCGAGTGGCGACAGGGACCACGCCGCACGCGAGTCCGCACCGGAATTCAATGTAATGGCCTGCTTTCGATCGGGCTCGGCTTTTGCTATCATGAATGAATCGCATTCGCATAAAGAAAACGGAGCGCCGCATGAACCGCTTTCCATACTGGCTTGTAACCTGCCTCGCCGCCCTGGCCCTTGCCGCCCCGCTTGCAATGGCCCACGACAAGGCCGAAGACGATCCCTACGTCTTCGCCTGGCCGTTCGTCGAAGGCGAGATGTCGCCGCGCGGCGGGACGACCAAGGGGCCGCCGGTGGAGACGGTGACCGAGACCACCGCGGCATTCGAGCGGCTGCGGGCCGACGGCCTTTCGAAGCGCGAGCGCGATCGGCGGGCGGTCCTGGCGATGGCGGGGACGTACCGGGTGAGTTTCGATTTTCTGGAACTGGTCGGCTACGCGCCGGGCTTCGAGCCGGCGCGGCCTTACCGGAGCTGGGCGACCGAGCACGTATACGTTGTCGACGACAGCGACGAGCGGGTCTCGCTGCAGCACGTCCTGATCATGACGATTGTTGGCGAGGACGGCGAGGAGATGGGGCCGTTCGTGACCAAGCACTGGCGCCAGGACTGGGTGTACGAGAATCCGGCCTTGCACACGTATCGCGGGTTCGGCACCTGGGCGCGGGCGACCCGGGATGAGGCCGAACGCGACGGGCATTGGTCGCAGACCGTGTGGCAGGTCGACGATTCACCGCGCTACGCGGCCTGGGGCGAGTGGCGGCACACGCCGGAGCGGTCCTGGTGGACCAGCGGCGAGACCTGGCGGCCGCTGCCGCGCCGGGAATTTTCGGTGCGCGACGACTACGATGTACTGGTCGGCACCAACACCCACATCGTGCTGCCAACCGGCTGGGTGCAGGAAGAGCACAACGTCAAGGCCGCGCTGGCCGGGCCGGGCGAGATCGAATCGCGGCTGTCACGCGAGATTGGTGTTGTCCGCTACGAACGCCTGCGGAATTTCGACACCGCGCCCGGCGATTCGTACTGGGAAAACACGGCGGGGTTCTGGGGCGAGGTTCGGGATTACTGGCAGCGCGCAATGGCCGACGACGAGCGCATCCGGCTGAAGTCGGAAGTCGACGGGCAGAAGCTGTTCCAGCCGCTGTTCGAGCGGGCCGCGGCGATCGACGACGGGGAAGCGTTCACGGCCGAAGAAAATCAGACATTCGTGGCCGAGACGATCGACGGGTTTCGGCCGGCGCCGGAGGAGACGGGCTCGACCGAGTATTGATCCGGACGCCGGGCAGCACTGCGTTCAAAAACCGGGACAGCGCCTGCCGAGTTCTTTCGGGACGGAGCCTGTACCACTTTTGAACAGGGAAGACGCCTTGACGGTAATCTGCCGGGCGCCTCATATATGATGTCTTGACATCTGCCGTCCAGATCAATCGACTGGGGTATTCGTTGTATGAACAGAATCATCCTTTCTTCCATACTCGCGGCTTTTGCAGTGGCGCATGCGCAGGAGGAAGCGGAGACGAATGCCGCCTTCGGAGGGCAATCGGGCCCGGACATGTCCATCGAGGCAATGGAACCGACCGCCGAACCGGTCAGCGTCGGTCGCGCCGGCGAAGACCCGGCCAACATCGCGCGCTATCTGCTGGCCTCCGGTGCCGGCGAAGTGCAATACAGCCCGGACGGCGAATCACTCGCCTTTTCGTGGTCCATTACCGGCGAGCCGCAGCTGTGGATCATGCAGGCCGAAGGCGGCCAGCCGCGCAGGCTCACCTTCGGCGCCGGGGTCTCGTTTTTCCGCTGGTCGCCGGACGGCTCGCGGCTGGTCTACGGCGCGGACAACGACGGAGACGAGCAGCCGGCTTTCTATTCCATTTCCGCTGACGGTTCGGAGGAACGCCTGGTGCTGCCTGCAGCCGAGGGCGGATTCCGCAACTTCGGCGACTTCGCCGGCGACGACATCGTTTATGCCTCGACCGAACGCAACGGGCTGGACTTCGACATCTGGCGCGCAAGCCTGGACGGCGAAGCCGAGCTCATTTTCGAAGGCGAGTTCGCCTTCTATCCCCATGCCGTTTCGCCCAACGCGCGGCAGGTTATCTTGACCGAGTCGGTGGGCGAAGACAGCGACAATCTTCATCTGCTCGATCTCGAGAGCGGAAAACTGAAAATGCTGTCCGAACCCGATCCGCGGGCCAACCACGGCGACGCCGGCTTCGAATGGGCGCCAGACGGTTCGGGCTTCTACTTCGCCACCAATCGAGATCGCGAATACCCCGCGCTTTCCTTCCACGAAGTCGAAAGCGGCAACAGCCGCGTCATCGCCGAACCGGGCGCGGCAATCGGCGACCTGGCGCTGTGCGGCGCAAACGACGGGTTCCTGGCCTGGACCGAGAATCGCAACGGTTTTCATTCGCTGGTGATCCGCAGTCTCGACAGCGGGGATTCGCTCGAACCACCGCGGCTGCCCGAAGGCGTTTACGGCATCGACTGCGCCGAGAAAGCCGACAGGCTGGCCGTGAGCATCAACGGCTGGCGAACGCCGGGCGATATCTACACGGTCGACCTTGCCGACGGCGAGACTGCTCGGGTGTTCGCGTCCAACCTCGCCGGACTCGATCCGGAACGCCTCATTCGGCCCGAGTCGATCAGCATCGAGGCGCGCGACGGCGTGGAGCTGCAGGGCCTGCTCTACATTCCAGACAGCCAATCGCTTGCAAGCGATGCACCGGCGCCGGTGGTGTTCGACGTACACGGCGGGCCGACCGGACAATCCCAGGCGAGCTGGTCGCCTTCGATGCAATACCTGCTGGACCGCGGCATTGCCGTGTTTCAGCCCAACGTGCGCGGCTCCACCGGCTTCGGCCGAACCTACGTCACCCTGGACGACCGGGAAAAGCGCCTCGACTCGATCAGAGATCTTGTCGACATGCTCGCTCACTTCAAGGAAGATCCGCGTATCGACGCCGATCGCGCGGCCGTGCGTGGCGGCTCGTACGGCGGCTATATGGTCAACGCCGTGCTGGCCGAATATCCCGACGCGTTCACCGCCGGCGTTTCGCTGTTCGGGGTCGCCGACTGGGTTGCCGCGCTGGAAGTCGCCTCGCCGGCGCTCAAGGCTTCCGATCGCATTGAGTACGGCGATATCACCGAGCAACGCTGGCGCGATTTCTACACGCAGAATTCACCGATCAGCAAGGCCGGGCAGATCAAGGTACCGGTGCTCTACTCCCACGGCGCCATGGATCCGCGAGTCGACATCGCCGAAACCGAAGTCATGGTCAAGGCGCTGCGCAGCAACGACATCGAGGCGCCCTTCGTGCGACTCCCGAATGAAGGCCACGGCTGGCGCAAACTCGAGAACCGGCTGTTCTACTTCCGCCGCGAAGCGGACTTTCTGCGCGAAAAACTGGCCGAAAACAATTCCGCCCAGCGAACCGATCCCAGCAACGAATAAACAGGTGCATCGACAAACCGGAAAACTGCAAATCAGGCTTGACCAGGTGGAGGCGCACATATATGTCCATGTGCTTTCGCCACAAAAATTTGTGTTAACTTGAAATAGAGCATTGATACAAGGGCTTGCTCATGATCCAACGCAATCTGATCATCACTGGACTGGGGCTCGCGATGGTCTCCATCGCTACGGCCCAGGATAATTCCGGAACTGCTTCAGCTGACTGCCCAGGTGAAGATCACGGACCCGGTTACCTTTCTTATCAGGAGCCGTACTTCCCCCATTCTGCAGCGGCATTCTGCCTGGCGGGCGAGGTAAAAGTCCGGTATACCATCGACCGAGAAGGACAAAGCCGAGACATCGAAATCATCGAGAGCTTTCCCGGGACCGTCTTCGACCGGTCGACCGTCGATGCTGTCGAACAGTGGCAATTTACTCCCGCCTGTAAAGACGGAATGCGCACCTCATACAATGTCGTTCAAACGATAGAATTTCGCCTGCCGGAAAGCGAGAGACAACACTGCCCGGATGATCTTGACCGGTTCGACGACGAAACAGCGAGGCTGATGAGCGAAGTCGGGGCGCGTTATGCGCTGCTGTTCGAACATGCCAATGAAGGCGAGCTCAACTCAGCGACAGCAGAAGCGATCGTATCGCCGCTGGACGATTTCGACGGCGACTTGGCCCAAGTAGCACGATTCCATCGCAAGGCGCTCGAGTTGATGGTCGCACTGGAGCCACAGGATGACATCGTGGACCTTTTCCACACAACCTACACGGCTCTGACGCCGAGCTCGCTAGAAGACGCTAACGGCCTTGAGCGAGCCAGCGAATTGCTGGCGCAATACCGATCAGTCGTCGAGGCGCAGCTGGAGCAAGTACGGCGCGTACACATCGGTACGGCGACCGCGTACCGTGATCTGGAACGTGACACGAAGCTGGATCCCGAGATTATGGTACTGCTCGTGTGGACTTTCGTCGGGGATCCACTGGTTTCCTTCGATGAAACAGTCAGGCCCTTTCTGGAGCCGCTGGCGTACATGCAGCGCATTGCCGATTTTCTCGAGGAGCGCCGAGGGGAGTGGTCTATCGTTGAAAACAACATACGCTTCGATCTCGTAGATGACGAAATCACCTGGAAGGCCTTGTGGGAAGAACTTCGTGAGCGTAGTGTTGCAGCCGAATCCCTGAGAACGAGCGTGCTGCGGAGCTTCGAGGACTACTCCGACTGAAGGCCGCACGCCAAACTGATGGCTGAGGTCACCGAGCGCATTGTCGAAGGCGGCATTCTTGCACTCATCCAGCAAGACCTGCACAGGGACAGGCCGCATCAGACCGTGAGTAGACGAATCACGTTCTGCACCCCAGCTCCGACCTGCCGCCAGAATTTCGCGTATGGATGTACTAAACCCACCCGAACCTTATCGGCCCGTCAGCGGCTGGGCCAGTCGCGCGGGACCTGAAACGGACGCTCGATCCAACGTTCAAAGCGGACCTGCAATTCCTGTATGTGCTCGCTCCACCACGCCGCATCGGTATCGAATCCGCGCGGCAGGTTGTCTTCCGACGTCGGCAGACGGGCGAGCAACTCAGCAGGCAGGTCCTCCAGCGAGGAGCGACGCAGCGGTCCATAGCTGATGAAGTTCGCCTGTTGCGCGAGGCTTTCGGTGGAGGTCGCGAAACGCACGAAATCCAGTGCCGCTTCTATGTTCTCGCCGTTTTTCGGGACGCCCCAGGCGTCCCGAAAGCGGACATGGTTGTCCCAGAGAATCTCGTAGCTCGCGCCGTTGCCGTTTGCGGTGTCGACGCGGCCGTTGTATGCGCTTGTCATCGCGACCTGTCCGGTCTCCAGCAAGCGCACGGCCTCTTCGCCATGGTCCCACCAGCGAATGGCCGGCTTGATACGGTCCAGCATGCGAAACGCGCGATCCACTCCCTTTTCCGTATCCAGCACGGAATAGACACGCTCCGGTTTGACGCCATCGGCAATGAGCGCCCACTCGAGATTGGTCTTGGGCGTACGACGAAGACCCCGATAACCGGGAAACCGCCGGACGTCGAAGAAATCCTCGAGCGACTGCGGGGCGCGCTCGACGGCTTCCGGATCGAATGCGATTACCGTGGCCGCCGCGATGTTGCCGACTGCGCAGGGCAGCAGGCTCCCGTCCAGGAAGTCGTCGGCCGCCGCGGTGCCGTCGGGCGCGGGCGGCAGCGACGAAGGATCGATCTCGACAAGCAATTCTTCCTCGCACCCGCGCACCGCGTCGAACAGCTCGAGATCCACCACATCCCACTTGATGTTCCAGGCGCGGACTTGTGAGCGGATTTCCTCGATGCCGCCGGTGTAGTCAATCATTTCAACCTCGATGCCGCTCTCGCGTTCGAAGCGGCGGACGAAGCCCCGAATCTGGCTGCGGGTGTATGCGCCGCCCCAGGAGACGACGGTAAGCTCACGCGTCTCGGGCGCGGAATCGGCGGCAGGCGCAGCGCCCGTTGCCAGAAGACCGAGGAGAGCTGCTGCTATTGTCAGTCGTATATTCACCAGTAGTACCCAACGTTTAGATTGAGACGCGTATCCCAGTCGTCCTCACCGCCCTCTGCCAGTGAGCCGTTGCCGAAAAAGACCATGTTGTTGGCATTGATCAGATCCGCGTAAATGAAGAGCGGGCCGATGCCGATGGCGCAGCCCGTAGTATTGAGGATGGAGTCGTCACCCCCGCCGTCCTTGTACAAGACACTGTAATCGTTGTAGCAGGTCAGCTGATTCAGTATGTCGCCTGAAAGCGGGAAGTTGTAGGCAATGTTGGCGATGCCGACGGTGCCGGTCGGCGCAATATCGTAAAGCGACTCGAACGCCCCCAACTCGATGCGATTGGCGCCAATGCCGGCCGGGTTGACCGGGTTGTGGTCATATCGCGCCGCTTCGAGCTGGAAATTCCAGCGCCCGCAGCGCGTGTCGAGATGTGTGGCTGCGGCCCACATGTCGCCGCGTTTCTCCGTGTCGAGATTGTACAGCTCGCTCCACTGCCCCGAAACGCCCACCTCATGGCTGCAGGTCGTGCCCGCGCCAAATGTGTAGGCGACGCGTGCGTTGAACTGGTTGGTCTCTTCATTGCGGGCCGTACCGGCGGAGACCACGTCGTAGGAGTAGCGGCCGAGATCGGCGGAATTGCTGAGCTCGCTGTTCTTGAAGAATGCGAGCTGCAGGTCCCAGGGCCCGTTTGGCCGGACGTATTTCACGCCGAGGTCGTAGTCGTCGGAGAGGCCAAGGTAATAAGGTACGCCGAACCAGAAATTGTGCGAGGCATAGGGAAGAATGCCGAAGGGCACTCGAGTTATCCCGGCCTGAAGCTGGCTTTCGTCGTCGAACTTATAGCCGAGCCAGCCATGGTGAATCGTATCCATGAACGGATAGAAGCGGTATTCCGCGGACAGCAGGATGTTGTCGATGCTGCCGTCGGCACTCAACCGAAAGAGATCCAGCCCGCTCTTGCCGCGTTGCCCCTTGACGCTGCCGTTAGCGAAGGTCGTGAATCGAAGCGCGCCGCCGATGTCGATTGCCGGTGGCTCCGGCTCGGGTGCAGAGGAAGTGCTCGCTACGTCGCGTTTTTCCATCCCCTCGGCGGTGGCCGATTCAGAAGGGACCGATCGATTCGCTTCTTCCAGCCGCGCTTCAAGCGTGCGAACGCGCTGGCGCAACTGTTCGAGTTCCGCGAGTCGTCCCTTGACCTGTTCGAGCTCGGCGACGAGCGCTTCGATGTCCGCGTCATCCCCGACTGCCTGACCAGGCAGCATGAAGAAAAGCAAAGCGATAGCGAAGGTGCGCAGGTTCACCGCAGGCTCCCGTTCATCGAATAAATTCCAAATTGTTTGTGCTTACGGTACTTTGAAATTCCGACCGTACTGAAAAACATCGGCAGTCGATGAGCCGAGCTTTTGTGCAATCCACTTTTGTGCAACACATGACAGTGTCGTGCTGATTGCGCTCGGGCAAACGCGACTCGATACCATCATAACGCGTACGCCGGTTCGGCTGCGCAACGTCGGGAAACGTCAATCCCGGTAACGCCTGGCCGTACAAGCGGGCAACGAAGCAGACATCGCCCTGATCGCCGCGCGATGCCGCCGGCGCAATCTCGTCCACGCCGCGTCCCACATGGGTTTTCGGAGAGCCCTGAGACCCGCCTGGCGACAAGCGTCAGCCTTTCCGAATCAGGGTTTCTCCGCTTTCCCTTCCGCGGACATTACCGGTCAGACGATCGACCGCGCTGTCTACCGGAGAATAATTCGAACCAGAAAGCCAGTTCGAATGCCGCCCCGATCGCAATCAGGAGCCAGAAGCCGCCCATGAAACCGGCAGCGTAACAAATGGCTGCGGCCAGAAACAACAGAAGGATCACTCGGTATCGGTTCGCCATGATGGCCATGTAATTTCTCCGCGTTCTCGTTGCATGCCCTGACCGAAAAACATTTCCTTTCAGACAATGCGCTACAGCCATCCGGAGATTATCACATCTTTTTTTCTTACGATTGTCCGGGGGGGGTTGGTCATTCGAGCGATTCGATCCTCGAACTGCTCCCCGGTTCGATGGATATAACTTCCTTCAGGCCGGATTATTCACTACCCGATCCACTGCGACCGTCCCGTTTTTCGTGTCGCCTTCCTCTCCCGGGGAACTGCATGTCCGATTGAGTTGATTGAGTTGCGAATTGATTTGCGTTCTCTGACCAGGCTCAGGGGGACACGTCGATCAGGTGGACAATCTGCGGGAAGCGCCATCCTGCCGCGGTGCGGCACGCGGCCAGATAGTCGGCCAGCCCGGACGCGTTCTCCATCCGCGCCATCGATACAGAATCATCGAACACGCAACGCTGCAGGTAGCCTTCCACCGCTTTCGTATCATCCGGCCGCGCAGTGCTGTCGTAGCGCAACTCGGTCACCGCGACGGTCGCGCCGGCCGCGCGCAGGGCATCGGCCAGCATTTCGGCACTGATATAGGGCTCGGCGTTCGCCGCGCCGAAAGCCGAAA
>Ga0209944_1001033_pt1 | contig 11821 bp, 9 predicted proteins | sample SalPonR1_C_D2_MG_FD_185701 | JGI IMG/M metagenome (GOLD analysis project Ga0209944, IMG submission 185701) | Salt pond soil microbial communities from South San Francisco under conditions of wetland restoration - Salt Pond MetaG R1_C_D2_MG... ...
CGCGTGGCGCTCCGGTTCGTTGCGGCGGTGAAACGGATCGCGCGGGCCGCCGGAGCCGCCCGAGCCCGAGGACCGACGCATCGGTTCGTTCGCCTTGGCCTCGACGGTCTCACCGAGGCCCTTGACCTTAGGTTGACCACCGGGCGCGCCGGGACGCATGTCGCTGCGCGCGTCCGCGCCGATCGTTCCGTCGGACGGCTGTTCTTCATTGCGCCGGGATGTGAAGGTGACGCTGGCGGTTTCGGGCGAGGCTGCGTGCCCCCGGCCGCCCGTGCGGGGCGTTTCCTTAGGCGGGGGGCTGTCCCCGCGGGGACACTTGGCCGATGTGCCCGCCACGGTCTCCTCGCGTGGCACCAGCATCTCCTGGTTGAGGATCAGGCGATTTCCCGGTGCGGCTTCGATGCCGCGGCCGAGGTCAATGCTCTTGGTATCGATCGTCTTCAGAGGGGCGTTCACTTTGGGCTCCGTCGTCAGGTGACTGCGCTGCTCATCACATCGTAGGCATCGGACGTCGTGTCTCCGGATGCGCCTATCTCGTCCGTCTTTCCGGCGACGGTGCTCTCGGTCTCTTCCATCAGGAAGGCCACGGCCTCGCTGACGAGCGCCTGATCCCCCTCCTGGGGCGCATCCGGCTCGTCGATCAGGCTCGCCTGATGGATCAGGAGATCCGAGTAGCCGTCGTTTCCGGTCATCACCTGGGAATCGACGCCGTGGGTGGAGATCGAGGCGGCATTGAGAAGCGCGTTCGAACTCGCGATCATCTCGAGATTCGACGGCGCGGCGCCGTCGACGCGGATATCGTCCCGATCCGATGCAAGGATGATCTGCTCGATCGTGTTCGACTGGATCAGGCTGCCGTCAATCTTGAGGACCCTTGCATGTTCGAGACCGGCGAGCGCGGGATCGGTCAGCAATTTTTCCTTCAGTGTCTCCAGGTCGGGTGCCGCCCCCGACAGGATCTCGGCGAGGGCCGACGACAGTTCGGCGCCCGTGTCCGTGCCGATGGAGGTCAGCTTCGCGTGGTTCATGAGAAGGTTGCTGGGCGCGGGCTCCAGCGTGTCCTCGTCCGCGCCGTCCTCGACACCCACGTCCACGTCCTTGGCGAACCGGCCGCCGTCGGCCGCGGTCGCCTCTCCCGCCGTCTCGGTCGCGCTTGCCGTGTCGAACGGACCGGACGGCGCGTCCGGCGGCGCGAAGGTTTCCTCAATCCAGTCGTCGTCGAGCAGCACGAGGCTTTGGGTGATCGAGTCGACCGTGATGAAGTCGCCGCCCACGATGATCAGGTCATAGCCCAGACCCGCGGTAACGAGGCCGGTGACGTTGAATACGGTGTTGTCGCCCAGAATGTAGGCCGAGTTCGCCGCCTCGATCGACATTCCGAACGCGTCGTTGTCGAAGAATTCGATTGTCTGCGTGACGTAGTTCGACACGAAGAGATCGCCGGTCACGACCTCGACCGACAGAAGCTTCGGCGCGGCGGAGGCATCGTCTTCGGACTTGGCCTGCCAGGTTGCGGTGTTCGAGCGCTCCTCGATCTCGACCACCTGATAGACGCCGGACCGGCCGGCGTCCGTCGCCGCGGCCCCTGTGTCGTGGTTCGAGACGGCCGCGACCTGGCTGATGATGTCGAGGTTGATCCATTTCCCGCCGACCGCGAAGAACGGCGCGTCGAGATAGGAGACGCCGATCTGCGCCTGGTTCACCAGAAGGTTGCCTCCCGCCACGATCGTGTGGCCCTCGGGCGTCTCGGCGTCGGGCGTGTATCCGGGGGGAAGTTCCCAAGCCTCAAGATCGTCGGCCGCCTCGCCCTCTTCGTCCTCCCGGTGATACGCGGGCAGAAGCGTCTTCCATTCGGGCGCGCTCTCGGCCGCCTCGCCATTGACGATCAGTGCGGGCGCATCCCCGCCGCGGAAGGTGTGCACAACGAAGCCTTCCGGTGCCTGCCCGGAAAACGAGAGCATCGCGTCGGCAAGCGCCTCCGCGTCCGCCAGCGTCGGAATCTCCGCGGGTCCGAACCCTTTGGGCGCATGAAGAGCCGACACGACCGCGGCGAACTCTGCGAGGTCGGCCGTGTGTTCGGCCGCGTCGCGGAAGGCGCCGTGACCGAGGACGTCGTTGTCCGACAGCGCGGCCGTCTGTTCGGTGACGGTCAGCATCGAGCCCGGGATCATGAGCGGCGGCGGGACGGGGTCGCGGACGATGAGAACCTGTTCGAAGTCGAATCCCGAGGCGTCGTCCCCGGCGTTGCCTCCGCCGAAGATCGGCGGTGTGCCGCCACCGGCACCGCCGTCCCAGGCGTGAACGGGTGTCCAACTGCCAAGCGTGTGCGCAACCGGACCGATTTGGACGGCAAGCGGGTGATGGTCGCCGGCCCGCATGTCGAAGTCGGCCCGCACATCGGCGGCGAGCCCTTCGATGTCTTCGAGTTCCGCCTTCCGGCGGAGCGCCGTGAATTCCTCGTAGCTGTCGCGGAGCCTGCCCTGAGCCGTCTGGAGTTCGAATAAGCCGATGAAATGCGAGATGGCTTCAGTCGTTCGATCGACGCCCATTTCTACCTCTCACTCTGTACAGGAAACCGGCAGCTCTTCCAGATGCGCCGGGGCCCGAGGGCCCCGGCGCTTTTCGTTCGTGACGATCAGGTCTCCGAGTCGTCGCCGGCGTAGGACGACGACATCGCGCCTCCGACCATGGTCATGTCGACCGAGTTGCCGAGCACGTTGGCACCCATGACGATCGACTGGTTGAAGGCATTGGTGTCCACGACCGCAGCAGCGGACGCGTAGGACTCTCCGGTGACGAATCCGTCGTCGCCGTTGTTGGAGCCCCAGACACCGGCGTCTCCGCCCGTGCCGCCGGCACCCGAGTAGGCGCCGCTCGCGTCTCCCCCGGCGACCGCGCCGCCTTCGGCCGCGCCGCCGCTGGCGGTGGCCTCGGCATAGCCGCTCGTGCCGCCCATCGCGTCGCCGTAGCCGCCGGCGCCGCCGGTGCCGCTGTCGGTCATCGTGTCGACTTCGCCCGACCCGGCCGAGCTTGCGTCGTCATCGGTGCCCGACTGCCCGCCGTAGCCCGCGATGGCTTCGGCCATGCTGTCGGCCGATCCGTCGGTGTCGCTGTCGGAGAACACGTCGGCATAGCCGCCGTCGCCGGAGTCGTTCGCGGCGTCCCCGGTTCCGGTGCCGTTTCCGGCCGCGTCGGAGGCGGTATCGGTCGCCCCGCCGTCGCCGGCTGTGCCATCGGAGGCCGAGTTCGCGGCGCTCGATCCGTCGGCATCACCGTCCGCCGCGTTCGAGCCGCCGGCGCCGCCGGAGGACGCGGTGTCCTGCGTGCTGTCGGCCGTCGGGCTGCTGTTGCCGCCGGTCTGCGTGACGTTCGGTCCATCGCCGGTCGACTGGTCGCCGGTGCCTTCGATGTCCTGCGCCGCGTTCGACGTGCCGCCGGTGCCGTCTCCACCCGTGGTGTCGCCGCCTTCCGAGCTTCCGCCGCCGCCGGTGGTCGCCGTGCCGGTGTCACCACCGTCGTCGTCACCGTCGTCATCGTCGCCGTCCGACAGCTCCTCGAAGAGCGCGGCGATCGCCGCTTCCACGAGGCCGGAGAAGCCGCCGTCGCCGGCGTCCCCGCCTTCACCTTCGGCATCCGACTCGTTGCCGCCGAGGCCGAGCCCGAGCGCGCCATTGCTGCCGCCGGTGTTGTCGTCGGTCTCGGTTTCGCTTTCACCTTCCGCACCGGTCAGGCCAACGCCGATCCCGGCGGAATCGCCGCCCTCGGCTCCGTCGGAGTCGTTGCTCGTCGAGGCGTCGCCATCGGAGTCGGCGTCGCTGTCGGAGTCGCTGTCGCCGCCTTCGGAGTCGCCTTCGGCGTCCGATCCGGCAAGGCCGAGGCCCACGCCGACGCCGGTGCTCGTGCCGTCACCGCCGTCGCCGCCGGTTCCGGAGTTGCTGGCGTCACTGGAGTTGTCGTTGTCGGCGTCCGAGTCGCTGTCGCCGTCACCGCCGTCACCGCCCTCGCTGTCACTGTCTGTCTCGGCTCCCGAGATGCCAAGGCCAAGCCCGAGACCGTTCGCGTCGCCGGTGGCTCCACCGTCGCCCCCGTCGGCTTCCGCTTCGGACTCACCGGTCTCGCCGCCGTAGGCATCGGCGTATCCCGCTTCGGCGTTGGCGTTGCCGCCTGCTCCGGCATAGGTCTCGCCACCCGCGCCGGATGCGCCGCCGTCGGCTTCGGCATCGATGCCTTCTTCGGCGTAGGCGTAACCGCCATTGGCGCTTCCGTTCTGCTGGAAGTCGGCATAGTTCCCGACAGTAGCGTTCTCGAGGATGTCGTTGTCGGTGAGTTCGGCCGACAGGAAGTTGAGCGAGGCCATGTCGTTGCCTTCGCCCGCGAGCGCGCCGTCCATGTCGATGTCGTCGCCGGGATCGTAGTTCAGATCGCCGCCCGCCGTGATGACGTCATTCATCTGGGCGTCTTTCTGAAGGTCGATATCGACCACATCGTCATCGGACCACGGCATCTCGCCGTCACCGATGCTGATGTCGATCGCGTTGTTGAGCGCGTTCGAGTTGTCGTTGTTACCGTTCACGTTGTCGACCGACTGGGCCTGCTCTTGGCCCTGATCCTGGTCTTGGCCCTGGTCCTGATCCTGTCCCTGTTCCTGACCTTGATCCTGGTCCTGGGCGTTCGTGTCGGTGGTATCGACGTCCGTGACCTGCTCCTGACCTTGTTCCTGGCTGTTGAGATCGGCTTCGATCTCGGCCTCCTCGACTTCGATGTTCGTGTCGAAATCAGCGTCGATCGAGTCGATGTTGACCTCTTCGAAGTCGGCGATGTTGACAGATTGTCTCTTACTCATGGGAGTACCTCTGAATGCGTGGACACCGCATCGCCATTCATCTCAAAAGCGATGATCAGGTGTTCCGGATTGTGATTGATACGGGGTCGGATTGTGTTTGTGCGGATCACCCCGTGCGATCCCATCCCGTCGCGGTCACCCCCCTTCCATACTCGTTCAACTCGAAAAACCGGGCGAGTCGTGTTCTGCACCGGGTGCAGCCGCTCACTCAAATTCTGGACACTCAGCGTCGCAACTCGCGCACGGCATTCCAATTCATCGGATGGTCAGGTCCGTTTAGAGGGCAGAAAAAGATCAAGAAATCAATTGCTTGACGAATACAGGCACGTGATGCCCGCCGATCCTTCGCACTCTCGATCTTCGTCCTGATCGTTTGGGTAGGTTACATGCCGCCAGTCTCGAGTCATTCTGCTGTGGCTTGGTTCGTGCCGTCCTCGCGACATCGCGGAGATCTATCGTTGAGAGGATGCTCAAGATGTGATAGGAAGATGGTTGTCTAACCAATTGGGGGATTGGGATTAAGGTATAGGGACGCAACAGTTTTGGGTCGGAGGGTTTATCTCCGGCGCGCGCAGGTGTGTAATTGGGGGTCCGAAATGCGCGAGATACTGCAGTCTATAAATTCGACGACAAGAGATAAACTTTCGAATGTGGGAATCGCGGTGGTGGGCAGCGGCCCATTTTTTACACGCCAGACCTGCAATCATCTGGAGAACGAATTCGATACCGGCTGCGTCCGGTTGAATTCGCTCGACGAGCTGGACGGGATTACCGAGGAATTGACGCGGTTGCGTCTGGTCGTGATCGACGAGACGCTGGCCGATGATCTTCTGGCCCGTCCCGAGGCGTATCGGGAGATCAATTCCCTGGCGGCCATCGCTTTGGGGTATCGCGACATCGACACCGCCCGCCGGTTCCACGAAAGCCTCGATCCCGCCGTGCACGGAGCGGTGGGCTATCTTCCGCTGAACGCGCCGTTCGAGGTGGTTCTGTCCACGATCAGGCTCCTGCTGCACAAGGAACTCTTCGTTCCCGCCTGCCTGATCCGCACCTTGTCCGAGCGCAAGGCCGAGGGCAGGGTGATCGAAAGGGTCGAGACCGAACCGCCTTGCAAGAAGGATGCCGACACCGAGTTCTTCCGTCTCACGGACCGGGAACGACAGGTCCTGCGCCGCGCATCGGTCGGCGAGAGCAACAAGATGATCGCCCGCGCGCTCAGCATCTCCGAACACACGGTGAAGCTCCACATGCACAACGTCTATGAGAAGCTCAACGTCTCGAACCGCACGGCCGCGGCATCCCTGTACCTCGCGACGAATGGTGGACGGGGTGGAACCGCAAACCGACCCGCATAGGCTGTTCGAGCGCCTTCTCCTTCTGACGGGCCGGATGAACTACATGTGGACCAACACCGAAAGCCTGCTGATCCACGTGATCGCCGGGCTGGCGAAGGTCGACAAGGACACCGCCGTGATCATCTTTCTGACGCTGAACACGACACGCGCCCGGCTGGATCTTGTCGAGCGCCTCGCCAAGATGCCCATTCGTGACGCCGACGAACGGGACAGCGTTCTGGCCTGCACACGAGAACTCGGCCGACTTTCGGGAACGCGGAACCACTACAACCACTGCATCTATTCGTTCGATGCCGAAAGCGGAAACCCGCAGACCATTCTGATGCGCATCGCGGATCGCAAAGGCGATATACGCGTCGGACGGAAGGGGCTGATCGATGAAGGCGAACTCGAACGCATAGAGGGCGTCCTGTCGCAGCTTGCGGGCCTGAACACAAAAATCTGGGGATTGATCAGCCGCTGCGGTTATCCCGCCTGATCGGTCGCCTGGAGCTTTTCCGGTGGTCGGGGCGGGGGCGGCTCAGCGTCCTGAGGATGCATCCGAGATGACGTAGAACTCCTCGACTCCCACCAGCCAGCCTTTTCCCGCACCGACCTGAAGCTGGACGTAACTCGACGTCCAGTTCCGAAGCGAGCCGGCCAGAGACAACCTGTTGTCGGCGATCCCGCGTTCGGCGTCGATGAGGTCGAGGACGGTTGCCTGACCCGCGTCATACGCCTCGCGGGAGAGATCGCGCAGATCGGTGGCGGCATCGACCGCCCTCTGGAAAGCGGCAGTCTGGCGTGCCCACTGGCGCGACAGGGAAAGCGCGGCCTGAGTCTCTTCCACAGCCGTCAGAACGGAAGAACGCCAAATCAGTTCGGCCTCCCGCGCGGTCGATTGCGCGATGCGCCGGTTGGCCCGAAGCGTCGGCTGGTTGAACACGGGCAAGGTGAGGAACGGCCCGAAGCTCCAGCTTTCCCGGTCACCCGCCGTCACCGCGCCGCTGAGCGCGAGAGAGGGATAGAGCTCCGCCTCCGCGATGCCGATCGCCGCCGTCGCCGACGCCAGACTGCGCTCCGCTGCCCTGACGTCTGGGCGATTTCGCAAGACGTCTGCGGGAACGCCGATGTCCGGCTGCCCGCGCGGTCTCGGCTGAGGCCCTCCCCGGTCGAGGCGCGCCTTGATGGTCGCGCCCGGTTCGCCCAAAAGCGTTGCGATCCGAAACACGTTTTCCTCGTAGCGCCCGATCAGGATCGGCAGGCTCGCTTCCGCGGTCGCGAGCAACGACCGTGCCTGCGCCTGTTCCAGCGCCGTCGCCTCGCCGACCTCTACCCGGCGCTCGACCAGGTCCAGCGTCTGCCGCCGACCGGCGATAGAGTCCCGCGTGATCGCCGCGGCCGCCTGGAAGTAGCGCGCCTGGTTGTAGGCATCGATGACCTCGGCGAGGTAGGCCAGCCTCACCGTCCCTGCGTCGAACTGCACGGCCTCCAGATCGGCCGCTGCGGCTTGCCGCTCGCGGGTGAAGCGTCCGAAGAGATCGAAGACGAAGGATGCGTCGGCGGCACCGAAGCTCTCGTTCTCGACCCCTGCGTTCTCCACCTCCCCCCGTCGCGCGTTCAGCGACAGATCGCCACCAATCTGTGCGGGTACGCCGGTTCGTGCCAGGCGGGCCCGCGCGGCGGAGATCCGCTCGGTCGCCGCACGAACATCGAGGTTTTGCCGGAGCCCGATCGCGACGATGTCGTCGAGCGTCCGGTCGCCAAGAGCAGACCACCACGCTCGCGTTGCCGCGTTCTCAAGGGCGCCGGAGCTCCCGTCAACATACGATGCGGGAACTTCAATGCCCGGCGTCCGGTAATCGGGCCCTATCGGGGTACAGGCACTGATCCCGCATCCAAGAATTGCCGTGAGACAGAGGTTTCTTTTCAATGTCTTCGCGCCATTATGAATTCAATTCGAACCGGACGCTACCAGATCGGCGCCCGTTTTTCTCCAGTCAGTTCCAACGATTCTCCAAGGTGTGCCCAAAGTTCATCACCTTTCGAATGAGACCACTACGCGCGCGTCGCGCGCTGAACGGATCTATCCGTTCCAGCTTGGCGTGCTCCACAGATTGGAGGCTCGCTATTCGACTTTGCGGTGAGTTCCTGCATCTATGAAGGCCATGACACTGTTGAAGATCGCGGCCGGCCTTGCGGCTCTCTACCTCGTCTTCGTCCTGCTGATCGCCGCGGTCCAGGATTGGCTGCTGTTTCCGCGATGGTTGATGGCAAGCGGAGCGGTCTCCCTGCCAGCGGACGCCGAGCGTGTCTCGATCGAGGTTCCGGATGTCGGTGCGCTGGTCGGCGTCGTACTGCCTGCCGAACGCGCCCCGCCGGAAGGATCGGCTCTGGTTCTCGGGTTCGGCGGGAACGCATGGGATGCGGACCTCCTCGCGATCTACCTCAGGTCGCTCTTTCCGAACCGGGACATCGTTACCGTCCATTACCGTGGATACGGACCGAGCGCCGGCCGACCGAGTGCCGAGGTCATCCTCGACGACGCCGAACTCATCTTCGACGAGATCATCGCTCCACGCGATGGCGACCGGACGGTCGTCGTGGGACTGAGCCTCGGAGCAGGACCGGCGGCGCATCTGGCCAGCCGTCGCCCCGTCGCCGGCATGATCCTCGTCACGCCATTCGATTCGATCGAGGCGCTCGCCGGCGACCTCTATCCCTGGCTTCCGGTCCGCCAGCTTCTGCGGCACCGAATGGACGTGGCGGAGGCCGTTGATGGGTCGTCGGCGCACGTCGCGATCATCGCGGCCGAACGCGACCAGATCGTCCCGGCCCGGCGTACGGAGGCGCTTCGGCGCGCGTCAGGAGATCTCGTTCTCGACCGCGTCATACCGGGCGTCGGACACAACGACATCTACGACAGCAAGGATTTCGCCCAGGCGATGCGCGACGCCCTTGCCGTCATCGAGGATCGGAGCGGCCGAGACAAATGAAAGGCCGCCTGCCGGATGACGCAACAGCGTCCAGGGCGCGTCGAGCCGGATCCATGCCGCTCGGCGCGAGGTCCGAGGCGGCGGTCGAGGTCCGGCCGTGACCATACAGCGGAAGACGTCCGTCCGAAACGATAAGGTGAACGCATGAAGGCCGAGTCGGATCATGAATCGGGGCGCGATGCGCTCCTGTCGCACGGGGTTCTCTCGGACCATCCGGAGGATCTTTTTCATGCGACGGGATGGCGCGCGCTATGGGCCGTGCTTCGAGAATCGGGGCTCCGCCTCTGGAGCGACGACGCGTTCGGCCTGGCCGGGAACATCGCCTTCCGGGCACTCCTCGCAATCTTCCCGTTTCTGATCTTCACGAGCGCGTTGACCGCGTTCATCGGCGACCGCAGCATGGCCGACACGCTCATCGAGTTCCTGATCGCGATCGTGCCGCAGGAGCTGCTCGAGCCCATCGTGGCCGAAGTCGAGAACGTGATGACGGTGCCGCGCGGCGGTGTCCTCAGCATCGGTATCCTGCTGACGATCTGGTTCGCGACCGGCGGCGTCGATGGCGTCCGGGTCGGGCTCAACCGGGCGTACGGAATTCACGAGACCAGATCGACGGTGAAGCTTTACGCCGTGCAGGTCTCAGTCGTCGTTGTGGCCGGACTTGCGCTTGTGCTCGTCGGCTACCTGCTGGTTCTCGCGCCGTGGGCCGGATCGCTGGTGCACGATGTGATCCCACGGTTCGAGCCCGCATCGGTGACGCTGGGTGTGATCCGATACCCGGCGGCCATCGTGATTCTGATCGCCGCGCTGCTCGTCGCGCACGTGTTCCTGCCGGCGCGACGCAGTCGGTTCGCGAACATCTGGCCCGGCGTTCTCTTCACACTCTCCCTCTGGGCCGTGCTGGCGGCCACCTTCTCGTTCTATCTTGGCAACTACGCCAGCTATTCAAGCTACTACGCGGGTCTGGCCGGTATCGTGGCCACTCTCTACTTCATGTATCTCGCGGCGCTCGTCCTGATCTTCGGCGGAGAATTCAACCGCGCCCTCAGAATCCGCCGCCTCGCACGGCTTGTCAGCGAAGACGGCCGACGGCGAAAACGCTCCACGACCTAGCCGGCTTCGAGTTCGAGACCGTGCCGGCGCGGCCGGCGCTTCGGGAAACGGCCCAGTGCGGACCTCCTGCGAGACACGGAGGAATCCTCCTTGAGATCCTCCGTCACTCATCCGACGCCTTGCCGCACCGGCCCTCGGACGACGCCCGCGGCAAATCCGCGACACCAGGCTCGGCCCGGAAAGATCCTGCTAGACGACCTTCACGGTCATCGAGCCGAGCTTCTCGATCGCGATCTTCATGGTGTCGCCTCTTGCCACCGGTGCGACGCCCGACGGCGTCCCCGAGAGGATCACGTCGCCCGGGGCGAGCTGAAAATACTTCGAAAGATACGAGATCATCTCCGGCACCTTCCAGATCATCTGGTTCAGGTCGCCTTCCTGGCGGAGGTCTCCGTTGACCTCGAGGGTGATCCTGCCTTCGTCGAGATGCCCGACCGTCTCCACCGGATGGACCGGTCCGACCGGGGCGGAGCGCTCGACCGCCTTTCCAATCTCCCACGGGCGTCCGAGCTTCTTCGCCTCGCCCTGCAGATCCCTGCGCGTCATGTCGAGTGCCAGAGCATAGCCAAAGACATGGTCCAGCGCCGCCTCCACGGGAATGTTCATGCCGCCTGACTTGAGCATCACCGCGAGCTCGGCCTCATGGTGAACGTCCGATGTCTTGCTTGGATACGGAAACTCGCCGGACGGATCCAGGTTGTCGGGGTTTTTCTGAAAGAAGAAGGGTGGCTCCTTGTCAGGGTCATGCCCCATCTCCACGACGTGGGCGGCATAGTTGCGGCCGATGCAATAGACCCTGCGCACAGGAAACGAGCCGCCGCCCGCCACCGGCAGAGTGGTCATCGGCGGTGCAGCGATCACGGTATCGGTCATCGAGGTCTCCCTTCCTTCGGTCTTGATGTCTTGTCATAGGGTGGCCTTGTGTTAAGATCAATCCAAACCAATCGGGCAAGTCGGGCGACTGAAAATTTGATCTTTGCGGAATAACAGGAATAGAAGTCGGTTATGAACCAATTGCGCGACCAATATGATGGTTTGGCGGGCGTGTCCGCGCCGGAGGTGCAGGAGGAAGGCGTGGTCGCGCGGCTCAGAGAGTACATTCGCGACGGCGAATACTCGCCGGGCGACCGTCTGCCGCCGGAGCGGGAACTCATCGGCAAGCTGGAGCTGACCCGGACGGCCCTGCGCAGGGGGCTCGATGCGCTCGAACGGGAGGGCGCGATCTGGCGCCATGTCGGCAAGGGGACGTTCGTGTCGAGCTTGGAGGCCGGGGCGCACGGTGGATCCCTGGTCGAGCTTGGCCGGCAGTTGACGCCGTTCCGAATGATGCGCGCCCGGATCTGCATCGAGCCCGCGATCGCGCGGGAGGCGTCGATAAACGCGTCCGGAGAGGCGATGACGCGAATGCGCATCGCGATGGAGCGCGCCGCCGCCGAGAACGAGTCCTTCGCGCGAACGCTCTCCCGGGCCGACACCGACTCGGACAGCGTCCCGGACCGGAACTTGACGGCCGTCTACGACGCGTTTTACCGGACTGC
>Ga0209944_1001046_pt1 | contig 11730 bp, 8 predicted proteins | sample SalPonR1_C_D2_MG_FD_185701 | JGI IMG/M metagenome (GOLD analysis project Ga0209944, IMG submission 185701) | Salt pond soil microbial communities from South San Francisco under conditions of wetland restoration - Salt Pond MetaG R1_C_D2_MG... ...
GCTCCGCTTGACGGTTTCGAACACCGCATCCGCGCAAGCGTCGACCTGTCAAGTTTCGAGGTCGTTGCGCTGGAGCAGTCTTCGTGCAACGGCGGCAGCTTCGGCGCGCCGAGCGCAGTCCCGGGCTTTCCGGTGCCGTACCCGCTGGCGCTGAACACCGGCGTCGCCGGCGCCGACGCGGTGGAGCTGGCGGTGGCGCGTTCGGCGCTGGGGTCGGCGGGCTTGAGCGAACTTCGGCTTGCGTTCGTGACCGACAACGGCACCGGCTCCGACGTGATGGCCACGGCCGACGGCGGCGGGCCGATCCTGTTCGGTCTGCCGGTGCAGATTCCGGCGCTGTCGATCTGGGGGCTGGGCGCGCTGGTACTTGTATTGCTCACGCTGGCCTGGCTGGCGCAGCGTCGCCTGGGCCGGGCCGGTGCGGTGATGGCGGTGATGCTGGTGGCCACGGCGGTCTGGGCGATGAGCTTCGCCCTCGACGGCGACCTGGGCGACTGGGGCGGCTTGCCGCCGAACGCGACGGATCCGGGCGGCGACGCCACCGACGGCAGTGGCGCGATCGATCTGCTTGCAGGCTTCGTGGCGCTGGAAGGCGATGCGCTGTTCTTCCGCATGGACGTGGCCGATACCGAGAATGAGCCGCCGGTGGCCGCTGACGACAGCTTCAGCACCGACGAAGACACCCCGTTGAATGTGCCCGCGCCGGGCGTGCTGGCCAACGACAGCGACGCCGAGCTCGATCCGATCACGGCGGTGCTCGATGCCGGCCCGGCCAATGCCCAGAGCTTCACGCTCAACCCCGACGGCAGTTTCGACTACACCCCGAACGCCGATTTCAACGGCGCCGACAGTTTTACCTATGTCGCCAACGACGGTCAGGCCAACTCGGCCCCGGCCACGGTCACGATTACCGTCAACGCGATCAACGATCCACCGGTTGCGGTCGACGACGTCGCCACGACCAACGAAGACACCCAGGTCGACATCGACGTTCTGGCCAACGACAGCGACGTCGACGGCAGTCTCGATCCGGCTACGGTCAACGTGACCAGCGGTCCGGCCAACGGCACGACCAGCGTCAACCCGGCAACCGGCGTCGTTACCTACACCAAGTCCGGCGACTTCAACGGCGCCGACAGCTTCACCTACGAAGTCTGCGACGACGGCACGCCGCTGCCGGCCCTGTGCAGTTCGGCCACCGTAAGCATCGATGTCGATCCGGTCAACGATGCACCAACTTTCACGGCGAGCAGCCCGCCGGCCGTCGACGAGGACGCCGGCCCGCAGACGGTCAACGGCTGGGTGACGGCATTCGATCCCGGCCCGGGCGAAGGCGGCCAGTCGGTGTTGGCCTACATCGTCAGCAACGTCTCCACCCCGGGTCTGTTCAGCGCCGGCCCCGTCGTGGACGTCGCCGGCAACCTGAATTACACCCCGGCAGCCGACGCTTTCGGCAGCTCGACCTTCGACGTCGCGGTGCGCGACGACGGCGGCACCGCCAACGGCGGCACCGATACCAGTCCGACACAGACCTTCTCGATCACCGTCAACCCCGTCGATGACCCGCCGGTCGCTGTCGGCGACAGCGCGACGGTCGCCGAGGACGATCCGGCCACGACAATCAACGTGCTGGCCAACGACACCGATATCGACGGCGGCCCAATCAGCATCACCTCGGTTTCCCCGCCGGCCAATGGAACGGTCGTGATCACCGGCGGCGGCAGCGGGCTTACCTACGAGCCTGATCCGAACTACTGCAACGACGGCGGTCCGACCGACGACTTCACCTACACCCTGAACGGCGGTTCCTTCGCCACGGTGGCGGTGACCGTCACTTGCGTCAACGACCCGCCCGTCGTGACGTTCCCGACCGCCGGCGTCAATTTCGACCCCAATGTCGGCCCGGTCAGTATCGACCCGGCCGCGACGCTGACCGATATCGACTCCACTCGGTTCAATCGGGTCGAGACCACGCTGGACATCGGCGGGATTTGCGATCCGCTCGATACTCTGACGGTCCAGGATCAGGGCGCCGGCGCCGGCCAGATCGGCTTCGACGGCGTCACGGTGACGTTCGAGGGTACGGCCATCAGCACTGCCGTCCAGCCCTGGGCCTGCAACGATCCTGGTACGGGTGATCAGAACGCCTTCATCGTCCAGCTCGACACCAATGCCGATCAGGCCGCCACCGAAGCGCTGCTGCGCGCGCTGCGGTTTTCCACGACTTCGCCGGACAGCAGCGCCCGAACCGCCAACGTGGTCGTCGCCGACGACGCCAATGCGACCGGCAGTGCGGCCCAGACGATCACCCTCATCAGGGCGCCGATCGCCAACAACGACGGTCCCTTCAACGTGCCTGCCGGTGATCCGCTGAACCTGCCGGCCGGCACGCTGTTCAATGACAATGGTTCCGGCGCGGACGACCGGGGCTTGCCGCTGGCCGATGTTGAAAGCTTCGGCGGTGGCGACCTTGGCGGGTCGGTCGCAGACAACCTCGCCGGCACAAGCGCGTCGCTGGCGGGCGGTACCCTTCAGGTCAACGCCGATGGCTCCCTGTCGTTGGCGGGAACGAGCGTGGCGGGAACGGTGACCTTCGGCTATCGCCTCACCAATGCTGCAGGATCGGACGATGCATCGGTGACCATCATCATCGAGCAGGCGCCCACCGCCAACGACGACACCGTGGCGCCTGCAAGCAACCCCGGAGACGCATTCCACACAGCGCTCGATGTGCCGCTGTCACCGGTCGATGGCTCCCCGGAAGATCTCGACGCCAACGACGACCTCGGCGGTCCCGCCGCGACGATTGCAAGCTTCGGCGCGATACAGACCAACGACGGCGCCGGCGCGTTCAACGCACCGGCAGGAACTGTCACGACGAACCCGCAGGGCAACACGGTGACGCCTCTGCCCAATTATCCTGATGGCAGCCTGGTCGTTAACGGCAACGGGACCTATACCTTTACCCCGCCAGCCGATTACGCAGGGCTGTTCGCCTTTGCATATCGCCTGAGCAACAGCGCCGGGACCAGCGATGCCACGGTGACGCTGGCCGTCGGTAACCGTGCCGCCTGTACCGTCGATGCCTATACCGGAACCGCCAACATCGATTTCGACGTGAATGCGCCGGGCGGAATTCTCGCCAACGATACCGGCAGCAGCATCTTGGTCAGCCAGTCGATGGGCAGCGACGCCAATGTCGGGAACCCGGCTGCCACGACCAACGGCGGCTCGGTCACGCTGAACGCCGACGGCAGCTTCGATTACAGCCCGCCCGCCGGCGTCTCCGGCGCGAATGTCGACAGCTTCACCTATGCGATCGAGAACGGGTTCGGCGAAGTCACCACGAACTGCACCGCCAACATCACGTTGAATACCGATGCCGGTGCCGTGCCCTGGTTCATCTCTGGCGGGGCCGGCGGCGCCAATGTCGGCACTTTCGCCGATCCGTTTACCAGCATCGCGGCGTTCAACGCAGCCAACGATGGGACCGGCAACAATCCGGGAGACGGCGATATTGTCTATGTCGTTGCCAGCCTGCCCGGCTTCTACAACGAAGCCGACGGGATCAATCTGCGAAGCGCCCAGGAAGTTTACGGCGGGACCGTGCAGTTCAATACCGTCTTCACCGCATCGGGCAACACCAGCACCGCCTACAACAGCTTCGCCGCCACGACAGAGGGCGGCCGGACAGAAATCCGCACGACCGGCGACGACGCCTTCGACATTGCCAGCAACAACACGATCCGGGGCTTCACGGTCGACAGCACGGTCGGATATGCCTTCGCCGACAGCGGCGGCAATATCGGTAACACGACCATCAGCGACGTATCCACGTTCAACAACGGCGGGGTGTTCAATCTCCAGAACGGCGGCACGATCAACGCCACGCTGGATCGCATGAGCGCCAGCGTTTCCAGCGGCGGTCTCGCCGTGATTGCGCTCAATGGCATTGCCGGCAGCATTTCCGACACGACGCCGGGCGGGATCATCTACAGCGGCAACGGCAATGTCTTCGACATCCGCAACGGGGCCGTATCGGTCACGGTCTCTTCGCCCGTGACAAGGACCGCCGGAACAGGTACTGGCATCTTTCTGAGCAATGCAGACGGCGTGATTACCTTCAGCGGGGTTCTAGATATACAGAGTGGAACCGCCGGCATCAACGTCGAAAACGGCAGTGACGGCAGCCTCGGCATCACGAACGTCAATTCGGGCATCCGCGGCATCCAGGGCATCCCGTTCCGGGTCAACAACAGCGCGATCAACATCGACTACGATGGCGATATCAATCATCGCCAAGGCGTCGGTTCGCTGTTGTCGGCGCGCACGGTCGAGATCATCGGCGGTACCGGGACAATTTCACTGGACGGCGAGACCGTAACCGGCGATAACGTCAACCAGGCGACCGCCGAGTCGGTGTTCCTGAGCAACACGGGTTCAGCGAACACGATCACGTTCAACTCGGTCGACGCCATCATGCGGAACGCACCGGTGTTCGTCAGCCAGACCAGCGGCAACGTCGCGATGAATCGCCTGCGCGGCCGGTGCGACGGGGACCTGTCCATCAGCGGCGACACCCACTGCGTGCAGATCACCGACACCACTTCGTCCGGCTTCACCATCGAGGCGATGACCGCCGACCTGGACGACGCCGGCGAATTCGGCGGCGCGCTTTCGCTGAACAACACGCCGGGTACGTGGACGGTGGAAGACATCTCGGGCGGCCTTACAGGACGCAACGAAGAGATCGTTTTCGGCCGGAACTTCGGCACGCTGAACATCGCGACCGTGAACAGTGGCACATCGCCGGGTGGATTGGCTACCGGGGGCGTCATCGGGAACAACCAGCCCGCATTCGACCTGGAAAATGGCGCGATCAATATCGCCAGCCGAAGCGTGTCGGCGTTCCCATCGGGAGGCACCCTGTCGACCGGCATCCGTCTGGTCAATACCACCGGTGCCGGCTTTACCGTCACCGGCGACGGTTCGGCCGCCAACAACCAGTCCGGCGGCGTCATCGAAAGCGTCACGACAAACGCGATCCAGCTGACCAACACGACGGCGGTGACGCTCAACCAGATGCGGATCGGCCAGGCCGGCGCGCTCGCCAACGTCACACAGAACGGCATCCGTGCCGAAAGCGTTGATGGCTTGACGGTCCGCAACACCGACTTCATCAATGCCTCGGGTGACGATACGGTCGCCGGCAATGATTTTGCCGCGATCCGCGTGTTGTCCCCGATTGCCGGCAGCGACATCACGCTTACCGGAAACCTGTTCCAGCGCTCGTTCGAGGATCATGTCCGGATCGAGAACGGCAACAGCACGATGGGCGGCGGTGCGGTGCTGGCTACGGTCACGGTTGAAGACAACAGCTTCGACGACAACGATGCCAGCGGCCAGGGCAACGATGCCTTCCTGTACCTCGCCGACAACGGTTCCGACGCCACCATCAATGTGATCGGCAACAGCTTCTTCAATTCCGACGGCGATCATGTCCAGATCGCGCTGAACGGAACGGCTTCGGCCGATGTTGCAATCGGTGGTCCGGGTGCCGGCGACGGCAATGTCATGACCTCCAACGGCGCCGGCAATGTTCTGGGCTCCGGGATCACCTTCAGTTCCGGCCAGGGCGCTGGTGCAACGCCGTTTTCGGGAACCCTGACATATTTGATACAGGGCAATGACATTCAGGATGCGGTTGCCGCGGCGATAAACGTCAACCTGACGCCATCCTCGACTGCCGGGTTGCGCTATTCCGGCTCCATCGACGCCAACATGGTCGGCGCGTCCGGCGACGGATTCTCCGGCGGGTTTGGAATCATCGTCAACCAGAACGGCGCCGGCACATTGAATGCCACCATATCGAACAACACCATTCGCCAGTACGACGGGGACCACGGGTTGCTGTTGCAGGCGCGTGACGGCAGCGGCCGCCTGAACGCTGAAGTGACAGGTAATTCGATCGCCGAACCCGCCGATGTGTTCGTCTTCGATGGTCTCGGTATCAATGCAGGCGCCACCAGCACCGATACCAGCGTGGTCTGCGCCGATGTTCGCAACAATACCCTGACGGGCGCTTCGGGCACATCCAGCGGCGGCGCAGATTTTGGCGTCTTCACAACCAGCGGCGCGCCGATGGGACCAACGGTCATTCTGCCCGGCTACGGCGGCATGCCAAAAGACGGGACTGCGGTCGTCGGCTTCGTGCAGTCGCAGAATGTGGGTGCCCCCTCAGGCGTGGCGTTTTTCTCGGGCAACTCGGTCGGCGTGCTGGGTACGGGTACGAGCTGCCTGTGAGCCCGATATCAATAACCCTTCGAAGGGCTGAGCCTCGATGCCATGCATCGGGACGCCTCGGGTCTGGAGCTAGCGAAAGGTTCCTGGTAACTTTCCGGAACGAAAGCTCATCAACCGCAAAGGATGTAAAGCATGTCAGAGCCGTTTTTAGCTGAGATCAGAATGGTGGGATTCAATTTCCCCCCGCGGGGCTGGGCTTTTTGCGATGGTCAGATTCTGCCTATCAACCAGAACCAGTCGTTGTATTCGCTGCTGGGCACCACCTATGGCGGCGACGGGCGGACCAGTTTTGCCCTGCCCGAGTTGCGCGGACGTACACCGATCCATGTCGGACAGAGCAACGGTGGCGCCGATCATCGGCTTGGGCAGAAGTCGGGCGAGGAAACACACACGCTTGCAGCCAACGAAATGCCCCAGCATACGCACACGGTCGTTGCGGTTGATGCCGACGCCAACAACCAGGTGCCACAGGACAACCTGTTCGCGCGTGCGCTGAATCTCTGGTCCGACGCCGATCCGCTCGTCCAGCTCGAACCCGGGACCGTCAGCAACACCGGAGGCGGGCAGGCGCATGAAAACATGCAGCCGTTCTTGGCGCTGAACTTCTGCATCGCGCTTCAGGGTCTCTTCCCGTCTCGAAATTAGGAGTATCGGAAATGTAAGAACCATTTGTTGGCGAAATTCGCATGTTTGCCGGTACCTTCGCACCTCGCGGATGGGCTTTTTGCGATGGGCAGTTGCTCGCGGTGTCGCAGAACGATGCCCTTTCAGTTTGTTGGGAACCATCTACGGTGGTGACGGCCGAACGACTTTCGGCCTGCCGGATGCCCGGGGACGGATTCCGATCCATGCCGGACATGGGCCCGGTTTGAGCGAGCGGCGCCTGGGCGCGAAGGGCGGCGCAGAAGCGGTCACGCTGACCGTCAACCAGCTGCCGTCACACACTCACGGGATGCATGCCTCGTCCAGCAGCGCCTCCGATAACAACCCACAGGACAAATTGACGGCCGATTCGGCTTCCACCGAGGTTTACATCGAGAGCACGCCAGCGGTCAACCTGAGCAACGATGCGATCACTTCGGTGGGCGGGAGCCGTTCCCATACCAATCTCATGCCTTTTCTGTGCGTACATTTCATCGTCGCACTGTTTGGCATTTATCCTTCCAGACACTAGGGGAGCGACAACATGTCCGAACCATTCGTTGCCGAGATCCGGATCTTTGCCGGAAACTTCGCGCCTCGCGGCTGGGCCTTCTGCAACGGCCAATTGCTGCCCGTTTCGCAGAACACCGCGCTGTTCTCGTTGATTGGAACGACCTACGGCGGCGATGGCCGTACGACCACCGCGCTGCCCAACCTGGAAGGCCGCGCGCCGATGCACCCGGGTCGTGGTCCTGGCCTCACCGACAGGCGTCTGGGCGAGCGGGGAGGCGTCGAATCCGTCACCCTGTCCGAGGCCCAGATGCCCAACCACACCCACACGCTCCGGGCCGCCAATTCACCGTTCGGCGGTGTCCAGGCACCGGCAGCCAATCGGACCTTCAATCGCTCCGGCGGCGGCAACGCCTACCATCCTGCCGGCTCGACCACGGTTCCGCTTTCCGGTCGTGCATTGCCGAATACGGGTGGAAGCCAGTCACACAACAATCTCCAGCCGTATCTGGTGATGAGCTTCATCATCGCGCTGGTCGGCCTTTACCCGTCACGGAGTTGATGCGTGGCGCAGGTACGCCGCATGGCTGAACCGGCGCCGCAGCTGGTTGAGGAAACCGATGACGATCGCGAGTTCATGGCTCGGCTTTACGCCTCGACGCGAACCGAAGAGCTGGCGCCGGTGCCGTGGTCTGATGATGAAAAGGCGACGTTCCTGCGTGGTCAGTTCGAGGCGCAGGATCGCCATTATCGCGAACATTACGCGGATACCGATCGCAGGGTGATTCGGCTCGACGGCACGGCCGTCGGCAGGCTTTATCTGCAGCGCCGCGAGGGCGAGTTTCGAATTGTCGATATCGCGCTTTTGCCTGAATATCGCGGACGGGGCGTTGGTGGGGCCTTGCTCGAACAGGTCTTCGACGAGGCCGCTACGGCGGCCAAGCCGGTCCGCATACACGTCGAGAAAAACAACCCTGCCTATGGGCTTTATCAGCGCCTGGGCTTTCGGAAGCTAGAAGACAAGGGTGTCTACGATCTTCTGGAATGGCGGCCGGCCCATTGACCGGTCGGTCGCGGGCTTACGATAAATTGAAGGAACCGAGAAAAAGAATGCTGGAAAAACTCTCCGCAGACAATTTTGAAGACTTGACCGGCCAGGCGTTTCATTTTACGCATGAACATCTGCCGGATACCGAAGCGCGTCTCGTGCAGGTGCAGCCGTTGTCCGACCAGCCCGGGCCTGCCGGCCGCACGCCGTTCTCGCTGCTGTTTGCCTGCGATGAACACGCCGAGCCGGTCCAGTCCGTGTTTCACCTCGAGCACGAAGCACTGGGTGGTCTGGACGTGTTCCTGGTCCCGGTCGGCCGGGACGAGCGCGGGCTTTTGCTGGAGGCGGTATTCACCTGAGTTCGGGTAGCGCACCGATTCCGCTATACGAAGGCTCCTTCGCGTCCGGGGCTCAAGGGGGATGGACGCACATCATATCGTCTTTAAAGCACCCGACCGGGTTGGCCGATCGGGCATTCAGAGGAGGTTTCACGTGACTGATTCAAATGTTCCGTTGACAGTGGTCAGCTCGCTGGCCACGAACTATCACTTTGGCCAGATTGCAATCGGCGACAACACGTTGACCCAAGAGCCCAAATCCTGGGGCTACTGGTTCGTGGTCGTGGACCGGCGCACGCTCAAGGTGGTCTACAACCAGGTGCAGAGTTCGGCCAACACCGCACCGGATATCGGTTCGAACAATTCCCCGGATTACTTGTTGATCGTGGCGACCATGAGCATCGGCCTGAACAATCAGCCCCAGGGCGACCTGTTCAAGTTCATGGATCTCAACGGGGCAGGTCGTGAACTCCGACGCATCGACCAGGTGGCGCAGCAGCTCAACTGCGGCAGCCTCGGCACGTTCGGCTACGCGCTGGTCGGTACGCTCGGGGACATGAATCAGCCGGGCTTCGAGGCCAGCCAGATCAGCGCGCCTTCGGACGGACCGATCCTGACCTGCCAGCTAATGCCCAACGAGATCGACGGCGAGACCTGCTACACACCGGTCGAACTGAGCAACGCCTGAACCCACTCGGGGGCGATTTCGTGAATCCCGCGGTGCCTGGCCGGCCTCACCTGCTGCTGTTCGGCTGGTACCGGCCGGGCACCGGCTTCACGCGGGTGCTCGAAGCGCTCGTTCCGCATCTGGCCCGGGACTACAGGATCACCTGGATGGGCGTCGGTTATCGGGGGCCGGTACGTGAATGGGCGCCCGGTATCCGACTTGAGCCGACCAACCTCGAGGGCGGCGACATGGTGGGCGCATACGCCGCGCGGTTGCGCTGGCGCGAGCTCGCGCCCGACCTGGTGTTCGCGCTCAACGATCCGTGGTACCTGGAGCACTACAGCCGCGAGCTGACCCGACTGCTCGATGCGGTTCCGATGGTTGGTTACCTGCCCCTGGACGGCCGTCTCGATACGCCCGGCGAGTTGAGCCGACTGACGGGTTATCGTTGCCTGCTCACCTACACCGAAACTGCGGCCGGCAACCTGCGCGAAACGCTCGAAGCGGCAGGCAATCCAATCCCGGTCGAATGTCTCGGCCACGGCGTGGACACAGTTCGATTCCGCCCGGATCCCCGGATCAATGCCGAAACCATATTCGGACCTGGCCCCGAATCTCCCGACCGGGACCTGAAGCGCCGCCGGATGGAACTGGCTCGGCGTTTTTTCGGTCTTCCCGATCCGGCCTTCGTCGTTCTCAATGCCGCCCGGCCCGATCCGCGCAAGCGAATCGACCTGACGCTGGAGGCGTTCGCGCGGTTCGCCCGCGACCGGCCGAACAACGTCAGGCTTTGCCTGCATCAGGCGCTGGGACACCCTGAGCAGGTCGAGCCCTTGCGCGCCCGGGCCGTCGAATTGGGGATCGAAGACCGCGTCATTTGGCATCCCCCAAAGCCCGGCCCGCTCAGCGACCACGGTCTCAATCGGTTGTTCAATGCGTGCGCGGTCGGCATCAACACGGCAGCTGGCGAGGGTTTCGGGCTGGTCAGCTTCGAACACGCCGCCACCGGTGTACCGCAGATACTGCCGGATCAGCCGGCATTGCGCGAGCTCTGGGGAGATGCGGCAATGCGTCCGGGGACCCGATCCGTTCGCACGCCTTTTTCACCGCTGGAGATGGTCGAAGTCTCGGCTGACGAGACGGCCGAGGTGCTGGGGCGCCTGCACGACGAACCGGACCTCTATCGTCGCATGAGCCAGGCCGCTCGCGAGCGCGCCACCGCCCCGGATCTCGAGTGGCGGCGCATTGGAACGACCTTGCGTCGAATCCTGCGTAAAACGGCTGGCGCATCGGCCGGCAAACCGCTATGATTCCGTGGATCTCGTTCGAACCGAGATGAAAGGGAGCGCATTACAACAGCAAGCTTGGAGCCTGGGTCAAGCGCCAGATCACGCGGCTGATTCGCCATCGTGGCGACCGCTTGTTCGGACCAGTCGAAGGCTTGATTCCAGCTGTTCCCAGGAATCGTCATAATAATCGCGCCCGTCTTTTCCGGCGTATGCGCGATGCCGCGGAACACTAAGGCCGGCACATAAGCTACGGACGTTATGCAATGAACAGAAGAAAATTCGCATTTACAATTGCTGCGACTTCGGCCGCGACGCTATTGGGTCCCACCGGATTGCAGGCGGCTGTCTCCTTGCCAAAGCCCCTTCCCGGGTGGTCTTCGGCTCGGGCCGCGGCGCTGCTTTCCGGCGCGCACTACCGCGTCGCTGGCGCAGACGAGTCCACTCTCGAACTGCTCGCTGTCGAGACTTATCGTGCCGACGACAATCAGTATTTTCTCAGTTTCAGAACCTGGGGCTCGGCGCTGCCCGAAGGCGCGTACCGGCTTTACGGGCCTGCTGGCCCTGTAGAGCTTTACCTCCAGGCTCGCGGCGGGGTGGAACGGACGATGGAGGCCGTCGTCTGCCACGCGCAGGGCTGAGTGCAGGCTCGACCATCGGGCACTCGTCCCGGTGGGCGCGAAGAACCGCTTGACCGTCTCTTGACATCCCGATTTCGGATAAATTGCCGATAGCCCCCGCCGTTGGGCATGCGGGGGCGCGGGCGCCTGGGCGCCCACGCAAGAATTGTTCAGAGGCTGGGTACACTAGATGATCCCGAGCAGCCCGCCCAGCACGATGACGATCATGATCGGCGTGACCACGCGGGTCAGCCACAGCCAGAGCTTGAAGGCCCAGTCGGGCATCTTTTCGTCGAGCTCCTCGCGGGTGATCCGG
>Ga0209944_1001070_pt1 | contig 11577 bp, 12 predicted proteins | sample SalPonR1_C_D2_MG_FD_185701 | JGI IMG/M metagenome (GOLD analysis project Ga0209944, IMG submission 185701) | Salt pond soil microbial communities from South San Francisco under conditions of wetland restoration - Salt Pond MetaG R1_C_D2_MG... ...
CCGGCGCTCGCCCGTCGCTGACAGTGGAAATACCATTCAAGCATCGCCAGCGGCAGCAGGTATTGGGCGAAGCCGAGGAAGTAGAGAAACGGCCCCGTGAAGGATTCCCAGTCGATCCCGACGCCGCCGGTAATCGTGACCCAGGCCATCAGCCCGACGCGAAAGAACCAGACGGCACTGGCGACCATGAACAACCGCAATGCCCAGCGGCGATGGCTGTCGAAGCGACCCGTCATTGCGTGACGCAGCGCAAGCGCGGCGAACACGATGATCAGGACCGCATCCCCGGATATTCCGAGCTTTGAGACCAGGTCGCCGATCGGGCTTCGCGCCCAGGTCATGTAAAGTCCGACGATGCCGCTGGCGACCGCAGCGAAGATATAGCTTCGGCCCAGCCACCGATGAAAAGCCGGATATGTTCGGCGAATGACCGGAATCAACTGCAGCGGGCCGCCGCCGATCACAACTGCGGCCAGCAGCACATGCGTGATCGAGGCCAGGTTGCCCAGGATCTCGCCCTCGCGAAACCCGGCAGGAAGGTGCAAACCCTTGAGCCCCTCCAGCCCGTGCTGGGCGATGGGCGGAAAGAAAACGGCAACGATGTAGGCCATGAAGATCCATTGCCCGATCGCGGCTATCGCAAACCAGCTTCTTGCGGCGACGGCGACCGCCCGTTCCGGCCGGATGGACGGCGCTGTTGCTTGACCCAACGCGGCTTCGCTCATGAAATTTCTCCCGGCGTTCGACTTGTGATGGGTGCCCATCTTGCCGTCCCTCTCCCGCCGAAACATCGCCCGGAGGCCGGGTTGAATCTCCCCCAAAAGTAGGATATTGCCGGTCGAACAACCCGCCTCGAGCACGACGACCCGTGAAACGGCGATGGTTTAAACTTTTGCAATGAGCAGGCTGCCGGTTACCAATAGCCATAAACATGCAAAGTACCGGCGTGGCTGACGTGCTTGCCGATCGTTCGGTATCGGCTGCCGGCGCCTGGCGGCCTTTTCGCGGGCCCTTTGCGCGTTGGCCGCACTTGACGGATCTGGCGATTGCGCTTGTTTCATTTGCGTTGACGCTATTGCTCTGGGGCAGGGAGTCGGAGCTCAATGCGTTGTCGCTGGATTCATTTTCCGATGTCGGCGCGTTCGTATGCGCCTTTGTCGGCAGCCTCGCCTTGCTGTGGCGTCGATCCCACGCATTCCAGGTTCACCTCGTTGTTCTTGCCGTATCGCTGCTGGTGAAGTTCGGCACATCGGCAGCCGGCATCGTGGCGCTGCCGTTTTCCCTCTACAGCCTTGGCCGTTACGAGGCCAACAGCCGCAACAGCATGATCGGCGCGCTTGTCGCCTTGATATACATCGCTTTGGATCTTGGCGCATTGAGCGCACCGAGCGTCGGCGCAACCATCGCCGCGGCAATGGTCATCGGGCTCTGGTACGTTGGACGGCGACTGCGCTTCCGCGGCGAGTATCTCCGCCTGCTCGAAGAACGCGCCAGGCACCTCGAGCGAGAGCGCAACGTCGAGTCCGAGCGCGCGGTTGCGGCCGAGCGCTCCCGCATCGCGCGCGAAATGCATGACGTCGTCGCCCATCAGGTCAGCCTGATGACGGTTCAGGCCGGCGCCGCCAGAACCGTCAACGAATCCGATCCCGAGGCGGCCGCTACGGCGATGGCCGCAGTCGAGAACGCAGGACGCCGGGCCTTGTCCGAAATGCGCCATCTTCTGAGCGTCTTGCGTCCGCTGGACGCGGAAGACGCCCTGGGACCCCAGCCGGGCATGGCTGACTTGCCCGCGCTTGTTCAAAGAGTCGGCGATGTCGGGCCCGAGGTTCGCCTGGAAACCGGAGGACGGCTGTCCGGATTGTCGGCGCGGCTCGAACTCAACGCCTATCGAATCGTTCAGGAGGCGCTGACCAATGTCGTCAAGCACGCCGATGCTACCGTCGTCGAGGTCTCGGTGATCGCGCGCGGCGACAGTATCGCTCTCACTATCAGCGACAACGGCATCGGCGGCGATGGCGGATCCGGCGGCGGACACGGCATCGTCGGCATGCGCGAGCGCGTCGAGTTGCTTGGCGGGTCGTTCCACGCAGGGCCCGGCGCCGAAGGCGGGTTCGAAGTTCGAGCCGTCTTGCCGCGCGAGCCCAGGGCCGCCTGATGTTGCGCGTAGTCGTGGCGGACGATCAAGCCCTGGTGCGGCGCGGCTTCGCCATGGTGCTGGGCCATGCGCCCGATATCGAGGTGGTTGCCGAAGCCGGCACCGGTCTGGAGGCGATCGAGGCGGCGCGTGTGCACAAGCCCGATGTCATCCTGATGGATATACGGATGCCCGAGCTCGATGGCCTCGAAGCGACGGCGCGCATTCTCGCCGCCGAGAGCAGGGAAGAAAACCGGCACACGCGAATCATCATTCTTACGACATTCGATCCCGATGAATACATCTATCGGGCGCTCAGGGCGGGTGCCAGCGGCTTCGTGCTCAAGGACATCCCGCCCGAAGAACTTGTTGCGGCGGTTCGAACCGTGGCCGCCGGCGGCGCGATGCTGGCCCCGGGCATCACGCGCCGTCTGATCGGCCAGTTCGCCGGCCAACTGGGTGTCGCGACCGAACTTGCCGAGCGCCTGGAACGCCTGACCGCGCGCGAGCGGGAGGTGCTTCGCGCACTGGCCGACGGCAAGAGCAACATCGAGATCGGCGAAAGTCTGTTTATCGGCGCCTCGACGGTGAAGACGCACGTTTCCAGCCTGCTGTCCAAGCTCGACCTTCGTGATCGCGCGCAAGCGGTCGTCTTTGCTTACGAATGCGGGCTTGCCAAAGCCGGAGCGCGCGATGTCGGATTCTGAGTCGATCAGCCGGCCGCGGCGAAACCATCTGCACGCGCTCGCCGCAGTGGGCGGTTTGGTGATGGGCGTCTTTTTGCTGCTCGGGGCGTATGGTCACTACGCCGCGGTCTGGCCGATGCTGGATGCCCCCCTTGACGAAGGTCGCTTCAGGCTTTTGCTGCCGGGGTTGATGCTGGCATTGCCGGGCGTGATCAATATCGTCGTCTGCCGGGCGGTCTGGGTCGGCGCGCGGTGGTCGGTGAACCTTTCGCTGGCTGCAAACATTCTGGCGGCGGTCTATCTCGGCTACCAGTTGTTCCGGGGCGTTCCCGGTCACCCGATCGGTCTGTTTCTTGCTCTGGTTTCCAGCTACACGCTGTTGCTGGTCGCCATTCGGTTGGGCCTGGTCTGGCCAACGAGAGAGTTTGAATCAGCGGGTCCATCCGGCAAGGCCAATACATGAGCAAGGAAACCCATGAAGAACTCGGCGTCGTCGCGCCCGCGAGCATTTGTCAGACCCTCCCAGGCAATAACGCTCCAGGACGGCGCTGCGGCCGGGTTGCACAGCCCTTTCGGATTGATATACTCCATGCTCACTCCCGGGTCCGGTCTCGATCGGTGATAGACGCGCAGTGCAAAAACTCGGCATACTGATCCCCCTGATCCTGCTGCTTTCAGCCGCTGAGGTTGCAGCCGCCGATGACCGCAAACCCGCCGCCAACCGAACCAGCGAAAGCCGCTTTGAAGTCCCCGACCCGGCGCGCCCCGACCTGCTCAACGGCACGCCGGCACGCGCCATCGACGGCAGCAGCAACAATCCGGACAACCCCGAATGGGGAATGGCCGGCCAACCGCTGCGGCGCGCGGCGCCGGCTGCCTACGCCGACGGCATCGCAGCGCCGGCGGGGGCCTCGCGTCCCAACCCGCGAGCCCTTTCCAACGCCATCCTGGCCCAGCAGGAACCGCAGCCGGAAATCGCCGGGATGTCCGATATCTTCTGGTTGTGGGGCCAGTTCATCGATCACGACATTTCGCTGACCGAAGTGCGCGAACCGCTCGAGGGCTTGCCGTTCGATCTTCCGCAAGGGGATCCGTGGTTCGACCCCGACGGCACCGGTACCCGCGAAATGGCGTTCGAGCGTTCCGCCTGGGATTCGGCGTCGGGCACAGGGCCGGACAATCCGCGCCAGCAGATAAACATCATCACGACATGGATCGACGCGTCCCAGGTCTACGGTTCGGATCCGGTCCGAGCGGCGGCGCTGCGTCGAAACGACGGTAGCGGAAAGCTCGAGACCAGCGCCGGCGAGCGCCTGCCGTTCAATACGGCGGGATTGCCCAATGCCGGCGGAGCCCGCCCCGATCTGTTCCTGGCCGGCGATGTCCGCGCCAACGAAAACCTTTTGCTGACCGCCATGCACACGGTCTGGCTGCGCGAGCACAACCGGCTGGCCGATGAAATCGCGGTTCAGAACCCCGGGCTCTCCGGCGATGCGATCTACGAGGAAGCGCGCGCCCGGGTCGGGGCCATGCTTCAGGTGATCACCTACAACGAGTTCCTGCCATCGCTGCTGGGGCCGGATGCAATCGGCCCCTACGCCGGTTACGACGACACGCTCGATCCCGCGGTGGCCAATGTCTTCTCGACCGCCGCGTTCCGGCTCGGCCATAGCATGGTGGCACCGGAACTGCAGCGCCTGGACGCGAATCTGCGCGCGATTCCGGAAGGTCCGCTGCCGCTGCGACACGCATTCTTTTCACCCGAGCAGATGCAGCGGCCGGAGGCCGTGGCCGAGCTGATGCGCGGTGCCGCCTCCAGGACCATGCAGCACCTGGACCGGCATATCGTCGACGACTTGCGCAATTTCCTGTTCGGCCCCCCGGGCGCCGGCGGGTTCGACCTGGGCGCGCTCAATATCCAGCGGGGCCGCGACCATGGCCTGCCCGACTACAACACGGTGCGCGCGGCGTACGGCCTGTCGCCGGTGTCGAGTTTTGCGCAGATCACCAGCGATACCGACCTCCAGGCAACGCTGGCCGACATGTACGGCAACGTCGACGACATCGACCCGTGGATCGGGGCACTGGCGGAAGACCGCCTCGCCGGACTCATGATCGGCCCATTGCTGCGCGCGGTGCTGAGCGAGCAGTTCAGCCGCCTGCGCGATGCAGACCGCTTCTGGTACCGGCGGGTCTTCTCAGGCGACACGCTGGCAGCCATCGAGGCCACCCGCCTGTCGGACGTGGTGCGACGCAACACCGCCGCCGGTGCGGAATTGCCGGCCGACATGTTTCGCGGCGGGCAACCCGTGCCGAAGATTCCGGCCCTCGGTATCCCGGGCCTCATCGTGCTGAGTCTGCTGATGTTGCTTGCACTGGCTTCGCGCCGCCCGCCCCGGCCGCAGGATTTGTGACTGGAACACCTCCAGGTCTAACCCCGGTTTCCTTCGCCGGCACTCGGCATCGTGCGGGCCTACGACCAGGAGGCGTTGCGCCGTTTCATGAAAACCGGTGAAGCACTTGAAGGCCGCGACGCCGGCTTGATGACGCAGATGGCGGCTGGTCGTTTTTCGGCCCTGCATCCCGAGGAGACCGACACGCTCAATGGCTACATTTCCGAGACCGGTGGCCTGGACCGGGCGGACAGCCATCGAGATAGGGAGTGAGCGCGGGAATCCCGGACCGTCCAATACCCGCGGTTGTCGAATTAAGGAACGGGCCGGGCTATCCACGGCAGGCGTTTTCGGTCAATATGCAGTAGCGATTCCAAGAGGTACGGCCATGCGGAGAAGAGATTTCCTCAGGCGCGGCGGTTCGGCACTGGGCGGTTCCTGGCTCACGCTGAGCATGCCGACCATCCTGGCGACGGCGAGCGTGGCGGCGAGTGCGGCGACGCTCAAATCCGGTTTCCGCGTGTTGTCTCCACAAGAGGCGATCGAGTTCGAAGCCATTGCGGCGCAGATCATACCTTCCGGTGACTCGCCCGGCGCGCGCGAGGCCGGCGTGATCTACTTCATCGACACCGTCCTTGCCGAGATCGAGCCGGAAATCCTGGGCCCGATGCGCAAGGGCCTGCTCAGCCTTCACGCCGATATTCTTGAAGCCTACGACACAGCATCATTCGCAGATCTGAGCGAGAGCCGCCAGATCGAGGCACTGCAGGCCATCGAAGATACGGCGTTTTTCGAAACGCTGCGTTTCCTGACCATCGCCGGCACGTTCTGCGATCCCTCGCACGGCGGTAACCGCGACCGGGTCGGCTGGAAACTGATCGGTTTCGAAGGGCCTCACGGTACCCAACCACCGTTCGGCCACTACGATGCCGACTACGCAGAAAAGGGGGAGTAAGGCATGAGCGCAAAGGTCTTCCCCACAAGCGAACAGGTGGACTTCGTCATCGTAGGCTCCGGTGCCGCCGGCGGCGTCATCGCGCGCGAACTTTCGATGGCCGGCCACTCCGTCGTCGTACTCGAGCAGGGGCCTTATCTCAAGCCGGGCGATTTCCGGCACGACGAGTTGATGTACAAGACCCACGGCGAGCTGACCTGGGGCGCGCGCCAGGGGCATCCGCAGACGTTCAGGAAAACCGAGGCTGAAACCGCCATGAAAAGCGACACCACGGTGCTGCAGTATGCGCATAACGTGGGCGGCAGCAGCGTTCATTTCGCGGCCAACTACTGGCGCTTCCGCGAAGTCGATTTCAAGGAGCGAAGCCTGCTCGGCCCCATCGCCGGCACCAGCTTCGACGACTGGCCCATTACCTATCAGGACCTCGAGCCCTATTACACGAAGGTGGATTGGGAAATCGGCGTCTCGGGTATCGAGGGGCCTTCCGACCCGCCCCGCTCCAGGGGCTACCCGTGCCCGCCGATGCCGGTGAAGTCGCCGTGCGTGCTGCTCGAGCGGTCCGGCAAGAAGCTCGGTTACCATCCCTACCCGGCCCCGGTCGCCATCCTCTCGAAGGTCCACAACGGCCGACCCCCCTGCATGCACTGCGGCTTCTGCTGGGGCTTCGGTTGTGAAGTTTCGGCCAAGTCGTCGACGCTGGCGGCGATGATCCCCCAGGCGCTGGCGACCGGTCGCTGTGAAATCAGAACCCTGTGCACGGCGTCTCGCATCGAAACCGACGAAGCCGGCCGTGCTACAGGCGTCGTCTACTGGGACGCCGCCGGTGTCGAGCACATGCAAAAGGCGAAAACCGTGGTGCTGGCCGCCAACGGCGCGGAAACGCCGAGGCTGCTGTTGCTGTCGGAATCCGGAAGGTTTCCCGACGGCCTGGCGAACGCCAGCGGCATGGTCGGCAAGAACCTGATGTTCAACGGCTGGTCATGGGTCGTGGGCACGTTCGAACACCCGGTCAACGCATACAAGAGCATTCCCACGACGCGGGTCATCCATGATTTCTACTCGCTGGATTCGTCGCTCGGCTTTTATGGCGGCGGCGGCATCGATTCCCGCTGTCCGTCCGACGGTACGCCGATCGCATCGGCCGACTGGGCAGGCCCGCCGGACGGCCCCCGCTGGGGCGAGGGGTTCAAGCAATCGCTCAACGAGGTCTTCACCCGCGGCGCGGCGTTTGTCGGCCACACGACGTCCCTGCCCGTACCGACCAACTCGGTCTCGCTGGATCCCGAACTGCGAGATCGCTGGGGCCGCCCCGCGCTGCGCACCACCTACGAGGACCATCCCGACGACCTGGCCACGGCAAAATTCTTTCAGGACCGGTCCGAAGACTTGATGCAGGCGGCGGGCGCCATCAAGACCTGGGGGCTGAATTCCGGCGACTGGCCGCCGGTATCGCAGCACCTGCTGGGCACCTGCCGCATGGGAAACGATCCGAAAACTTCGGTGGTCGACAAATTCCATCGCGCGCACGACGTGCCCAACCTGTTCATCTGCGACGGCAGCAGCCTGGTGACCTCGGGGCGGGGCCAGCCGACCATGACGATCCAGGCGCTGGCCTTCCGGGCTGCCGAACACATGACGAATGCGGCGCGAAGAGGAGAAATCTAGGAATTAAGACCGATACGCGAGATACCCGTGCCTGGTTTGTTCAGATGAAACCGAACAATGGCGGAAACAGCACGACGACGATCGAGGCCCAGAGTGCGAAGATCGGCAGATAGCGGGTCTGCCAGCGCAGCAGTGCATGGAACGTTTTTCGTCGACGCACGAAGCCGACGTACAGCACCGCCGACCAGGCCAGGTTGACCAGCAGCAGCAGGTTCAGGCCCAGCGCGGCAACGCGGTTGGGGGTGAAGCCCATCTCGGTGATGCGGGCGGCAATCGCCCATAGCGCCACGGCGTCGACCAGCAGCGCGCTGGCCACCAGCACCACCTGCGCGATGTCGAAGATGCCCGGTGGGCGCGCCGGGTCGCGTGCGGAGATGGAATACAGCAACAGGCCCAGTACCACCACCAGCAAAAGGTCGAACGCGATCAGCAGGTCGCGCTCGACGTTCAGGCCGCGACCGGAAAAGACGAGCGTCGCCAGAAACGCCAGCAGAAGCAGCGCAAACAAAGGCGTGAACAGCCGGGTGAGCACCGGCGCCATGTTCTCGATGACGCTCTGCTTGGCCTCCACCAGCCACACCGCCACCAGCACCGCGCCGGCGGCGCCGCAGGGCAGCAGCCAGGATTGGAGGAACGGCTCGGCATCGATGCCGATCGCCTGGAACAGCATCAGCATGAACCCGATGAATACCCCACCGCCCAGCGCGATCAGCACGTAGTAGATGAACAGCTCGCCGGAAAAACGGATGAAATCCATGCGCCCTTCGGCTTCGCCCCAGCGCCCGGCCGCATAGGCGATGCCGACCAGCAGCCAGAGCGCGATGGGCAGGTGCAGGACGGCCAGCACAAGCGTGCTGCCCTCGGGCGCGAAGGGGTAGACATTGATGATCACCGCGGCGGCGATGAACGCCATCGCCAGTCGCTGCATGGAGGTACTGTGCAGCGGCCGTTTCCACGCGAAGTAGCCGGCCACCAGCGGCAGCACGAACAGGCCGGCGTTGCGGGCGTAAAAGCCCGCATGCTCGTCAAGCCCGAAGCCGAAAAGCACCGGCAGCTTGACCAGCAACGCCGCCGCGATGGCAAGCGCGAAGGCCGCGATCGCATCGGTCTGGATGCCCGGCCGTCCATCGTCGGCATTGGCCGGCAGCACGACCAGCTGCTTCCAGAGCCGGTCTGAATGCTCGCGTGCGAATTCTCTCGACAATGCATCCAGGCTGCCCATTCGCTTGACCGCGACCAGGAAGGCTTCCTCTGCGTCAAGCCCGCTGTCCATCAGCGCTGCGACCTGTTCGCGAAGATGGTCTTCGAGTTCGGCGACATCCACCGAATGGATCGCCTGGCGCCGGCGGAGAAAATTCCGCCACTGCTCGATCTGGCGCTCCAGCGCCTCTGACCTTTCAGCCGATTGCATCGTCGCGGGTTCCGCTCATGTCGATTGGGGCAGCGGGGCGCCGCCTGCGTCGTCGTCGCTGATGACTTGCCATATGCAGCGCAGCGTGGCATCGACGGCCAGCCACTGGCGGCGCTCCTCGGCAAGCTGGTCGCGCCCGGGTTGGGTGATGCGGTAATACTTGCGCCGCCGCTCGCCCTCGCGCGATTCCCAGCGCGACTCGACCAGGCCCAGCCGCTCCAGCCGGTGCAGCACCGGATACAGCATGCCGTCGGTCCATTCCATCCGGCCGCCGGAGAGCTCGCGCACGCGCTTGAGAATGGCGTAGCCGTAGCTGTCGTCCTCGGCAAGGATGGCCAGCACGATCGGCGTCGAAGACGCGGCAATCAGATCCTTGTTGATATCCATGGCCTCAGCGTTCCGGTGCCGGATTCGGTTCAGCTGCCAATGTTGGTGAAGATGCCGACAGCCAGCTCGGCCCAGACGTAGACGAACAAGACGCCGATCAGCACCCCGGCGCCCAGCCACGTGCTGCGCGGCAGTTTGCGGGTCACCAACAGGCAGACGCCGCCGGCGACGAAAAGAAGCAGACCCCAGGCAACGAAATCGGTCCCATCCCAGTTCACTTCGCGGGTGAACTGCATCGCGACCAGCGGGATCGCGAATAAAACACAGGCCGTGCTCGCGATCCAGATGAGTGCTTTGTTCGGCTTGCTGCCGAACTCGATATTGCTTGATTGACCGGTCATGGGCAGATCCCGTGCTTTTGCATAGGCGCACTATACATTGCAGTGCTAGGTATGTAAATGCCCGCCCGCCACTATCGGTGTGCTTGCGGACCTGCTGCCGTCGGCCGAGCCCGATCGAGCGTCAGTTGCCGGTCTTGAGCGGTTCCACCAGTTTTGCGTCGTCATTGTCGGTGCGGTTGACCGCGGTGGAGACCGGCCAGCAGGTCAACGCCTCCGGTTCGAGCCGGTCGATGGATCCGCGCAGCGCATCCCGGCCCTGCACGGTGGGGTCCAGCCAGGCCTGCAGGCTGCTGTCGTCGAGGGTCAGCGGCATTCTCGGATGGATGTCGGCCGACGCGCCCCGGGCCGGCTCGGTGATGATCGCGCAGGAAGGCCGGTCCTTCGGGTCGATGACCCAGATGCCGGCCAGGAATACCGGTTCGCGATCCGCCCGGGCGAAAAACCAGGGTTGCTTGCCGCCCGCAGCGGGTTGCCACTCGTACCAGCCGTCGGCGGGCACCAGGCAGCGGTGCTTGTGGAAGGCGCTGCGGAAGTAGCGGCTGCTCTCCAGGTTCTCGGCCTTGGCGTTGATGGGCTCGGGCGCGCTGTGGTCGGCCCAGTGGGGGCGGTAGCCCCACCAGAACCGATCGAACACTGCCCGGTCTTCGGACTCGCTGAACCGCACGCCGAGGATATCGGTGCCCGGCGGGATGTTGTAGCGGGGCTTCCAGTTGTCGGGCGATGAAGCCAGCCCGAGCCTGTTGGCGATCTTGACGGGATCACTGAATAACGCGTAACGGCCGCACATGGAAACCTCTGGTGTCGGATTCGTGCATCCATGTTACTAACAAAACCATAAATCCTGCCTCATTCAGGGCTCCGAGACTCTGAGTGTCTGCCGGTTAGTGATCTCGAGACTCTGAGTGTCTGCCGGTTAGTGATCTCATTAGCAAGGTGACTCGACGTAGAACAACTATGCCTTCGCCACCGTGCCGGCAGCCGGCCCCAGCGCCATTCTCTTCCACAGGAAATAAACGACCGGAACGACAAGCAGCGACAGCACGGTGACGCTGATCATGCCGCCGACCATCGGCGCGGCGATTCTCCGCATGACGCCCGAGCCGGTGCCGGCGCCCAGCATGATCGGCAAAAGCCCCAGCACGATCGTGGCGACCGTCATCAGGATTGGCCGCACGCGCAGCAGCGCGCCGTCGGTGATGGCCTGCATCAGGTCGGTGATGGTGAACGCATCGCCTTTCTTGTCGAGTTCTTCCCGTCTTTCCTTCAGCGACTGGTCCATGTAGACGATCATCAGCACACCGATTTCGACCGCCACCCCGGCCAGCGCGATCATGCCCGCACCGACGGCCACCGACATGTTGTAGCCGAGCAGGTACAGCAGCCAGTAGCTGCCGGCCAGGGCCAGCGGCAGCGTGCCCAGGATGATCGCCACCGAGACCAGGTCGCGGAAGTTCAGGAACAGCAGCAGGATGATGATCGCGACGGCCGCCGGCACCACCAGCTGAAGCCTGGCCGCCGCACGTTCCATGTATTCGTACTGGCCCGACCAGCTGATCGAGTAGCCGGCCGGCAGGTCGACGCCGTCGATCACCGCCTGCCGCGCGT
>Ga0209944_1001074_pt1 | contig 11554 bp, 8 predicted proteins | sample SalPonR1_C_D2_MG_FD_185701 | JGI IMG/M metagenome (GOLD analysis project Ga0209944, IMG submission 185701) | Salt pond soil microbial communities from South San Francisco under conditions of wetland restoration - Salt Pond MetaG R1_C_D2_MG... ...
GCCATTATTTTTTGGCTTTTTTACCATTGGGCTATTTTGGCTGCAAATGCTCTCCATGTTCAGGCTGAGGCCTCAAATTGAAGATTTTTAACTTTTTCAGGAAGTCCTAAATAGTTTTTTCTAATATACTCCATGGCATGAATACTCAAGACGGAAGAAAAATCGGTCCAAAAGCTATGGAAGAGATCCGCATTCGTGCGGTTCAGCGTGTTCAGGACGGTGAAAGCCCTGAAGTGGTTATAAAAGCGCTGGGTTTCACCCGGGCATGCATTTACAACTGGCTGGCAAGATATCGCGCTGGGGGCTGGCATGCGCTGCGAACCGGAGAAAAAAGCGGTCGGCCAAGGAAGCTTGCCGGCAGCCAGATCGCCTGGATTTATAATACGATAAAAGACAAGGATCCGCAGCAATTGAAACTTCCCTTTGCCCTGTGGACATGCGAGATGATTGCAACTGTGATCAAGAAACAATTCAGTATCAAGCTGAGTATCAGTTCGGTCAGTCGTCTTTTGCGGCAACTGGGCTTTTCTCCCCAAAGGCCATTGCATCGCGCCTACCAGCAGAATCCGGAGGCTATTGAGGAATGGAAAAACAAGGTTTTTCCGGAGATTAAAAAAAGAGCCAAAAAACTTGGCGCAACCATCTATTTTGCTGATGAATCCGGTGTCAGATCCGATTATCATTCCGGCAAAACCTGGTCCTTGAAAGGGCAGACCCCAGTGGTCGAAAGCACAGGTGCCCGCTTCAGCGTCAACATGATCACAGCCATTGATACGCGGGGCAGCATGCGCTTTATGACCACTAAGCAGACCGTCAACAGTGAGAAGGTTTGTGAATTTCTTCGCAAACTCATGCATGACACCGAAAGGCCTGTCTTTCTTATTTGGGATGGTCATCCGACACATAAATCCAAGAAAGTAAGAGAGTGCGTTGAGTCTTTCGAAGGCAGACTCGAAGTCTATTTTTTGCCGTCCTATTCACCGTCATTAAACCCCTCTGAGCAGGTATGGAATAACATCAAATCCCACGGAACTGGGCGGATGGCCATTTCCGGGCCAGATCAATTTAAGTCCATAATCCTGGGTCGATTGCGAAGACTCCAAAAGTTGCCCTGGATAATCCGGGCATTTTTCGGCATCCGGATTGTGCATATATTTTAACTTAATGTATATCGACTTTTGCAAATATTAGTAAAGAGAATATTGCAAATGGCAAGGGCTGCAATATGGCGGATAAAGACAGTTTCGGAGGATTTAGTAATCTATACTAAAGGTTATAATGGGCTTAGCGATTATATTATTCGGTCTTGACTAAAATAAATCAGGCTTAATATCCAGAAGTTAAGCCATAACTTCCCCAAAAGTTGAAACAAAGTATTATAGGTTGTTAATCGAGAAAGTATAATTAGCATGATACGCAAGTCTATTCTAAAGAAATGGGTAAAAGAGAGACCTTTACTATACCTAACAGCCAAATTTGTTTATTTCAGGATATTTGAGAGGTTAAAATCATTCTCCGGGTCTGAAGATTACTGGATACAGAGATATAAATCTGGAGGAAATTCAGGAGGTGGTTCCTACGATAAATTTGCTCAATTCAAAGCTGAAATTTTAAACGATTTTGTAAGGAAAAAACAAATTAATACAGTTATTGAATTTGGATGTGGAGACGGCAATCAATTGACATTATCAGAATACCCCTCATACATAGGTTTTGATGTAAGCCAAGAAGCTATATTGAGATGCAAAGCTCTCTTTCAGAATGATGACAGCAAATCCTTCAAAGTGATGAGAGGTTATGAAAATGAAAAGGCCGAGCTAACTTTATCGTTAGACGTTATTTACCATCTTATTGAAGATGAAATTTTTTTTTCATACATGAATTTACTTTTTAATTCATCAACAAGATTTGTAATCATTTACTCATCTAACACGGAAAAACAGGCAAAATTACAGGCTTCACACATAAGGCATCGGGAGTTTACGAAATGGATAGAACAAAATAGAGCAAAGTGGGAATTATTACATTATATACCAAATAGATACCCCTATAATAAAAGTAAATTCGGCTCCCCTGCCGATTTCTATATATATAAAAGAGTCATTTAACAGATGAAGTTAAGGTAGTGGAGCATAACGTTTTCAGAGATAAATATTATGTGTTTTTAATCTCAGGTGGCAGAACAGGGACTAAATTTTTTGGAAATCTTCTTCAGAAAATTATAGAGGATACCTTTTCTGTTCATGAGCCTGATGTCCTGGAACTTAAAAAAGGACTTCAAGATATTTTGTATAAAATTAAAATTTTTGGTTTTTATCATATGATTATAGGCAGGATTTTTAATAAAACTGGCATTAGAAATCTTTCTCAAAATTTTTTAGCTGGCAAGATCACACTTAAAGCTTTAAATGATAAAATTATAGGTCACAGAAAAAAATATTATGATAAAATTCATAATGATTTAATAATAGAATCTTATTATGGATGGTATGGTTGTATTCCTGCCATCCAAAACCTTTATAAAAATTATAAGATAGTTGTTATCACAAGAGATCCTTGTGATTGGGTAACATCAAATATGAATTGGGAAGCTTTCTTTGGTAAAAGAGATTGGGTGGATAAATTTAATTTAGGTCGCTTGAATCCAAAAATGGTTAGTGACCAGAAATATAATAGATTATGGGGAAATTTTACTAGGCTTCAAAAAGTTGCCTGGACTTATAAATACCAATACGAAACAATGATAGAAAATGTTAAAAATGACGAAAATGCTTTGGTAATGAAGTTCGAAGACCTCTTTTATTCTAAGGACCGCCTGGAAAATTTGCGTTGTTTATTGGATTTTATAACCAAATTTCAGGATAAAAGTTTTCAGTATGTTAACCCTGCGAACATTTTAAATAAACAAATTAATAAAAATATATCATATGAATTTCCAAATTATACTAAATGGGACCCTCAAACTAAGAAGCAATTTAAGGAAATATGCTTGCCTGTTATGGAAAAATTAAACTATAGAGAGAAAAAATAATAAAACGGAATGCAACAATGGCATAAAAATCTTTTTTATCTGTTAATCCTTGTTGTCTTAGCTATATTTTTATATTCTAATAAGGGACTTTTTCTATCACTGAAAAATATTTCTTGTATTGATTTGCTCTCTCTTTCCTGTTTTAGCCTGATCTCCATTTATTTAAATTCCAGCCAATTCAGATACCTGTCTGAAATGTTTAATATAAGTCTAAAATTCAAAGAATGGTTCGGATTGGCCGTAGCTAATACCATGCACAACTATTATATCCCTGCCCGCGGGGGGACGGTTTTAAAGGCTATTTATCTTAAAAAGACCCATAGCCTTTCCTATTCAAACTTTATTTCCTTAACAGCTGGTACTTATCTGCTTGGTTTTTTTCTGGCCTCAGCGAGCGCGATCCTATTTATTCTTGCCTCCTTTCTTTTATATCAGGAATTTTATGGGACGGTTTTTTTTATTTCAATCGGCCTGGGTGCAGCTACTGCTATTATAGGAGTTTTTAGCTTGCACGTTAAATTTTCAAGTGTTTTCCAAAAAATTCCCAAACTTCATAAATTCGTTCGAAATGTCGAAAAAGGACTGTTTTTTTTTAAAAAGAACAAAAAATTATTAATCAAAATTCTTCTGTTCAAGTTCCTTTTTATTGTGATCATGGCATTAAAGCTTTATTGGGCTTTCAAAGCCATCGGAATTGAAACCAACCTGATAACCATCTTTATTGTACAATCCCTTGTCGTATTTTCAATGATTTTATCCCTGACTCCAGGCAATTTAGGGATTAGAGAAGGCATAATCGGCCTTCTTGCGGCAATGCTTGATATCCCTTTAAAAAAAGCCATATTGGGCGCATTTGTGGATCGGGCGGTCATGATGTGCATAGTAATTTTTTTAGGGCTTATTTTTACAAGAATCCTGGCAGCAGACCTGGAAAAGCGAGCAACCTCAACAGAAAAAGATGATACCGTACAGATAGAAAACAATTTACTTTAAATCCTTATTCTCCTCCATGTCAAACCACATGGCAAACAGGAGAAACTGGCTGGAGGCGATAAACGCAAACATGGCCGCAAGGGCATTTATGGATGGGATATGACCGGTTATACCCCACACGATAAACAATCTGACAAACAGGATAATATCAAGAAAAAGAAAAAAAAATCCCAGAAAGTAAAAAAATACAAGGGGATGAAAATCCCGGATCACATATTTTTCCTTCATCCGCCAGAAAAACATCTTGATCAGCAGCCAGCTTATGGAAAAAACAACTTTTTGAATCCTGATGCCCGACTTTTCACCGATATTATAAACCGGCTCCACCGGGACATCAGTTACTTTACAATCCAGCACGTTAAGGCGGACCAGAATGTCATTCGGCTGTCCATACCACTGATACATTTTATCCCAATCAATTAATTTTAAAGCTTTTTTATTGATTGCGGTGTAGCCTGACTGGGAATCGGCGACATGCCAATAGCCGGATGCAATCTTGGTCAGCAGGGACAAAAACGCATTGCCGAAGTATCTTGTTTTCGGGATTTTCTGGTAGGCCTCTCCTGTAAACAGACGATTCCCCTTGCTGTAGTCCGCCCTATCCTCCACTACCGGATCGAGAATGGCGGGCAAATCTTCAGGCGCCATCTGAGCGTCCCCGGCCATTACGACTGCTACATCCAACTCGTTATCTCTGGCATACTTGTAGCCTGTAGCAATCGCTCCCCCTACGCCTTTGTTCGTTTCATGCTGGATAAGATGAATATTAAAATTTTGTTTTTGGTAGTATTGAATAATAGCTACCGTATTATCTGAACTCTTGTCATCAATGATGATCATCAAATCCATGTAGTCGGGCATTGTTTCAATCACCCGTCCGATCTGCGTCTCTTCATTGTGCGCTGGAATAACGGCGCAAATTCGTTTATTTTTATACATTGTTCATCTGCTATCCATTGAAAGGCTAGAATCAATCATTATTCCGGATTTCAATTCTGTATAGACCATGGCTGTTTTTACAAAAAATTCTTGTCACGTTTTGTTTGAAAAAAGATTTTAATATCTTTTTTTCATGAATACTATAATTTTTAGCCCAATAGTTTAACAATTCGTGGTTGATCAACAAATGAGAAAAACCCATTTCTTTAAGCTCTTTTGTGACCAAATACGGGTTATTTGCATCTCCGGCAATATTTTTTAACAGATTTAAATCGAACACAATATTTTTTTCACAATAGTATCCCCGATTTCCTGTATAAATACTTAATATCTTAACATTATCAGAAAGGTTTTCATTGGCATATTGCATGACCGGATATTCCGGGCGATATTGTTCGATATATTCATCCCGGCTGAGTGTCCCTGAGATATAACTTAACGGTTTGACATACATAAATCTTGAATGAATATATATTGCGTTTAGCCCTAACATGACGGAGATAACACAAAATATCAAAATTTGTTTTATTCTGACTCCGGATTTTTTGGTGGCAAGCCGGGCGGTGAAAAAATCATTGAGGCGGTAAATTCCGCAAGCTGCAAGTATCACAAGCGGGGGGATAACCGGACCAACATATCGAATCCGCATATCTCTTCGAAAATATACCAGCAAAATAAAAAATATCGAAAAAAACAGAAAACTCCATTTCTCTGTCCTGAATTGCCGACTTTCTTTGATAAATGGTAGGAAAGCAAAAAATGGCAAAATAAATAAAAACGGATTGAGCCTGCCATCAAAGTATTTCGGATTATTGTCCTTTCCCTGAAAAAAGATACGGATCGGAATAAGGGCAATTTCAGCCCAAGTTTCATTATAGACATTTTTACGAACGTAAAAATGTCTCTGTTCACCAAATCCCCCTGCTGGAATGGGTTCGCCGGGACTGATAATATTGTCGTATAAGGGATAAATCGGGTTTTGGGTCCAGACATAGTTGCGTATCATCCATGGGGAAAAGACCATCAGGGAAATGGCTAAGAACATCGTCCCGCTTCCGAGCGCGCGCATTTTAAAGATGGTTCTGTTCGGATTTTGCCGGGAGTATATAAATGGGACAAAAAGCGTTAAAAGGAATAACACGATCAAACCGTTATATTTTGTTCCCAGGGCCAGCCCGCAAAAGACAGCTGCTAAAACCAAGTATCGCCATTTAAACGCATTTTCAATCCATTTAAGTAAGCAAAGAAGAGAGGCAAATGAAAAGCAGATCAGTCCGAGATCGACATATGCTGTACTGGAGAGCTTTACGATAATCGGAAGGGAAAGAAATATGAGTCCTCCCAAAACAGCGTATACGATATCGAGTCGTTTCTTCAAATATTGATAGATCATCGCCGCTGTGACCAATGCAAAAACGAAATGGATATATTTCGGTAAAATATCATTTTTCAAATACAGGGCGATCAAATATAAGAGATCCAGATTCATAGGATAGTAAGAAAAATGCAGATCCGGGATTTCATACATTCCCCCGTGCTGTAAATAGAGCTTGGGAATATTGAGGTGATGAATCAGGGCATCCCGGCTAATGGGCGGCACAGCGGCAAGCAGGCAGATGGCAATGATGGCGCCAAGCAGCAATATCATTAATATAAAAATATTAAGAGCTCTCAATGATATTGTGAAGTTATGCCGCCCCATGTTTTTTACTCAATTACGTTTTTTAATATTTTGGGCGGGATGTAGCCCTGATAGACTTTTCCATCGATTACATAACCGGGGGTGCCGGTTAAACCAAGGGATAGGCCCTTTTCAACGTCTTTTTGCAGATGGTAGAGGATATGACGATTGTATTGGGCATATAAAAACTCCCTTGGATTTAAATCCAGCTTTTTGGCAATTTTTTTGCCGCTAACGACATGTTCAGACCTTTTTATTTGAAAAAACATATCGTTTGCCTCCCAGAAGGCGCCATGCTGAGCCGCATAAATGGAAAACAGGGCAAGGGTGCCGGCCCCGACATGATAAGGCTTGCGAACAAGCGGATTAAATTTATGATCCATAGGGAAGTGACGATGAATTAATTTTATTTTGTTAGGGTTCTCCGCAACCAGACGGCGAAGATAAAAATGTTTAATCCGGCATTGCGTACACAGGTAATCGGTAAACTCTTCGATAACCAACTCCGGATTTTTCGCGCCGATCCAGGGATGGCCCGCTTCGGTGATGCCCCGGGATACCGATTGTTTTAACTTCGGCGGTTCCATGTGCCAGTATTCCGGCAAACCTATCATCAGGTATCCGACTAAGAACAGAAATCCGACGACTGTCGTCAAACAAATTTTTCGCAGAGACCAAAGCAGTTTCGCATCAAGTGCGACCCCCCTGAACAGCCCCGCATCACCGAAGCGTTTGTTAACAAACCACGCATAATACAGCAGGGCAAAATTGACCAGGTAAGTCACTATGCACATAATGCAGTAGCTATTGATCAGGAGGGTTGAAATTCCGGCAAGAATGAGGCTGCCAATACTGTATATCAAGGAGATCCAGAAAAAAACCGGCCACACCCTTTGTTTTCGGGCCGACGGGGTACCGGCCAAAAGCAGGACAAAAATGATGAACATATAGCCGATCATGCCCCAGATTGCCACCGGGATACCCCAAAAAACGGCATACTGGCTCGTTGAAACCGTATCACAGTTCAATGCCCGGGAAACGGCGCAAAAGCTAGAATAGCCGACATCAGTATGAATCTGGTAATGGGAAACAGCCAGATAGATACTGTCGCCAAATCCGATTAAAGCTATGACCAATACAGGGATGTAATAATACCAGAAGGAAAACGGGACAATCGGTCGTTTATGCCTTTTTGGCAAAAGGGAAAACAACCGGCTTAAAAATGATCGCATAATTTGATTGTTACTGCGTTTTATGGAATTTTTCATCTGCTTCCGTGGTTAAAGGAGCCCCTTCTCTTTTTGATTTTAGTCCCGGACCTTATACACCACCAAATCCTGGCCTTCAAAGCTTGGGGAACCGAAGATTTTTTTATAAACCCTATTGATTGCTACGATGATCGGAAAATCCTTTCCGTTCTCACCTTCTCGATAATCAAAAATTTCCGAAAAAATATTTTTGTGAAGAACCACGAAATCCGCCTGACTGTTTTTCACTGCGGCCATATCTAGGATATTGACCAGATTCCTAAATTTTAGCCTATCCGGGTCATCTACCCGGCTTAAGACCTGGTCTGCGAACATGCTTGCGTGCACACCGCGATTCATATTATCCGTTTTGTCTTTAACGGCCAAAGTATATCCAGCCGCCACCTTTTTTCCATGAAAATGCTGATAATAGTAAAACGGGTTGTAATGATTACCCAGGAAAAGCGGATATTCAATAATTTTTTGAGCATTGTTATTATCGGCAAGTGTTTTGTAAAACACGGGAACATTCTCCTTATTAACCGTGTAAGATTTTCGAATCATATCAGAACTCCGGGGATGATTCCAGTTCATGGGTGCGTAGGATTCCTGAAAGGCTGAATGGCTAGTGAAATTATTTGGAGTTGCATAGGTCTGGCGCAGGGGGCCGGTCCACAGAAGGGCAAAAAGAAACATCAAGGTGCCGGCAGTCAACAAGGCATTCGTCGTTTTATTAAGCTTTGGGAAAAATCCTTGTGTCATTTTCCATAGACTGTCCATGCCCAAGGCGGTCAGTACAAAGGCTAGAGGAAAACCCGGAATCGCGTATCTGGCCAGAACCAGAGGCACATGGGCGAAATTGACCCGGATAATCAGAATCGCTGTAGCATAGGCAAGAAATACGCTGATAAAAATAGCTAAAAGAAGGATCGATTTGCGAAAAAGTCTTTGCATGCCTATGCCTAGAAATATATAGAAAAGAATATTAATTGGTACATTTGTCGTTCCGCTGAGAATCTGTAAGAACCCCTTCAACGATTCCAGGCTTAATTGAGCTGGTCGCGACGCTAAAGCGGGCAAGCGCTGAATTAGGGCGAGAGCGATAAGTAAGGCCAGACATGCCATAATGCCTATCCCAGCTATAAAGAGCTTTTTAAAGCTTGGCTTAATTTCGTCACAGATTCCATAAAACGAAAAAACCTCCTTCAATAGTTTGACCAAAACTGCGCACCCTAGAGGCGCAAATACAAAAATTACCCCCGCAAAATGAAAATAAATACATAAAACGCTGAAACCAACATACAGCAAGCCGTATCGCCCATTACCGGTGCGGGTCCATTCGTAAAAAAGCCAAATACAGATTAATCCAAACAACATATAGATGGCATAGGGCCGGCATACCCGGCTATAAAATATAAGCATGGGAGAGATTGCCATCATAAAGGCGAAGAGCAAGGATACACGCGAGCCAAAATAGCGTCTAACAATCAGTGGCGACACGATCAGGGCGGCAATACCGGCAAGAATTGAGGGCAAAACCAAAAGGATTTCCGACCAGCCGGTAGATATCAGCAACATGCGTACATAAGCATTTATCGGGATAATGTTAGCCCCCGTGCGAGAGAAATGGGAAAGAATATAGCCCAGGGAGTGGCCAATGGCAAAATTCAAGGCATGCCATTCATCATCCAGTAATATTTGACCGGAAATCTGATAGAGACGTAAAAAAACCCCTAAGATATAAATGGATACGAACAATACCAAAAAATTAAAAGAAAAGCCGGATAAAGGCTTCATGCTTATGGATTTCGACATTTAAGATTTTCTCGGCGAATGCTCGAAATTGAATACGTAAAGACTTTTTACGAAACTGTCAAAATTATTTAATATACCCCAAAGATTTCAGATCCTCCACTGTTGAAGAATCATATACGGCTTCCCGGGTTTTGCCTTTAGTTAGGTTTTGCCAAATCGTTTTGTTCTTTTCCCTCAAGCCGTTCATGAAGCTAATGATTTTATGGTTCAAATACCCATCGAACAGGTAGTTGATCAATTCATATTGCTCCGATTTATCCCGTTTGAGGTTGTAGAGTCGGGTGCGAAAAAAATTATTATACAAGGTTTGATTAAATTCCTTTAATTCTTCTGATAATGAATCCTGAAGGTTTTCTGAATGTATCATATGCCAGTTTTGATAGAATATAGAACCAAAGGCGTTTTTATCGGCCTTTGTTTTAAACTTGACCTCTTCTGAAATGGCCAGTCGGCTAGTTCCGGAGTCAAATGTTTTTGCATTAAATAATGGCATAAGGGATCTGCCCTGAATCGGCAGTTGCTTTCTGTCGATTTCAAGGATATCGAGTATCGTCGGCATCAAATCAAGCAGCTGAACCGGCTGCGAAATATCCCTATCTGCCGGAATCATTTCCGGACAAACCATGATCAGGGGTACATGTAAAACCTGATAATTTCCCGGAGGACAATGTCCCCAAATACCGTGCGCACCAAGGTGCTCCCCGTGATCGGCTATGAATAATATTAATGTTTCCTTTAAAACACCGCGCGACTCAAGCATTTCAAGCAAATGCGCAAACTGACTGTCATTATACTTCACTTCCTGGTTGTATAAAAAGCGTCGGCTTTTAACTGTCGGCGTTTTAAGCCATTGAGGATCAAATCTTTTATTATGGGGGACCCTGTTTGGCCCCCATATACGCGCATCAGGTTTTTTTTGCCTAATTTTTTTGAGGGGGGGATTGTAAGGTCCATGCGGATCCAGCAAATGGAGATATAGAAAAAACTTTTTGTCACCGTTATGATCGAGCCACCCTTTTAGAACCTTCCCATTATACAAATCATGGGCCCTGCCCCCGCTTTTAGTCGGTCCATAAACAAAGCTAAAGCCCTGATGAAGGCCGGCATGGGGACCGGCATTCACATTTTGAATAAACATGGCCGTTGAGTAGCCGCTGTTTCTCAATACTTCTGCCATAGTCGTATAGTTGTCGTCCAATACTTCGCCAGCGTTCCATACACCGGTTGCCGAGGGATAAAGGGAGGTCATAAAGGAGGCGCATGAGGCTCTGGTATGGGTGGCTTGTGATATGGCATTTGAAAAAGTGATGCCCTTATCCGTCCATTGCTTTTTTACGTCGGTCAAGCCTTTCATATAGCCATAACAGGATACACGATCGGCTCTTAATGCATCTTCAACCACAAGGATAATATTATAGTTTCGAGTGGGGCAATGACTGTATACAACCGGGTTACTCCAAAAGCCAACATTTTGCCCGTCGCCGGCTACTTCAAATACAATATCGACCCGTTTGCCTTCATATCCACTCAATTTGATCTTCTCATCCCGCCATTTCGTATTATTGTCCATTCGCGCGGAAAAAACGGTCTCCTCTTTTCCTTGCGCCTTCACAGTCACATTAAAATCTAGGGGGGCTTCGGAATTCAATACCCCCGTGCCGAATTTCAGGATTGGCCGAGTTTTAGGTAATAAAACAGTATAGCTTAGTTTAATCGGAGGGGCCGTAAAGATTATTTTTCGCATCTCATCATTTATATTCTCATATGCCACGCCATAGTGTTGGTTTATGTATTTTGATTTTTTTGAAACAAACCGGATGAAATCAATTTCAATTGGCTTTTCCTCAG
>Ga0209944_1001076_pt1 | contig 11547 bp, 7 predicted proteins | sample SalPonR1_C_D2_MG_FD_185701 | JGI IMG/M metagenome (GOLD analysis project Ga0209944, IMG submission 185701) | Salt pond soil microbial communities from South San Francisco under conditions of wetland restoration - Salt Pond MetaG R1_C_D2_MG... ...
AATCGGAAGCCCTGCGCCGGCCCCCATCTGGAATAACGCCAAGCTGTCCAACGGCACCGCCTTGCGATCCCAGGAGCCCGCCATCTTGTAATTGTCAGGATGAGTGGCGCTCGCAAATGCCTCTGTCAGGCAATTTATTTTGTGCTTCCGGTACCCGGCCCGGTATCTGCGCCGTCTTTGTTACTTGGATAGTCGCCGCAGGTGACGGGTGAGGGGCGCTTCAGGCGCGAGCGAGTAATGAGGGGAAAGTCCATGTTTACAAAGTGCAACCTATCAATCCTTGCTATGGCGGTGGCTGCCGCCTCGACTGCTACCGCACAAACACCACAGCAGGATGCCGGTTCAGAGTCCATTGAAGAAGTCGTCGTCACGGGTTCGCGTATCGCGCGCTCCGGTGCGGATACGCCGACCCCAACCGTCGTACTGGACGCGGCAGACATCGCCGCCACCGGAGCGCCGGACATTGGTGAAATCCTGCGGGAGTTACCCGCGATACTGCCTGGGTCAAACAGCCAGAATACAGGCATCAGCTTTTCCGCGACCGGGCTTAACCTGGTCGACCTTCGCAATCTCGGTACGCAGCGCACACTTGTGCTGGTAGACGGACGCCGTCAGGTTGGTTCCCAGCCGGGCACTACGGCAGTCGACCTGAACAATATCCCGACATCGTTCATAGAGCGAGTTGAAGTGATTACCGGCGGCGCGTCTGCCGTCTACGGTGCGGATGCCGTGTCCGGTGCGATCAACATCATCACCAAGACCGACTTTGAGGGTTTTGAGTTCGATGCACAAACGGGCATTTCTGACGAAGGCGACGCGGAGCAGTATGTGTTGAACCTCACGGGTGGGGGCAACTTCTCCGAAAATCGCGGCAACGCCATGTTCCATATTTCGTATGTAGAGGAAGGCGGTATCGAGTACGACCAGCGGGACCGCAATATCAATGGTCGCCTGTGGGTTCCGAACCCCGCCAACACCGGACCGAATGATGGCGTTGACGACTTCCTGCTGGCCGATAATGTAAGGCAACTCGGCGGTCAGCAAGATTCAATGTTTCTGTTGAACAGGGGCAATGGGCGCGAGGCCTTCACATTCAACCCCGACGGATCAGTACGACCCTTCGGCCTTGGCCCCAGCGGCCTGTTCGGCAACACGCAGCTCACCGATGGCGGCGAAGCTCAGCTTGGCTTCGACACGATCTGCCCGCAGAACGAGTGTCCGGTGCGCGTGCCAACTGAGCGCTGGCTCATCAATGGCAAGGTGTCCTACGATCTCTCAGAAAATCACAGCGTTTTCTTCGAGGGCAAATACGCTGGCGTTCATTCCCGCTCCGAAATCGGGTCTGTCTTCGAAATTCCCCCGTTTACCAATCAGATCTCCATCGACAATCCGTTCGTGCAGGACGATCTAAGAGCATTGATGCTGGAAGCCGGCGCCGACTCAATCGGTATCATCCGCAGCGACAAGGAACTCGGCAAGCGCGGCAGCGACGTTGATCGTGACCTGTTCCAGTTGACCGTTGGCGCAAATGGCAGCATCAACGACAAGTGGAGATACGACGCGTACGTCCAGTACGGTAATACCAGCTTCACCAACGTACAGCTTGGCGACATTCTGCAGAATCGCTTTGATCTCGCGCTTGATGCTGCCAGAGACCCGGCTGATGGTGAGATTAAATGCCGCTCGGTAGTAGAGGGCTTCGTTCAGGACCCGGGATGTGTGCCGGCCAACCTGCTCGCAACGGGCGCCGCGTTGACGCCCGAGGTGCTGGCGTTTGTCGGAGTTCCCGAGGCAACCGAGACCGCGGAACTGGAACAGATCGTCGGTCAGGCCGCGATCAGTGGCGAGCTCATGCAGCTCTGGGCCGGTAGCCTTTCTGTCGCCGCGGGTGTTGAGTATCGGGATGAGCGCTCCAAGTTCATTACGAGCCCGATCCAGCAGCAGGGACTTGGTTTTTTCCGCAGTCTGCGCCAATCAACCCGCGGTTCCTTCGATGTATTTGAGGTCTTCGGCGAAGCCAGACTCCCGCTCGCGCGTGATCTTCCGTTCGCGCAATCCATCAATCTGGATGCTGCCATCCGCCAATCCGATTATTCCACGGCTGGGAGCCAGACGAGCTGGAACATCGGGGGTGACTGGACTCCGGTTGAGGATATCCGCTTTCGGGTAATGCGCGCCCTGGCTGTTCGGGCACCCAACGTAGGCGAGCTGTTCTCCCCCGGCTCGGAGGGCTTCATCACGGTTGACGATCCCTGTGACGCCAACTTTGTTGGCGGAGGAAGTGCGAATCGCGCAAGCAACTGCGCTGCTCTGGGCATCACGCAGCCTTTCCAGTCAAATGCCCAGACCATCAACATACGCACCTTGTCCTCGGGAAATCCAGACCTTGGCGTGGAAGAGGCGAAGACGACTACCATCGGCGCGGTCTTCACGCCGCGCTGGGTGGAAGGTCTGGCCATTACGATTGATTACTTCGATATCGAAATCACGGATGCCATTGCGCTGCTTGGTGTGCAGGACATACTCAACAGTTGCGTTGATCTTGACAGCACGAGCAATGTCTTCTGCAACCAGATCTCGCGGGGGCCGGCCGGTGACCTCCTGCAGATTCGGCGTCAGAACGTGAACACGGCAGAGCTGCTCCGCGAGGGCGTGGATATCGACGCCCGCTACATGCTTGACCTCGGACAGTATGGAACGCTGTCGCTGGGTGCGATTGCCACGCGATCCCTGAAAAATGAGCAGGTTACTGTTCCGGGTGCGGCAGACAACGCTGGCTTTATCGATATCAACGGCGAAATTCAATCTCCCGAGTGGCGAGGCCGGGCCAGCGCAAACTGGATAAACGGTCCTCTGACCTTGAATTGGACACAGCGCTATTTCTCCAGTTCGATAAACGACAATCAGCCGGCAACGCCGGAAGACAATCGGGCGACGGCATCGACCGGCGATATTTGGTACTCGGATGTGCAGGCCAGGTATGATTTCTCGACTGCCATCAGTCTGCGGCTTGGTGTTGAGAACGTTTTCGATGAAATGCCGCCAAACCTGCCGGAAACGCGCACCGGTGGAGCTGGCAGTGGCTCTGCTCCCGGATCCGCGATCTTTGATAATCGCGGTCGGTTCATGTATCTGGGACTGTCCTTGAGACTCTAGCCTCAGCGGCAGGCAATGCCGTGCCTGTGTCAGCGCTTCGCTGGCACAGGCGCTTTCAATTTGAAGGAGGGAGATAACATGCCCACATTAGGCATGCGTGGAGTGTTTATATCCGCTTCGCTGTTTTTTGCTACTGCTGTCGCACTACCTGCTCAGTCGGCCGATGATGACTATTGGCTCGACGAGACCTACAGTGAGCGCGCGCTTTCCTGGGTTAAAGTGCAGAATGCCAAGGCGCTTGATGCGCTCGGCGGAGCAATGGGACTTGCCGAGCTGGAGGAGGAAGCCGCCAGCGTGCTCACGGACGCATCGCGTCTTCCCAATGTTCGAGTCGTTGGCGAGCGGGTGCTGGATTATCACCAGTCCCGCAATGCGCCGCTTGGCGTTTGGCGCAGTGCCAGCAAGGAGAGCTTTTTTTCCGGCGAGCCCGAGTGGGAAACGCTGCTGGATTTTGACGCGCTGTCCGTTAGAGAGGGCCGCAAATGGATTTTTAATTCTGCCAACTGCCGTGGCGAGCGATGTCTGCTTAGCTTTTCCGACAATGGCAAGGACGCACATGAAATTCGCGAGTTCGACCTGGCAAGCGGACGCTTCGTCGCAGACGGCTTTGCGCTGGCAGAAGGGAAAACGCGCAGCTGGTGGTTTGACGATAACCGGCTCCTTGTTGCTCCCGTTCTGGGCCCCGACAGTCTGAATGAATCCGGTCTGCCAAGAACCCTGCGCTTGTGGCGGCGCGGTACGCCGTTAACGGCGGCAAAGACGCTCTACACCGGTGACTATGACGACGCCATGCTTGGCGCGAGGTTGGTCGGTACCGGGGGCCGCAGTGGTTTTGTCGCTGTTCGGTCACGCAGTTTCTTCGATCGTGACTATTACTGGGTCAGCGAAACGGGCGACGTGACTCAGCTACCGCTGCCCGGCGCGGTAGAGATCTATACGGTGTTCAACGGCAAGCTGCTCATGCGGCCGAATGAGGACTGGAAGACCTCCGATAAGGAATTTCCAGCGGGCGCTATGGTGTCGATCTCTCTTGAAAGCCTGCTTGATGACCATGTGATCTCCCAGGCCGAGATGCTATACCGCCCTGCTGACCGCGAGGCCGTGCGGGGCGTACTCGCGCTTGACGACAATCTCTATGTCACGCTGCTACGTGATTATCGCAGTGCCGTCGTTGAGCTTGCTCCGGGCGAGGGGGGCTGGCGCACTCGGACACTGGAACTCCCTGACGATGGCTTCATCTCTGTGCTTGGCAGCCATGACAATCGTCTCCACCTTCGCTACGAGTCGCCGCTGACGCCACCGCGAAGCCTGTTGTTTGACCCGCGCGATGGCAAGCAGACGCTTCTCTATCAGCGGCAGCCGGCCTTTGACACGACCGGTCTGACTGCAGAGCTACTGACGACGCGCAGTCGCGATGGGACAGAGATAGCCTATACGCTCATGCGTAACCCCGATCAGCCGAGTGATGGCGGGCAGCCTACGCTGGTTTACGGCTACGGTGGATTCGATGTTGCCATCACACCCCGTTATGAGCCGATTTTTGGGAAACTGTGGCTGGAGAAGGGGGGTGTCTACGTGCACGCCTATCTGCGCGGCGGTGGTGAAAACGGACCAGACTGGCACCGCTCTGCAATGCTGGAGAATCGGCAACGTCCCTATGATGATATGGCGGCTGTGCTGGAGGACCTGCATCGGCGCGGTATCAGCTCGCCAGAGCAAACCGGGATTATGGGGCGATCGAATGGCGGCTTGATGGTGGCGGCCATGATGACTCAGCGGCCAGAACTGATGAACGCAGTGGTCGTTGGTGGCCCGCTCACTGACATGCTGCACTATCAGAACCTCCCGCCGGGGGCCAGCTGGACAGCCGAGTATGGTGATCCTCGCCGAGACGCAGATGCGGCATGGATCGCGCGCTATTCACCCCTGCAGGCAATAAGCCCTGAGGACGCCTACCCGATACCTCTTATTATTACATCGACTGACGATGACCGCGTGTTGCCCGGTCATGCCCGCCGCTTTGCCGCTCGCTTATACGCAAACGGACATGAGGCAGTCTATTTTGAGGACGCTCAGGGTGGGCATTACTGGGAGCTTGCCGGCGGCCCGGCACCAGGGGACTGGCGAGCGCGTGCTCGAGCGCGCGCTGTAGAATTCGCTTATCTCTCCGAGCAACTGGGGCTGGCGTTGGATTCTGCGGGGCACGAGGCGCAAGCCTACTCTAATTGGCCCGGAATCAAGACACTGCACCGGGCAATGCGCGCAGGCGATCTCAGCGCTGCGGTGCTCGTGGAGCGCCAGCTCGCACGTATAGACCTTCTGAATGCCGATCTGAATGCCGTTATCGCGATTGACCCGACGGCGAGAGCGCAGGCGCAGGCGCTGGATCAGCGAGCGGCAAACGGTGACTGGGCCGGACCACTGCATGGTATTCCTGTTCTGATAAAGGATAATATTGAAACCCTCAGTCAACCGACCACCGCGGGGTCTTTGGCTCTTGCGAGCAACGCAAGCGGCCGAGATGCGCCTCTGGTGGCGCATCTCCGCCAGGCTGGCGCGGTCATACTGGGAAAGGCCAATCTCAGCGAGTGGGCAAATTTTCGCTCCAGACGATCAGCCAGCGGCTGGAGCGCCGTGGGAGGGCAAACGCGAAATCCCTATGACGTATCGCGCAGCGCCTGCGGCTCAAGCTCCGGCTCCGGTGCCGCCGTAGCAGCGGGCATGGCGGTACTGGCTGTCGGCACCGAAACCAATGGTTCGGTAGTCTGCCCTGCCTCGGCTAATGGTTTGGTCGGTATCAAGCCATCAGTAGGGCTGATAAGCCGATCCCATATCGTACCCATATCGCACAGCCAGGATACCGCGGGGCCAATGGCTCGCAGCGTGCACGATGCCGTAGTGCTGTTGGCCGCGATGGTCGGCGTCGATGCCAACGACCCGGCAACAGCGGAACGACCCGACTGGAACGCCGAGCAATTGATAGCGCATGTTGATCCCGCCGGGCTGGTGGGTAAGCGTCTCGGCGTCATTCGCTCGTCAGCCGGTTTCCATAGCGAGGTTGATGCGCTACTTAATGATGCGATCGCGGTGATGCGCAGCCACGGTGCGACCGTCATTGATGACCTGGAGTGGGTAACACCGGACAGCTTCAACGACCAGTCGCGCGAGGTACTTCTTTACGAGTTCAAGCATGGCATTAATGCCTATCTGTCAGCACTACCCGATCCTGAACTCTCCGGGATGACGCTGGCCGACCTCATTGATTTTAATGAGGCGCACAAGGATGCCGAAATGCCATGGTTTGATCAGGAAATCTTTGAGGCTGCGCAGGCCAGAGGGCCGCTCACCGAGCCGGAATACACTAATGCCCTGGCGACAGTACAGAAAGCGACACGTGAGAACGGTATTGATAAACTCCTGGCTGCCCATGATCTCGATGCCCTGATACTGCCGACAGGGTCACCGGCCTGGAGCATCGATCTTATCAATGGCGACCATTTTATTGGCGGCAATTCTTCGCTGGCGGCTATTTCCGGCTATCCCAATATCACGCTACCCATGGGCCAGGTTCACAAAATGCCGGTAGGGCTTTCAATCATGGGAGAACGCTTCAGCGAGCCCCTGTTGATAGAAATCGCAAGCGGCTTTGAGCAGGCCTCCGGCGGATTCAGGCCACCGCAACTGATTGTCAGGAAGCAATGAGCCAGCCGGTTGGGGGACGCCTTCGGGTCACGGCAGAAGCGCCAGGCGCAGCGCGCCAAGCGCATGCACCATATGTTTTTTGACCATGTGGGGGGATACCCCCATGATGCTGGCAATCTCTTTGTAATCCAGCCCATCCCGCCGACTGAGCAGATAAGCGCGGCGACACGTGGGATTCAGCTCCCGGAGGACTCTCTGCATTTCCTGGATGCAGGACCGAACCTGAGCGTCATCCTCGGGGGTCGCCGACGCATTGGGTGAGCGCTCAAGCGCTGTCGTGTCCGTCTTGAAAATCCGGCATCGCTTTTGGTTCTCACGCTCTCGGTCCACCGCAGCATTTGTGGCCATTCGCCAGAGATAAGCGCGAGGGTTGCTGATGGTGGAATGATGCGGGATGTTGTCGATACGGAGAAAAATATCCTGCAGGATGTCTTCCACATCATTTTTGTTATTCAGGCGTGCCATCAGCATGGCGCTCAGGGACTCTCTCGAGTCAAAAAAAGTCAGAAGAAGAAGCTCTTTTGAATGTTTGTTGTGCATCCAGGTCGCCCTCATCCTTGTACGTGGTTTGCGGGTGCCCATGAGGCAGGTTTCGGCTCGTTGCCGCACATGTGCCCGCAAAACCCCGGGTATGCCGCCGGCGTTCCTCGTTCGTTCTTTAAAACAGTATAGACAAGAAAATCAGGTATTCTGTGAACTTGCGGATGGCTTCCTGAGGGGATGTCACTTTCCTTATCGCGCAGATGAGCCAAGATCTGTCGATGACGTCCTGATCCTCGATACACGCAATGACTCTCGCAGATCCGCTGCAGCGGCCACAGACTTCAATATCGATATTGAATACGCGCTTTAGACGTTTAGCCCGGGTGCAGTCGCCGTGCGATTGCCTGTTCGACGGAGCGCTGGCTTACGGGTGAGCACTCATGCGTGCCGCGTGCGCATGGATTCGAAGCCCGCGACGATATCCATCAGTTCGGTCGTAATACTTTCCTGCCGTTTCTTGCGGTACTCGGCGGATAAGTCCTCCAGCTGCTCCTCGATATTGCGCTCGGCCGCCTGCATGGCCGCCAGCCGGGATGCGTGTTCGCTGGCGGCCGTTTCGGCGCTCGCCCGATAGATACTGATAAACAGATGCTGGCGGACCAACCATGAGAACAGACGTTCTGTTTCCATGGTGTGGGTGGGAAGGCGCCGGGACGGCCACTTGCTCGCGTATAGTTTCTCGAGATACGCCGGCGAGATAGGCATCAGAGTGCGCGCCACGGGCTCCGCGTGAGCTTCGGGGGTGCGGCGGTTGAAGAAGATGCGGACGTGGTTTACGTCCTGGTCTTTCCACCACCGGTCGATCTGGATCAGGATGGCCTGTGCGGTCTTGACCAATCCCTCTACAGATCCCGGCAGTACGAAGACGATATCGGGGGGCAGGTCGAGGGCTTCAAGCCGTGCCGCGGTGCGTGTTCCCACCGCCAGAATCAGCGACTTCTCCTGCGTATGCCGCCCTTCTTCCCTGAGCGACGTGTCCAGATACCGGGTTATTCCTTCGTTGAAGCGGCCGCAGAGCCCGCGATCCGACCCGATCACGATCACCCCGGTGCGTTTTTCTGGCCTCTGGCGGTCGAAATGGCCGGAGCCGCCCCGCAATACCGCCTGCAAGCCGAGTTCGATCGTCCGGTGATAGTCGTTGAGCGCGTCGACGGCGCGCTCGTACTGCCGGATGCTGACCGCAGAAAGCGATTTCATGGTACCGACGATGGACTGTATGTCCTCGGTTGTCTCAATCCTCGCGGCGAGTGCTTCAAGTGTTTCCATCGCTCGCGCCCTCATCGGTCCGGAGGTTTTCGCTATCGAGGGCCTGGCCGATAGCCTCGAGAAGCCGCGCACGGTCGTCCTCGGAGAATTTCTCGCCGGCCGCAATGCGTTCGCCCAGGTCGGCCATCTCCTCCTGCACGATACGGCGGATCATATCGGTGGCGTCGACTACCCGGTCCAGCTGCACCGTGTCGAGCAATCCCTCCGTGGTGGCAAGCAGTACCGCTATTTGCTCGGGCACACCAAGATGCTCCCGCTCACCCTGTTTAAGCACCTCGCGTACCCGCCGACCGCGATCGAGTTTGGCGCGCATGTCCTTGTCGAGGCGGGTACCGAATCGCGCGAAAGATTCGAGCTCCTCGAACTGTGAATAGGACAGGCGCAAATCCCCGGCTACGGCGCGATAGGCCGGCAACTGTGCCTTGCCGCCGACGCGGGATACGGACTTGCCCACGTCGATCGCGGGCAGGTGTCCTTTCTCAAAGAGGCGGGGCGACAGGTAGATCTGCCCGTCGGTGATCGAGATGAGGTTGGTCGGTATATAAGCAGAGATGTTCTGGGCCTGGGTTTCGATGATGGGCAATGCTGTCAACGAGCCGCCACCATGTTGCTGGCGCAGATGTGTCGCCCGTTCCAGCAGTCGGGCGTGAATGTGGAAAATATCGCCGGGATAGGCCTCGCGCCCGGGCGGACGCCTGAGAAGAAGCGAGAGCTCGCGGTAGGCGCGTGCATGACGGGTCAGATCGTCATAAACGATCAGGACGTCCCGGCCCTGCTCCATGAAGTATTCCGCCATGGTAGTGGCTGCATAGGGAGCGATGTATTGCAATCCCGCCGCGTCATCGCTTCCCGCCACGACCACGATGCACCGGTCGAGCGCGTTTTCATTTTTGAGCGCCTGGATCACGCGGTTGACGGCAGAGCCTCGCTGCCCGATCGCGCAATAGACGGAGATAACGCCGGTGTCTTTCTGATTGAGTATGCTGTCCAGCGCGATGGCCGTTTTTCCTGTCTGGCGGTCGCCGACAATGAGCTCCCTCTGTCCCCTGCCAATCGGGATCGCCGCATCGACCGCCTTTATCCCGGTTTGCAGCGGCACCTCCACAGGTGCGCGGTGGATAATCGGCGGTGCCGCACGATCAACGGGCTGCCGGCTGACCTGCTCGAGCCGACCGCGTTCATCGAGGGGGCGGCCGAGGGAATCGACCACGCGGCCCAGCAGCCCCTCTCCCACAGCGGTATCCACGACGCGTCCGGTGCGCCGTACCTCTTCTCCGGTGCGCAGCGCGCCGGCGTCACCGAGAATGATCACGCCCACCTGTTGCTCGCTCACATTGGCGGCCAGCCCCATGAGGCCCTGCGGAAACCGCATCAGCTCATTGGCGTTGAGGCTCGAGAATCCGCTCACGGTGGCCACCCCGTTACTCACGCTCAGGACATGGGCCACCTCGTCGGCCACCAGCCTCATCTTCTTCGCTCCAAGCGCCTCGTTCATCGGCGCGAAAATCTCATTGGTCAGGTTTTTGAGCATGGTGACACCGACGTCAGGCGGCCTCCTTGTCCGGGGATGGCCCCGCCTGGGCCAACTTTTCCTCCACTGCCGTGCAAAGATCGTCGAGATATCGATCAAGCGACCATTCGACGGTCTGTCCGCCCACCACAAGTCGGATCCCGAGTAGAAGCGCGTCCGACTTGTCATAGGTCACATCCCGGTCGGGCACAATGTGGTGAATCGCCCGGGTGACCCGACTCTGGGCAGTGGCGGTAAGCTCGAGACTGCTTTCCACCCGGATGCCCTCGCTCTTGTCCGCCGCCTGTAGAAGCTTGTCCACGTGGCTCTTCCCGAGGCTCTCGAGATTCTCGGCGAAGCGGACCGCCAGTTGCTGTTCCAACTCCGCATTGGCCAGCTCGCTGAGCGTGAAACGCGCCAGCCGATAGACATGATCCGCCGCTCGGAGGCGCAGGTCGCGTAGAAACTCTTTCTGTTCCGCTTGCAACTGATTGCGCCACTCGCGGCGTTGCTCCTCGATGGTTTCGCGCGCTTCCTCCTCGAGGCTTTTGCGCATCTCCCGGGCATCCTTCTCGGCTTTTTCCAGAATGGCGTCGCGCTTGCGATCAAGCGCTTCCTGTTTCTCCTGCAGTCGCTCCGATTCTTCGGCGGCGGCGTGCTCCTTGCGGTCCGCTTCCTCAAGACGATTAAGAATCCGCTCCTCCCGCCTTGCCATGGCGCGCGTTATGGGGCCATAGAGGAAGTGTTGCAGCAGCCAGACCAGAATCAGGAAATTGACGACCTGAGCTATGGTGGTCACCCAGTCGATCTGCATGGGTTATCCTCCGGCCGCCTGGGTGATCAGGTTGGTAAAAGGGTTGGCAAACAGCAGGATCATCGAAACCACGAAGCAATAGATAGCCGTCGATTCGATCATGGCGAGGCTGACGAACAACGTGCGGGTGATGGTGTTTGCCTCGTCCGGCTGCTGGGCGATGGCGGCGAGTGCCTGCGCGGCCGCCCGGCCTTCGCCCAGAGCCGGGCCGATGGCGCCGATACCGATGGTTATACCTGCCGTGACGATCGAGGCAACAGCAATCCAGATGCTGGCATCCATGTTCTAGTCTCCTTCGGTTGATGGGGATGCGGCGTTCTGCCCGTTCCCGGTGGGCCCGTTCGGCGAGTCCGCTCCACGATGAGTTCGCGCTGCGGAGGCTATATAGACCATGGCCAGAACGGCAAAAATATAGGCCTGAATCAGGCCGGTGATCAGGCCCAGAATGTCCATGAGGACCGGGAAAAAGAAGGGCGCGATACTGATCAGGATGCCGGCGATTACAGCACCGCTCATGACATTGCCGTAGAGTCGAACCGCCAGGGCGATGGTCCGG